>Ga0265295_1009542_pt1 | contig 10339 bp, 12 predicted proteins | sample Munlansysbiofilm_FD_192503 | JGI IMG/M metagenome (GOLD analysis project Ga0265295, IMG submission 192503) | Leachate microbial communities from a municipal landfill in Southern Ontario, Canada - Methane capture system biofilm | ecosystem: Engineered > Solid waste > Landfill > Unclassified ... | reverse complement strand
GCGATGCACTCTATTGGTGTGGGGACAACAAGGGATATGACTTCAGTTGTTACAGGTCTCTTTTTGCCATCTTTACTTAATAGAGAATTCACAATAAAAGAGAAGATCAATTTATGGAGAGGTAAATCTCAATCAGGTGTAAGTTGGATGTGGAACGAGGTTGTAACAACCGATTTGTCAAAAGAGTGCCTCAAATTTGAAATACCAATTTATTTTTTTCACGGAGTTTACGACCAGACGGTTTCATATAAATTAGCAAAGGGGTATTTTGATTTGATCGAGGCTCCACGTAAAGCCTTCTTTACATTTGAAAACTCGGCACACAGCCCGGTTTTTGAGGAGCCCCAAAAGGTAAAAGAGATAATTACCGGAGAGATTATTTTATAGCAGTTCAACACCCTCCTGTGCTAGTGATTCTCTCTGCTCATCTGACCAAATTCCCACCTGAACCTCGCCAATATGCCTCTTTTTGAGCAAAAACATACATACACGTGATTGACCAATTCCTCCACCAACAGTCAAAGGGAGTTTTTCACTAAGCAAAAGTGAATGATAGAGAAGGTTTGTACGCTCTGTGCATTCTCTGATAATGAGTTGTTTCGTAAGTCCCTCAGAATTTACCCTTATACCCATTGAAGAGAGTTCTAAAGGACATTTAAGTACTGGGTGCCACACAATTATATCTCCATTCAGGCCTGAATAACCTTCATCGGTTTGAGTGCTCCAGTCATCATAATCCGGAGCCCTTCCGTCATGTACCTCTCCATTGGAAAGTTTTCCACCAATGCCCATAATAAAAATTGCCCCAAACTCTTTAGCAGCCTCATACTCCCTATCTTTTGCACTAAGAGAGGGGTGTCTTTTAAGCAGCTCCTCCGATTGAATAAAGACAATCTTTTCAGGCAGAACAGAATCTATATCAGGATACCTTGCTGATACCTCGGCCTCCGTTATTCTCAGAGCTCCATAAATATTCTCTACACAATCTTTCAATTTACTCAGTCCTCTCTCACTTTCATCTATCGTCTGCTCCCAGTCCCACTGGTCCACATAGACCGAGTGGAGATTTGTATACTCCTCATCAGGCCTTAACGCCCTCATATCAGTTATAATCCCTCTTCCCGGAGGCATTCCCATTTGCATAAGTCTTATCCTTTTCCACTTGGCAAGAGAGTGTACAATTTGTGCCCTGTTCTCTCCAAGTGACTTAACCGCGAATGACACAGGCCGCTCAACACCATTAAGATCATCGTTGATCCCGTTCCCTTCCAGTATTGCAATGGGCGAGGATACCCTCACAAGATTAAGTTTACAGCAGAGCTCTCTCTCAAATCTCTCTTTTACGAAGGTAATTGCCTCTTCGGTTTCCAGTAGTTGAAAATAGTCCATCTTTTTTTCTTTTTGAGCATTTGGAATAAAAAAACAGCCTCCGTTACGGGAGGCTGTCTTTAGTGATTTTTCTTAATTTATTTTATCTTGATTACACTTTGTTACACAACCTCCTTGCCCGAATGCTATTATTATTCAGGTTGTTATTAAGAAGATTGTTAGTGTGTATATACATTTCGACTCTTTTTGTCAGTTGCGAAGTTACAATTATTTTTTTATGTCCATAAGTTTGTATTAAATATAATCTCCAATACTGTTTTACTGCGAGTCGTATGGTAAATTAATACTTTTTTTTGCATTATCCTTAATGTCTTGATTATATCTTCTATTGACCAATATATAAACTATTTCACTGACCAGTATAATACTAGAATTGATTCCAACGAAATATTTCCACGGATCAGAAAAATGAAATAGAAGTTGATATAAAACATTGGCTATTCCAACTGATTGAATAAGTATACAGTAAATATATGCCTTTCTTTTTTTTCTATTGATTAATTTAATATCCTCTTCGTTAAGCTCCATTGTTGTTAATTTGATAGAATGTAAATAAAGAAATGTTTAATCTTAATTAAAAGAAAAATTTATTGAAGCTGAATATTTTGATTGTGACATTAATTAATTTTACATTTATTATCTTAAACCAATAAATGTTTCATTTATGAAAAGAGTAATATTGTTTTTGCTTATCCTTCTTCCACTTTCTGCTTTTGCACAGAGTTATGTGTTTCCGCCACAATTAAAGAGAGTTGAACCAAAATCTGGATTAAGTGATGTGAAACTTTCAGTAGTTTTTCAGGATAACAGAACTTATGAGAGGAAATTAAATGAGATATGTACTAAGGATGAACTATATGCAATTTTTGTGGATTATTTAGGTCAGACATTCCCAAATGCACAGGTAACACTCATTCCAGAGGATAGGTATAATGAGGATCCACAAAGTGGTACGATTTTGCTTAAGCTGAATTTGCTTAAATTTGAATCTACTCTTTTGTCAACTGTTTATATTGCTAGTGTTAGAATTGAGGCAAAGATTATTGACAACAGTGGCGATATCCAAAGTGTTTATGAAGAGAAAATCAAAATTGAAGGAAGACAGATGAACACTTTGGGGCATACAAGTGGCCATATAGGTCTAAATAATAGTTTTAAAAAGGCGTTTAACAAATTAACAGATTTCTTAGAGAACTCTCTGACTAATTAGATTTCAACTCTATCTCTCTGAGATGCTCCATCCTTTTCTTTTCAAGGAAGCCCTGGATGGTCTCAAGGTGCTCTTTAATTTGCCCATTACCAAATTCATAGACCTTTGTAACCAGTCCATCCAGAAAGTCTCTGTCGTGTGAAACTACTATAAGTGTTCCGTCAAATGCTAAAAGAGCTTGTTTGAGAATCTCTTTAGTCCTAAGGTCCAGGTGATTTGTTGGCTCGTCAAGTATAAGGAGATTAACCGGTTCCAGTAGTAATTTTATCATTGCAAGACGCGTTCTCTCACCACCTGAAAGCACTTTCACCTTTTTGTCAACATCATCTCTGCCGAACATAAAAGCACCAAGAAGGTCTCGGATTTTTGAGCGGATATCTCCTACAGCAATATCATCAATTGTCTGGAAAACAGTTAGATTTTCGTCAAGCATTGATGCCTGATTCTGAGCAAAATATCCAATTTGAACATTGTGCCCCAGCGTGAGCTTACCATCGTGTTCAATCTCTCTCATAATGCACTTTACCAGAGTAGATTTTCCCTCTCCGTTTCTTCCAACAAAGGCAACTTTATCTCCACGGTCAATAGTTAGAGATGCATTAGAAAATATTCGTTTCTCCTCATAACTTTTTCCAACTCCATCCATTATTACCGGGAAGTTACCGCTTCGTGGAGATGGAGGAAACTTAAGTTTTAAGGCCGATGTGTCTATTTCATCCACCTCAACCAGCTCCAGTTTATCCAGCATTTTAACACGGGATTGTACCTGAAATGTTTTTGAATATGTTCCTTTAAATCTCTCTATAAACTCTTTAGTCTCAGCAATCATCTTTTGTTGATCCTCATACTGCCTCTGTTGCTGTTCCCTGCGCTCTTTGCGGAGTTCAAGATAGTGCGAGTAGTTTACCTTATAGTCGTAAATGCGACCCATTGTAAGTTCAATGGTTCTATTGGTTATATTATCCACAAAAGATTTATCGTGTGAGATTAGAACTACAGCCTTTGCCTGATTGATAAGGAACTCCTCAAGCCAGATAATTGACTCCATATCCAGGTGGTTTGTAGGCTCATCAAGCAGGATAACATCGGGTTTGCGTAAAAGAATTTTCGCCAGCTCAATCCGCATCCTCCATCCACCGCTCAACTCTGATGTCTGCCTTGTGAACTCCTCCCTTTTAAAACCAAGACCGAGCAGAACCTTCTCAACATCCTCCTCAAAATGGGTTATGTCAACTGCGTAATACTTCTCGCTCAAAGCAGAGAGCTCCTCAATAAGTCCGTAATACTCCTCAGACTCATAATCTGTTCTCTCCTCCAGCTGTCTGTTGTAATCAGCAATTTGAGCCTCAATATCGTGTAGATGTTTAAAAGCCTGAGAGGCCTCCTCAAAAACGGTCCGACCATCTTCAGTCATCAGATGCTGAGGAAGATATGCAATCAGCGAATCTTTTGGGGCCGATATGACTCCCCTCGAAGGATTTCGCTCCCCTGCAAGAATTTTAAGTAGAGTCGATTTACCCGCTCCATTCTTACCCATAAGGGCTATTCTGTCATTATCGTTTATTACAAACGAAATGTTCTCAAATAACACTGTGCCACCAAACTCTACACTTAACCCGTCGCAGGAAACCATCTATATCTTTTTCTTAAAAATGAGCCGCAAAGATATACAAGAAATAGTAACTAGAGGTCTATTGAGTTTTAAAACTGATTGTTTGCTTTTTAAGCGGATAACCTTCAGGCGTTTTGAAGTTATTTCCAGTGAGTATAAATTGATACTCCTTACCCGGGTCGAGGTTAACCTCCATTATTATAGCTCTATTATCATCTGAATAGTAAATTTTGCTGACTTTTGGAAAGGCCTCAAGGCCCTTTTCTCCAATATTAATTGAATATCCTTCTCCTGCAAGCGGACGATCGAACTCTATGGTAATTTTATTTAAACTATGATTAACACTCTTATCCCCACTTTTAAACTCTCTTATTGAGCTGATGCGAGGTCGTTTATCATCAAACTTTTTCACCTTTTGTGCAAAGTCAGAGTATGCCTTGGCAATGCAGGGGATATAGGTAGCAAGAGTTGGATATTGATCTCTCATAGAATCATATTTGTCAAGCTCTGCAACCAACTCTTTAATCCAGAGAAATCCACGATTGTACTCTTCTCTAATCATTCTGTCAATCTCACTTTCAGTAGCATTGTGGTCTTTAAAATATTTTATAACAGCTGCTCTTACTAGTGCCTCATTCAAAACAATTTCCGGTTTATCATAGGCCATCCTGCTCATCTCTTCATTCATTATCTCCAATATTATATGTCCGTTGGCTTTGAGTAAATCCCATTTTTGAGCATTTAAATGGTTAATAAACGAGTGGTTGAATTCGTGAATTATAGTGCTTAAATACTTTTGAATATTGAATATTGGCCCATCCAGAGAGTCGGCCTTCCACACTCCCATAACTGCATATACCATTTTCTCTCCTTTAGAATTGATAAATGATGGACCGTAGTTATTGACCCCTATACCGGGAACAATTGCAATTGTAAATTTTTCGCCAGGCTTTTCACCATAAAAATTGCTATACCAATCAAGGTCCAGGCTCTTGTATACCTCAGTAAACCTCTTTTCAATTTTATCGTACAGATTTTTCGATTCTCTGAAAAATTTATCGCTTTTTGTATCTTGACTAAACTTTTTAAGAAGTCTTACAAACTCTTTGGCATCATCTTCATTCCATCTTAAAAAGGTGTTATCTGAATATTCAATAACAGGATTTAATCTATTATCGAGAGTAATTGCCAGAGAAACAGGAGCATCATAAGATATACTCTTCTCTTTATAGAGTTTCTTTGCAAAAGCTACAACTTCGTGATCTCTGAATTGTCCAAAATAATCATCAATACGTTTTGTATACTCTGTTAAAATATTCTTATTGTACTCCTTGTTACCTGCAAGTCTAAAAACTATAGTAACTAACTCAACCCTTTTATCAACAATAGGTTTATCAATAAGCACTTTTTCACTACCCCAAGCAGATACAAGTAGAAATAGTGATAAAATTGTAACCGAAAGCTTTCTCATTTATTGCAATTTTTGCAATTAGACGAATTTGATGGCAAATAAGTTGCACTATCTATTTCAATTTTCCAGCAATAAATCCGGTGGTCCAGGCTGCCTGTAGGTTAAAACCTCCTGTAATAGCGTCAATGTCCATTACCTCGCCGGCAAAATAGAGGTTTTTGCAAACCTTGCTCTCCATAGTATTCATATTAATACTTTGGAGACTGATGCCTCCACAGGTAACAAACTCCTCCCGGAATGTGGCTTTCCCCTTGACGGCATATATGTCGTTTGTAAGGGAGTTCATAAGCCGGTTAATACCCTTTTTACCGAGTTCTCCCCACCTTTTTTCTGCAGATAGTTCACTCTTTTCAATAAGGTGCATCCATAATCGGATTGGTAATGAATAGGGTCTTACCGAAGATAGAATTTTTGCAGGGTGAGTTTTTGAGATTCTGAAAAGCTCCTCTACGACTGTATCATTATTTGTCTCATTTACCCAGTTTATACCAATTTTAAAATTGTATCCGGTATCTTTTAGAATTTTGGCACCATAAGAGGACAATTTTAGAATTGCGGGACCGCTCATTCCCCAGTGGGTGATAAGTAGTGGCCCAACGGCTTTTAATTTTGTCCCCTGGAGAGAGACTATTGTATTTTCGACAACCACTCCCATCAGTTTCTTTACCGGTTCTGAGGGCATATTGAAAGAGAATAGAGATGGTGCTGGCTCCTCAATTTTGTGGCCACACCTCTCAAGCCATTCAAGCTCCTCTCTTTTGGGCGAGCCTCCTGTAGTTACAATAATTTTGTCAAACAATAAGGGCTGAATTTTTTCATCTGCAAAAATGATCTCCAATTTGGAATCATTAGTTTTAAGAGAGTTGATTCGTGCTCCGGTTTTGATGATAACTCCCAGATTTTTTGATGTGTTAATTAAGCAATCAATGATACTTTGAGATTCTTGGGAGCGAGGGAATACACAGTTATCCCCCTGAGTAACCAGTGGAACACCTCTGGACTCAAACCACAAAATTGTATCAAAGTTGTTAAAAATTTTAAAAGCCCTTTTCAGCTCTCTGCCGCCTCTTGGGTAAGCTTTGCTTAACTCCTCAATTGTGTCGCAACCATTGGTTACATTGCATCTACCCCCTCCGGAAATTTTTACTTTTGATAGCAGTTGATGTGATTTTTCAAAAATTATCACTTTTGAGTCCGGGAAGTTCTCTTTCACAGCTATTGCTGAGAAAAAACCGGCTGCTCCTCCACCAATAATTGCTATCTCCATAAATCTATTTGATAAATTTAACGATTGTAGATACTAACTCATTATTAACCGGCATATCGGGATTTGTGTATGATGCAACGTTTTCATTAATATCTCCCTTGATAGTTTTTAGTACGTGGTTCATATCTTTAATAATTGCATAACTACTTGAAGGGGATGCATTATGAAGAATATCTGATTCCGCTGTAGTTACCTGGATATCTTTATCACCTTGAATTATCAATAAAGGGATATTTAATTTTTTAACAAGTTCCGCTGGATTATATTTAAACCAGGAGATCATATATGGTTGTACAGAGTGTCTGAAGAGCATATTCATCTGAGAGGAAACATTTTTAACTAGATGACCGCCTTTAAGACTATCGATTATTGATTCTGCCTCCGCAAACATAGCTGGAGGCAATTGAGGTCTTAGTTGATTTTTTAATGTAACATCAATAGGATTTCCGGCACCGCAAACGGATACAAAACCGGCAATATTTCTCTGTTTAGAAGCTATTAATCCAAGTAATGAGCCTTCGCTATGACCAATAATGAATATTTTCTTAAATCCCTTTTTTGAATAGAAGTCAATAAGAGATACTATGTCGTCTGAATAGTTATCAAAAATAAGAGAGTTTTCATTAAAACCAGCATAAGAACTTTTTGCAATACCCCTTTTGTCAAACCTTACTGTTGCAATATTATTCTTAACAAGTTCATCAGATAAAAAAAGCAGACTATTATTTTTGTTTTTCATCTGATTTCCATTCAAATCAGTAGGACCTGAACCTGCAATAATTATAGCAAGTGCTCTCTTATTTGCTTTTTCCGGAGTTGTTAAAACTGTGTGTAATTTTAAACCATTTGACTCAACAAAGAGGGTATCTGAAGTTTGTGAAAATGCAATATTCACAATCAGAAATAGTGTAACTGAAAAAATAAATCTAAACATTGTTTTATGTGTGTAATGTATTAAATATTAAATTATTTACAAATGCGCTTAATATAATGGAGAGTATAAATACAATAATGAAAATTGTTACAGATTTTCCCCCTTTAATATTGGAAGAGACTTTGAAGGCATTATACATTAATGTGATCATCCAAATTGAAATAATAACTATAAGAGTTAGTAGTACTACGGCAATTGTCATTTCTAACGAAGAGATATCTGTAGGTTCGCCTATGCTCAGGTATTTCCATAAAAAATACTCTCCAAGTCTGTTTATTGACTTTGAAAATCCTAATAGTGCTGCCAGTAAATAGGGCGATCTCGCCAAAGCTTGGGTACCAAATAGATCAATAAATCTTACGGAAGATTTCGAGAAGATTAATGATGCAATATAAAGTAGCAGTGAAATGGAGAGCCAGTTTACAATATTGAACAGTAAGGAAACTTTAAATGTTAACTCAACTCCAGTTTTTACAGATAATATATCCGGGAAAAAAGTGTTGCTGTAATAGCCGGTAAGAGATGTAATAAAAATCATTGCCAATCCAATTAGCAATGATTTTGCACCGGCAATATAGTTAAATGGGTTAATCAATTTCCTAATCATTTCTCATCCATTTTAATTATTTTATCAATCAAATCATCAAGCATATTTCTTACAGTAGGGTAGCTTAACTTTAGCTTCTCTGCCATAATTTTAAGGCTTCCGCTACTTTTTACAAATTCAATAATAAATGATTGCTCTTTTTGATCTAACCTCATCAGCACAGGTAATTTAAAAAAACCGGTGACTGTAGTGTTGCAGTGTTCACATAAGAGGCTACTGACTCTTAGTTGTGAGTCACAACTTGGGCACAAAACAGGTAATCTCTTTTCCATTATATTTAAATTTTATGATGCAAATATAATAGTAAAGTTGATATAATTAATAAAAAACTTAATAAAATTAATATTGAAATTAATATAATTCAAGTACGGAGAAAAAATCCTTTAGTTTATTTTCGTCAAGTTTTCCATTGCTCCTGACGCTGCTACAGAGATCCAAACCGAATGGCTGGACAATATCAACAGCCTCTCTTACATTATCCTTGTTTAGACCTCCTGCCAAAAACAGAGGGATTTTTATTCTATCTCTTATTTCACGGCTAAGTTCCCAGTTATGAGTACGCCCTGTTCCACCAAGTACCTTTATGCGTAAATTAGGGTTCCCACTGTCCAAAAGAATTGCATCAACAAACTGAGATACCTCTATAGCCTCTTTTACAGAATCACTGTCTATAACGTGAATAACCTGAACTAGTTTAACAGCAGGCAGCTCTTCTCTAATTTTATTATATTGACGCTCTTCAAGCTCATCAACAATCTGAATCACAGATGTATTGACTCTTTTATGGTGTGCAATAATCCTATCGGCTTTGGTTTCGCTGGTAAGCAGAAATGTGGCAATTGGTGGCGGAACAGCAGCCGCAATCTCTTTTATTAGCGTGTCCTCAATTACTCCTGGTCCGCTTGGCATATTACCTACCAGGCCTAATGCAGATGCTCCATATTTTATTGCGGTTAATGCCTCTTTAACGCTACTTATGCAGCAAATTTTCACTCTTGGTTTCATTGGGTTATAATATTTAAATACCATTCAAATACAGAAGAAAATACCTTTGCATTATTATTGGTGCAAAGTTCTACAAAGATTTTTAAAGTTGTTCTTTTTCTAATTTGTAACTCATTAATTATATCATCTTTTGTGCTAGCTAGCAAAGTAGCTTTTGAAAAAATCTCTCCATATGCAGCTCTGTTATATTTTAACTCAACCCTTCTCACAACAGGTATAATATTAAGTTTGGTCTCACCTAATAAACGTTTAAGATACTCTCCGGAAGTTGCCTCAGCAAGTGCAAAAAGTGCACTGGCGTGAACACTCCCAAGATGATTTTGATACTCTCTCTTTTCTGTCAGTTTGAAAATATAATCTTTCTCATTATCTACTCTTGTCAATCCAATTAAGGAGTTGAAAGGAATTTTTAATACATCCATTTTACACAGCTTACTGATATAATTTGCAACTTATTTTCAACCTTTTTCCAAATACGATTGTACCTGAATAATCCTGAAACAGGTTTTCCCAGCATAATACCACGAGTATCATATGTAATCACCACAATAGCAGTATCGCCAAATATTTTAATAGTATCAATCTTTGGAGTTATGTTTTCAATAATCATATCTCCTTTACGATGTGACTCTAAATCTATCTCTTTATTAAAGATATCTCCATTTGGAGCAACTCCAACCAGATTTGGATGCATAATTGAATCAAGAAAGGTAAGATTACCCTCCTTCAATGCATCAATTAAACGATATTCAATACTCTCAATTTCTTTTAGTGTCATCTTCAAGGTATTTAGTTAATTCTCCTGTATATGTTAATGTTAGTCTATGCATTGCTCTTGTAGCTG
>Ga0265295_1009541_pt1 | contig 10341 bp, 5 predicted proteins | sample Munlansysbiofilm_FD_192503 | JGI IMG/M metagenome (GOLD analysis project Ga0265295, IMG submission 192503) | Leachate microbial communities from a municipal landfill in Southern Ontario, Canada - Methane capture system biofilm | ecosystem: Engineered > Solid waste > Landfill > Unclassified ... | reverse complement strand
TGATGACGAAATATGCCGCTGCGTCACCTCCGAAATTTTGGAAAATCTGGGGGTTACAGTCCACCATGCTGCGGACGCTGGTCGGGCGATATGCCTTGCAAAAGCAAATCACTACGACCTGATCCTGCTCGACCTGTACATGCCCTCCATGAACGGCATAGACCTCGCGAGGATCCTGCAGGAAAGCGGCGCCGCCGCGGAAGATAGAATTTTTCTGCTGACGGGCGAAGAACCGGAAGCCGTATTGAAAAAAATACAGGCGGGAAACACGCTTCGAATCTTCCACAAGCCCCTGGAAAGAACTCAGATCATGTCTTTCTTCTCCACCCAAAAAAATGGAGAACTACCCGAGGCGGCCACTGTTCACACCGTAAAAATCAAGGGCTTTGACATGTCTTTGGCCCTAGCGAATTTCCTGGGGAACGAATCCGCGTTTTTCAGCATCTTGCGTGAGTTTCCCCGCTACGGAGCGACGTTCATCTCCGACTACTCATCGTATTTGAAGGCCAAAAACATCAAGGAATGTCTGCGCCTCGCGCACAGCCTCAAAGGGTCGTCACTCATGATCGGCGCGACCGAGATAAACAGGGTGGCAAAAGAACTCGAATCGGCATGTTACTCTGCCTCGGACGTGCAGTGTATCGAAGAAGCCTTCACAAAAATCAAAGCCAAAATCCTTGAAGCTTCGGAAAGCGTCAAAAACCACTTCCAGCATCACGGCAACGCCTAGAAATCTCCCGCCCGAGCGTCGTCATGTCCGTCGGAAAAGACGCACCCCGGCGGGATGATCCTCAAGCCGAAGGCCCATTTCGGCCAACTCCATGCGTAGCGCGTCAGCCCGGACAAAATCCTTTGCCTTGCGGGCCTCCTCACGACGTCCGACCAGATCGGCAGCCTCGCGCGGCCAGGATTTTTCAGCCAGCGGCAGACGCGCGTGATCCAGATAACCCAGCACCCGGTCGCAGACCAGAAGCTGCTCGGCCACCAGCGCGGCCTCGTCCACACTCATCTTGCCGGCCCGCGAATTGACGGTCTTGGCGAAAGCGAAGAGCGCCGGCCAGAAATGGGCCAGATCAAGATTGTCGTCGAGGGCCGTAGCAAAAGCGGTTTTCAGGTCGTAAATCGCCTGCTCAAGCTCCGCAGATACGCCCGTTCCAGCGCCGCCCAGAGATGCAGACACATAGGCGTCCTGCAGCCGGTTCTGATTTTTGACCCACATGACAAGACTTTCCGGCGAATAAGCCAAGGATTTGAGATAGGACGCGGACAGCAGCCACAGCCGCAGGGCAGGTCCTGTGCCCGCGATTTCGAGGGCTTCCGCGAGCGACGGCACCGCCTCACCCGGTTCTCGCGGGGTCACGGGCTGGGACACCATCCAGGCCATGGGCCGCACCCCGGCCCCGGCGCTCCAGATGGCGCTGAAATTGTCCAGATGCGGAAAACGATGCGACTCGGCCGCGAACATGACCGAGACCGAACCCAGGGCGTCCAGGGCGGTGGCCGCCAATTGCAGAAACCAGCTCGGCCGGACCTTGCCCCATTCGGTCTCGATCACGTCGCCGAGCTTGAGATCCTGCAAGGTGGCCCTCTTGAGGAGTGTGAAGTCGGCCGGATTATCCTTCACATAGTCGGCCAGGTCCACGGTATAGCCCAGATTCATGCCCGCCGTGTCCACGCACGAGATCTGCCCATAGGTCTTGTCCCGGGTCACGTCGAAATAGACGGACCGGAGCTTCTCGTAGGCCTGCCCCTTGACCAGCAGCTTGCGTGCAAGGCCCAGGGCGCGCTCCTGACTGGCTCCGGCCAGGGGAAAGAGCACCGTATCCGACACGCCCAGGGCTTTCGCGTGGGCGAGCATGAACTCCCTCGCCTGCAGCCCGAAGTCCTTCAATCCAACCTTCGCCTCCCGGGCCGCCGCCAGGGCGCGATCATCCATGTCCGCCAGGCCCACGGCCAGGCGCACGCTCTGCCCCCGCTCGACCAGGGCCTTGGCCAGGACGTCCAGCCAGACAATGCGCCGCCAGACATCCAGCTCGCCCAGGTCGTCAAGGCTCGGTCCCGGCGTGAACAGCGCGTGCCCGCCGGCAGGGCTGCCCAGACATTCCAGGCATCCCGTGGCGACGTTGCGCACCCCGAGCCCATGCCGGGCCAGGGGAGAAAAAAGCGTGGTCGAAAGATAGCGCTCCCCGGTGTCGGGGCAGATGAATACAATGAGCCCCTCTTCCCCGGCCTCGTCCAGTTCCCTGGCGATACGCAGGGCTCCGGCCAGGGCCGCGCCCGCGCTCATTCCGGACAGAATCCCCTCTTCCCGCGCCAACTGGCGGGCGCAGGCGAAAGCCTCTTCATCCTCGACATGGATGATCCGGTCCAGGGCGCGCTTGTCATAGATGCCGGGCGGATAGGACTCCTGCATGTTCTTGAGGCCCTGGATCTTGTGGCCGGCATAGGGCTCGACCGCCACGACCCGGATACCGGGGGCCGATTCCTTCATGCGCCTCGCGATGCCCATGGCCGTGCCCGAGGTGCCGAGGCTGATGACCACATGGGTGGCCCGCCCTTCGGTCTGCTCTATGATTTCGCGGCCCGTGCCCATGTAGTGCGCGGCAATGCTGGCCGGATTGTTGAATTGGTCCATGAGCACGTAGGTCTGCGGCTCTTCACGGGCCAGGCGATAGGCTTCCTCGATGGCGCCGTCCGTGCCGAGCCGCCCCGGAGTGAGCCGCAGTTCCGCGCCGAAGGCCCGCATGATGCGCTTTCGCTCCTCCGAGGCCGAATCGGGCATGAGCAGGGTCAATTTATAGCCCTTGACCGCGCAGACCATGGCCAGCCCCACGCCGGTGTTCCCGCTGGTGGCCTCGATGACGGTCTTGTCCGGCGTGAGTTCGCCCGACGCCTCGGCCGCCTCGATCATGGCCAGGGCCACGCGGTCCTTGATGGACCCGCCCACGTTCTGGGCTTCGAGCTTGGTCGCCAGGCGGATGCGCGGATGCGGGAACACGCGGTTCAGATACACAACGGGAGTGGCCCCGATGAGGGAGAGAATGGTCGGATGAATCATGAAAAACCCTGCTGATGGATTGGACGGGAGGGCGTAAACCTAGGGCAAAACCCGGTTCCGGGCAAGAGGCTGAACCCACCCGGGCCGCCCATCCCTCTTCGCGGGTCACCGTCCCTCACTGCGCTGGAAACACGTTCTGTACGTAAAACAATCTCAATGATTTAACACTATTGTAAAACAAAACCCGACATTATTCCATTTTTGCGGCCTCCACGCGCGGGCGCATTGCGCTTCAAATCAAAAAAAATACATATATTAAATAGAGTTGCGAAAATTCCCGCACTGGCCCCGTCCTTGCTTTGCATGCTTGGTCGCGTTCCGTTCCGCGACCTCCAACGCCAAACAAGACAAGGCAGCTTTAAAAATGGAAAAAATAGACTTACTCTGGATGCACATTCACGATCTTTTTAAAATGCTCGACAGGCAGGCCGCCACCAAGGATTTCAAACTGCGCGCCCCCGAGGAACCCTTCACGGAAGTCGGGCATATCGCCCACCGCTACAATCACGTGCTGGACGCCCTGCACGACGCCGTCTCCAAGACCGAAGCCATTGTCAAAACAGCCGCCGACGCGATCATCGTCTTCACCACGGACACGCAGCGCATCATCTCCGCCAACCCCGGCGCGAGCCTCATCTTCGGGCATCCCGTCCTGCATCTGGAAGGGATGACCATCCCCGAGCTGCTGCCGGCCTGGGAAATGTCCGGTTCAGGCGACAGCGGAACATCCTTGCCGCACGCCATGCGCTCAAGCAATCAGGTGGAGGTCATGGGACGCAGGGCCAACGGCACAGAGGTGACCCTTGAGGCCGTGATCACGCAGTCGAGCGGACGCCAGGGAGACTTTTTCATCGGCACGTTCCGCGACATCTCCGAACGCAAGCTCTACGAGAACGAGCTGCGCAAGGCCGAAGAGAACTTTCGCAGCATCTTTGAAAACGCCGTCGAAGGAATCTTCCGCACCAACACCCAGGGACGCTACATGCAGGCCAACCCCGCGCTGGCGAGAATTTACGGATTTGAAAGCCCGGCCGAACTCATGCGCCACTACGACGACATAAGCCGCCAGCTCTATGTCGAAGCCGGCCGCAGGGAGGAGTTCATCCGGTTGCTAGGGGATAAGGAGGAGATTTTCGATTTCGAATCGGCCATACGCCGCAAGGACGGCTCCGTCATCTGGATTTCGGAGAATGCCCGGGCAGTGAAGGACGCGGCAGGGAATGTCCTCTGCTACGAGGGCACGGTCATGGACATCACCCAGCGCCGCGCCATGCAGCAGGCCCTGGACCGGCAGATGGCCCTCTTCGGTCAGCTGTTCGAGGATTCCCCCCTGGCCATCGCCCTGGTGGATACCGTGGGCCGCATCGCCCAAGTCAACGGCGGCTTCGAGAGACTTTTCGGCTACAGGCGAGCCGACATCCTGGGCAAGGACAACAGGCTCTTCATCGTGCCCGAGGAGCAGCTGTCCGAGATCAACAGCATCCGCCAGCGCATCCTCGACGGCGAGACGGTGCAGCGGGAGACGCTGCGGCGGACCAGCCGGGGCGACATCGTCCCGGTCAACCTTCTGGGCCATCCGGTGCGCATCGGCGGCGAGATCACCAACATCTTCTGGATCTACCAGGACATCTCCGAACGCAAGGAGTTCGAACGGCAGATCACCCATCAGGCCTTCCACGACTCCCTGACCGGCCTGCCGAACCGCTCCCTCTTCCGGGAACGCCTCGGGCGCGCCGTAGAGAGAACAAAACGCCGGCCCGACTATCACTTCGCCGCCATGCTCATCGATCTGAACAAGTTCAAATGGGTCAACGATTCCCTCGGGCATCAGGCCGGCGACGCCCTGCTGGTGGAAATTGCCTCGCGCCTGAATTCGTGCGTTCGCCGCGTGGACACCGTGGCCAGGCTGGGTGGTGACGAGTTCGCGGTCCTGCTTGAGGAATTCCGGACCAACAAGGAGGTCATCAGCGTGGCCAGCCGCATCCAGAGCGAGGTGCGCCGCGCCTTTCTCTGGAATGGCAAGGAGATCCTCTCCGGGGCCAGCGTGGGCATCGTGCTGCAGACGCGGGGCTACGAGCGATCCGAGGACATTCTGCGGGACGCGGATATCGCCATGTACAAGGCCAAGGAGCGCGGACGCGGACATCTGGTTTTTCACAACCGCATGCGTCAGGAGGTGCTGGAAGTCATAACCATGGAGAATGAGCTGCGCAGGGCTATCGAAGGAAATAGCCTCGAACTCCACTATCAGCCGATTTTCGATGTCGACGGCGGCAAACTCGAAGGGTTCGAGGCCCTCGTGCGATGGCGGCATCCAGAGCGCGGCATGATCATGCCCGACCGCTTCATTCCCCTGACCGAAGAATCCGGGCTGATCGTGCCCCTGGGACAGTGGGTGGTCAATGCGGCCTGCAGGCAGCTCAAAAGCTGGGACGACGAAAGCGGGGCCGGGGGCTATGGCCTGACCATGAGTGTCAACCTCTCCTGCAAGCAGTTCGCCCAGCACACCCTGGTCGATATGATCTTAAGAGCGCTGCGCGAGAACGACATTGCCCCGCCGCGCCTGAAGCTGGAAATCACCGAAAGCGCCATCATCCTCGACCCCGCCGCCGCCACGGAGAAGCTGCGCCGGTTGAAGGAGATAGGCGTGCTCCTGGCGGTGGACGATTTCGGCACCGGCTATTCTTCCTTAAGCTACCTGCGCCAGTTTCCCATGGACATCCTCAAGATCGACCGTTCCTTCATCAGCGGCACGGACACGCCCAAGGAGAACGCCGAGATCGTCCGCTCCATCGTGGACATGGCCCACAGTCTTGGCCTCAGAGTCACCGCCGAAGGCGTGGAGACGCAAGAACAGCTTGAGCGCCTGCAATCCATCAACTGCGACCGCGCCCAAGGCTACATGTTCTCAAAACCCATGGCTCCCGAAGACGCCGGGAACATGATCCGCGTAGCGATTTTGGAGGGTGGCGCGACCTGAAGTCAAAACCTGAAGTCGGCTTCCTTCAAATTGCACCTCGCGATGGACACCCATGCCGTCCGGCTCTGGCGCTTGCATCTCCAAATGTGCGCCATGCTTGACGCACAAAAAGCAGGGGTGCGATACGTTATCGCACCCCTGCTTAAGCTTAATAGTAGGCGCTGATCACATGACACGTACACAGATCGAGGGTTTCGCTTGTATTTCCCTCTTTATCAGAACTGAAAACGCACGCCTGCGCCAATACGGCCCTTTTCTAAATGATCAAATTCATCAAATGCCGACCGACCTTCAACGAAAAGAGACACATTTTGCTCCTCCGGTTCGCCGAAAACAATATATCCAAGCTCTGCTATACCATCTCCATGCTCACTCAGATCGGAATGCCAGTAACCCGCACCCGCGCCGAGAAACATTCGCCCATAGCGGAAAACACCTATCAGATCGGCCATGATCGCGCCGTCATCAATTCCGCCTCTGCCATGGATGACCGGGGCATATCCGACGAGTCCCAAGAGCGAGAAATAATCACAGAACCGATAGTCATACCCGACGCGTACCGGCAGATAGGTGACCGGTTCATCCATGTACATCACACCGATATCCGCGACAAAATGCCCTTTGTCGGGCTCGACGACCGCCGGCGGAGACTCTGGAGTCGCTGTTTCCTGCGGAGCGGTGACAGGCATCGGCGCAGGGGAAGATGCAGGAACAGTGCTTGCCTGGGCTAAAGCAACATTGCCGCAGACGACGGGTATGATGAACGAATATCGAGTTCCGGACTTGTCGACATCAAGCTGATATGCCGTGAACGGTTTGTCACCGGCCCAAACCAAGTCCGTGATCACCTTGACCGCTCTTGCATTCCTGAAAATCATCCATTGCATTTTTTGGCCAGGCTGAACCTCAATGGTGTCAACATTTCCCTGATTGACCTGGGTCACAAACCCCTCGAACAAATCCGCTGCGCCAACCCTTTCAAAGCCATTTTTCAAATCTGAGCGCAAGCTCTCAACCATCTGTCGCAAATCATCTACGGATTTCAATTCGAATTGCGAAAACGGACTTGTTCCCAGTACTTTCAATTCTGTTTCAGCGTGTGCGGCGTTTACAATGCACAAGAATAAAAACATTACGAATAAGGCGCTTTTAAGTATCCATTTGCTTTCCATTCTTCCTCTCCTGAAAGAAAATACGGATTCTCAGCAGCATAGCAACAGAATCTCTTCGTACAAATATCCTGCAAAATACAAATCGGTCATTCCTTAATCACCAAATTATTCTGCACTGACTTCACATCTTTAACGCTACGCGCTATTTCCGCTGCCCTGTCGATACTTACTTGTGAATCGACCATGCCGCCCAATTTCACCACTCCGTCCGTCGTGACGACGTCGATCTCAAACACCTTCAGGAGTGGATCTTGCAAAATCTCCGCTTTAACCTTGGCTGTAATTGCGGTGTCGTCCATGTAATCGCTAGTATTTTCGACACCTTTGACGACTGCGTCACCCGCGCTTTCCATTTTGTCACCGATTTTCTCAGTCGTTTCGTCAACTGTTTTACCGGCTTTTTCTGCGGGACCCTCGTCTTGACACGCGGCCAAGGCAAAAACGACAGCAAGCATAAGGATGAGGCAAAAAATCTTGAATATCTGTTTCATAAAACTCCCTCCAGTTAGAGGTTGCGCCACCGATTGGATCATTTGAAATATACAATTCCATACAGCATGCCATTGCTCACAACCACGATCCAGACCAACTCTGGACCAGGGAGGATTCCATAAAGATAGCTGCACCAGTTAGAATTGCTTTCTGCGCTGCAATTGAAACTCTGCGCCATTTTGTTGAAACTGAACACTCGAGCGCCAAAAAGCATACATGACCCTACCTGCCGAGCTTCTCGCAACACCCGTGCCGGAGAAGGCCGCAGACATTTATATTCACAACATGCTGATTATAAGGGACTAAATGAAGAGACAGAGCAAATGGGCAGAGGATGTTCGCAACGCGACCTGCCAAATCCAACATATACGCCATATATGACGAGGCTGGTCACGCTAGATCATGGGAAACCGCTAAGTGGGGAACACGTCTCACGTTGACTTTTTTGGAGAGCAGTAGGGTAGAGGAGGAAGCTGGCTTCATCATTTCCCCGTGTCTTCGCTTGACGTCTCGCCGCACGCGGCTACTACGTGTCAATCGGGTCATCCGTGTCGTCAGCTGCTTTAGGTTACTCGCCATGTCGTGGAAAATTTGCTGAACGTGACGCACACAACGAGTTGATGGCCTTTCAGGTGCCTCCGGCAGCACGCGAGACGCCGCCAGAAATAAAAGCAGGCCGTTGCCTCGGGTCGGCAGATGCGATACGGTTTCCGTAAAATCCCGGAAAAAATTTGGGGATCAGGAAGGCGGAACCGGAAGGTAGGAACGCATCCGGTCGGCCACCCTTCCCCGGACAGGGGGCGGAGACATGAAGAAAAATGTGGACGCCATGACGGCTGAAAGGGAACAGCCGGCCAGACGCGCCTTGCCGTCATGGCATTCCGCCATGACAAAATTCCGTGAATCGGACAGCCTGAAAGCCGCTCGGCAGGTAGTCACCTCCCTTGTACCGTACGGGTGTCTGTGGCTGATGATGATCAAGGTCATGCGCAGCGGCGGACCCTACTGGCTGGCCCTGGCGCTGGCGGCGGTGGCCGCCGCCTTCCTCGTACGGATTTTCATACTCTTCCATGACTGTGTGCACGGGTCGCTCTTCCGGAGCAAGGGCTTGAACACGTTCTTCGGCTACGTGTTCGGCGTGCTCGTGTTCACGCCTTTCGAGGATTGGCGCTTCAGCCACCTCAAGCATCACGGCAGTTATGCGAACCTCGATGCGCGAGGTTTCGGAGATATCTGGACCATGACTCGTAAAGAATACGATGCGTCCTCATGGGTCATTCGTCTGGGGTATCGCCTTTTCCGCAACCCGCTGGTGCTCCTGGGACTGGGGGCGTTGTTCAGTTTCCTGCTCCGCTTCCGCCTGCCCGGCCACAAGACCAAACGCAAGGAGCGGATGAGTGTGCTCTTCACCAACCTCCTGATCGTGGGCGTCGCTCTGATCGTCGCCTGGGCGGTAGGTTGGAGGACGTATGTCCTGATCCAATTGCCGGTAATCTGGCTGGCCGGGGCGCTGGGAATCTGGCTCTTCTACGTGCAGCATCAGTTCGAAGGGGTATACTGGGCGCGCAGGAACGACTGGGACCCCATACGCGCCGCCATGGAAGGCAGCTCCTTCTATGACCTGCCGCCGGTGCTGCGCTGGTTTTCCGGAAACATCGGCTACCACCACGTGCATCACCTGGGCCCCAGAATCCCGAATTACCGTCTCAAGGAGTGCTTCGAAGCCATTCCCGCTCTGCAGGCCAGAAAGCCCCTGACCTTAAAGAACAGCTTGGCGAGCATCCATCTCAAACTCTGGGACGAGGAGCGTCAGGAACTGGTTGCTTTCTGATGCTCCGCCGAGACTCCTGTGAAGTGGAGAGTGGAGGTCAGCCATCAAATTTTCATTCTGCAAACTGGGGGTCAAGTCTCGCGCTGACTTTTCTTTAACACCGCTCGCACCTTCTCCAATCTCTTTTTGAATTCCGCATCCTCCGCCAGTCGTCGTTCAACGCGGGTCAAGGTGGTGCTGACCGTGCTGTAATTGCGTACTGACAAGGATTCGGCAATTCTCTGAAGAGGTTGTCCGCAAAGAGTGCGCAGCAGATAGATCGCCACATCGCGGGGTTCATTCGTGGAGCCGCGCCTGGAAATAAAGAGCGTCGCCTCTTCCACTTCGTAGACTGCGAGGACCGCAGTCATGATTTCCCGGTCAGACGGAGCAAGATGCTTTGCGGTGGGCACTTCGCGATTCGTCTTTGCCGTAAAGAACCGGTCCTTGATCTTGCTGATGAATTCCTTTCCGCCCAGGAACGCAGGCAAATTCATCCTGGAAAACGCTTGCTCCACTTTTTCATCATCGTCCTGGGCCATGAAACGGAGATATCCATTCCGCGCCTCGTCCAGACTATTGGAAAACCGCTTCAGAACAGGCTCGCGATACAGCCACGCCCATGCGTCATCGTCGGAAAGATACCCTTTGTGGCTGGTCCACTCATAATTTTTAAGCGTCGTTACTATGCCGGCCTTGAGAGGATTGTGATGGATGTAGCGGACAAGGCCGAGCAGGTATTCGTCCTCGTCCACCAGGATCGCCTTGTATCGACCGCGAAAGAGCTGGCCGTCATGATCGTGCCGCCGATTGAAGGTCTGCGTGTACA
>Ga0265295_1009540_pt1 | contig 10342 bp, 6 predicted proteins | sample Munlansysbiofilm_FD_192503 | JGI IMG/M metagenome (GOLD analysis project Ga0265295, IMG submission 192503) | Leachate microbial communities from a municipal landfill in Southern Ontario, Canada - Methane capture system biofilm | ecosystem: Engineered > Solid waste > Landfill > Unclassified ... | reverse complement strand
GAAATGAACCGCCGGAACTATATTTTCTTCGCCATTAAAAAGGTTTTTGAGCAATTTGGTTATCAGCCTATCGAAACTCCTGCCATGGAAACGCTCGGCACTTTGCTGGGTAAGTATGGCGAAGAGGGGGATAAGCTGTTGTTCAAGGTGTTAAATTCCGGCGATTTTTTGAGTGCGGTGTCCCCTGACGATTTGCGTGAAGGCAATGCCACCTGCTTATCCACACAAATCAGCGAAAAGGGATTGCGTTACGATCTTACCGTGCCCTTTGCCCGTTATGTGGTGCAGCATCGTAATGAAATTACCTTCCCCTTTCGCCGTTATCAGATTCAACCGGTATGGCGCGCCGATCGTCCGCAAAAAGGACGTTACCGCGAATTTTTTCAATGTGATGCCGATGTCATTGGCTCCGATTCCCTGATTAATGAAGCTGAACTTTTGCAGATTGCCGATCAGGTTTTTACACAACTGGGTATTAAAGTAGTGCTCAGGCTCAACAATCGAAAGATACTTGGCGGTATTGCAGAAGTTATTGGTCATGCCAATAAGATTACCGACATCACGGTTGCCATGGATAAGCTGGATAAAATTGGGATTGATAAGGTGAACGAAGAGCTTTCAGCTCGTGGGATTGATGCACTGGCCATTGAGCGACTGCAACCCATCATTCAGTTGGGTGGCAGCAATGCCGAAAAACTGGAACAGATTGGCAAAGTGCTTGCGGAAAGTGAAGAAGGCATGAAAGGCATAGCCGAAATCCTGAAAGTATTCCGGCTGTCTGAAATTATGGGTATTCAAAGCCCGCTCGAACTCGACCTCACGCTTGCACGTGGTTTAAACTATTACACCGGTGCCATCATTGAAGTTAAAGCCGCTGATGTATCTATGGGAAGCGTTTGTGGCGGAGGACGGTACGATAACCTTACGGGAATTTTCGGGCTGCCGGGAATTTCAGGCGTGGGCATCTCCTTTGGTGCCGACCGCATTTATGATGTAATGCTTGAACTGAATCTCTTTCCCTCAGCCACTGCTTCATCCACTCAGGTGCTTCTGGTAAATTTTGGCGGTAAAGAAGAGCAACTCAGCATACAAATGGCCGGCAGGCTTAGGGCTTTGGGATTGAATACTGAAGTGTATCCCGACAACGCTAAGATAAAAAAGCAATTTTCATACGCCGATAGTAAACAAATACCCTGGGTAATCATCATTGGAGAGAACGAACGTACCATGGGTACCTATATTCTTAAAAATATGGAAACCGGTGAACAACAGAACATTACCCCGGAAATGATTCTTTCGCACCTACTGAAAAATTTATGAACAACTGGAATCTTTATTTCAAGGTGAAGATCAATCGTGCCGGCCTTCCGGCCCCAAACGGAGTACCCATTCGTTAAATTTTTCTTAAACAATAAAAATTCTACTTTTCATGAAGACTTTCTCAATAAGTTCCCAACCCATTGATTTTAATGTAATCGAGCATATCATTGCTCAGGATATGAAACTTGTTTTGTCCGGCGAGGCCAGACAAAAAATCCAGCATTGCCGAAATTATCTGGATGATAAACTTACCAACCACAGCGATCCCATCTATGGAATTACCACGGGTTTTGGCTCGCTGTGTAACATCAATGTTCCGGCAGCCGACCTTACCCGGCTTCAGGAAAATCTGGTGATGTCGCATGCCTGTGGCACCGGAGCTGAGGTGGACAGTCAGATCGTTAAGCTGATGCTTTTGTTGAAAATTCATGCCCTCTCTTTTGGAAATTCAGGCGTTCAGGTCCAGACCGTAGAGCGTTTGATTGAGTTTTTTAATCATGATTTGTTACCGGTAATCTATGAACAGGGTTCTTTGGGAGCATCGGGCGACCTGGCACCCCTGGCGCACCTGAGCCTGCCTTTGCTGGGACTTGGCGAAATGCGGATGGAAGGAAAGATCACCGCAACCAAAAAAGTACTTAAAAAGTTTGGCTGGTCACCCATCACCTTGCTGTCGAAAGAAGGACTGGCGCTGCTTAACGGTACTCAGTTTATGAGTGCTCACGGGGTTTATATCTTGTTGAAAGCGCAAAAACTTGCCCGGATGGCCGATATAACCGGTGCATTATCCCTTGAAGCCTACAATGGCCGGATTGATCCGTTTATGGCGCAGTTGCATACCATTCGCCCGCACCGGGGGCAAATTGAAACTGCCCGCAATTTTCGCAATTTACTGCATGGGAGTCAACTGATTGAGAGTCCTGGTAAAAAAGTTCAGGACCCCTACTCCTTTCGTTGCATTCCTCAGGTGCATGGAGCGGTTAAGGATACCATTAATTATGTATCCTCCGTAATGCTTACTGAGATCAATGCAGTAACCGACAATCCCACTATTTTTCCGGACGAGGATTTGGTACTTTCAGGAGGTAATTTTCACGGTGAGCCCCTGGCTTTTGCCCTTGATTTTCTGGCCATAGCTCTGGCAGAACAGGGAAACATTTCAGAGCGGCGCGTATATCGCCTCATCTCAGGTCAACGCGGGTTGCCTGAATTTCTGGTTGCCCGGCCCGGGCTGAACTCCGGTTTTATGATTCCGCAATACACCGCAGCAAGTATTGTTAGCCAGAATAAACAGCTCGCCACACCTTGTTCTGTTGATTCCATCACTTCGTCCAATGAACAGGAAGACCATGTGAGTATGGGCGCCAATGCAGCCACTAAAACCATGAGGGTCGTGAAAAATTTACAGCAGATTCTGGCCATAGAGCTATTTGCTGCAGCTCAGGCCCTTGAATTCAGAGGCACTGACTTAACTTCTCCTTTTTTAAATGCCTTACTTTCCGAATACCGTGGTGTAGTACCTTTTATTAAAGATGATCAGGTAATGTACCCGCATTTGGCTGCTTCTTCAGATTTTATTGATCTTGTTACTTTTGATTTTCCTGAAACAGAAACCGAATAAATTCATACGTTTCGTGGATCTATCCGTTTTCCCTGATTTAACCGCCTGTTTTTAATCTAATACCATGTCTGATGAACCCGGGCTGAACCGCAGCTCTTTATATACCGGCAAGCGCCCCCCTTCACTCACATTACTGTGCATCATGAGCTTTATTGGTAGTGGTGCTTCACTTATATCGTCGGTGGTGGTGGCGCTTGCCTTTAGTATGCTACCTGCTCTTGCTGAACAATCGCCCCTGCCGCAAGCTAAGGAGATGATTGAATTCGTGCTGATGGGTGGCCGGTTATTCTTTGTTTTAATGTCAATATGGTATATTTTATCACTTGTTGGAGTATATTTTATGTGGAAATTACGCAAAACAGGCTTCCATTTTTACACCACAGGCCAGTTGTTTATGCTTATTACGCCACTTTTTTTATTCCCAAACTATCAATTGCCGCTCTCAAACCTTCTTTTAACCGGATCGTTTATACTTGCTTATGGCTTGAATATGAGGTTTATGCGTTAGGCAATCTGCCTGAAACCTGCGATTTATCAACAATTTTCACTTTTTTTTCAACTATTGTTGCATTTGGCTGTAATTATTTCCTACATTAGCGCTATCGTAAAGTCATAAAAGTTGAGTGTCATTTTATTTAATAAAAAAATATTTGACGAAACTTGAACAACATATAAAGACACAATACCCTTTCAGATTTTATTTACTGAGAGGTATGTGTTTATTGACTGCACTTTTCGCGATTGCCGCTATCTTTATATATGTAGTGGCCCTTGCAGGAGGTAAATTTGATTTGTCTTCGGTCGCGTACACTACAACAGCTTTTTCTACTACTCAAATATTTCTGGCAATTTTTTTGAATACTTTGTCTATCGTAGGTATATACCTGATGTGGACATTGCGCAAAGCAGGATTTTATCTCTTCTTTGTTACTCGTGTTCTCCTTTACTACCTGCCTGTTTTTTTCTCCTCTACGGAGTATCCTGCTTTAAATGAATTGTTCGTTACTGCATTGGTGATGCTGCTTTTTGGCATTAACCTAAACATAATGAAGCGATAGTCTTTCAGCTATCGATGCTACAAAGGTTCTGTTTTCAGGGCCTGTTAGGGTAATGATAGTGGCTTTGGAATTAATCATATTATTCATCTAAAAAGGAGGTAACCACACACACACACACATAAATGCTTGAAAGTAACTGTTAAAACCAACGATTTACGTTAACTTAATAAACCGCCGAAATCATTGGTATTGTGAAAGATAACACAATTATTTAATTAGTCTTTCTTAATTCGCATTTTTTTTTCGTATGTTTGTGTTCAATTACTGCTTAAATATTACTATAATTGCAACTGATTTCGCTCGTTATTCACTATAAGAAGGAGGTTTCGGAGAAAATAATCATTACACCAAATCAACATTGAACACGTTTTTTCACAGAACATCTATTGTTTAACAATTTTAATCACCAAAATCACACACTATGAGAAAAATTGCATTGATGCTTGTACTTCTGGTATTTGCCGGAGTGCAGGTAGTGCTGGCACAAACTACCATTACTGGAAAGGTTACCAGTGCCGAGGATGGCATGGGTATTCCGGGAGCTACCGTGCTGGTTAAAGGTACCACCATCGGACTAACCACCGATATGAATGGTAATTATTCAATCAATGTTCCTGCAACCGCCAAAACGCTTAAGTTTTCGTTTGTGGGGATGAAAACCAGAGAAGTTGCCATCGGCAACCAGAGCGTTATCAATGTGTCACTTGATCCTGATGTGCTTGACATCGAGGGCGTAGTGGTAACCGCATTGGGTATCAGTAAGGAACGCAAGGCACTGGGCTATTCTGCTCAGGAAGTAACCAGCGAAGACCTGACCCGTTCGGGTTCATCCAACCTCTCCTCTGCCCTTCAGGGTAAACTGTCAGGGGTTGAAATTAAGCCTTCCAGCGGTATGCCGGGTGCTTCATCACAGGTGGTAATCCGTGGTGCACGTTCATTTTCAGGTAACAACACACCTTTGTATGTTATTGATGGGATGCCTGTTTCATCCACGGCTGACTTTTCAACCGGTAATAGTGTAACCGGATCTGACATTGCCAACCGTGCCGTTGATATTGACCCGGCTGACATTGAGAGTATCAATATTCTAAAAGGTCAGGCTGCTGCAGCGCTTTACGGCATCCGGGCTTCAAACGGTGTTATCATCATCACCACCAAAAGTGGTAAAGGAAACAAAACCGGCAAACCCGTTATTTCGTTCTCCAATTACACCAGTTTTGAAACCGTTTCCAGAACTCCTGACTATCAAACTACCTATGCACAGGGAGATTATGGGCTCAATAAACCGGTTAATTCATTCTCGTGGGGCCCTAAAATTGTTGACCTGCCGAATGATCCTACATACGGAGGAAATACAGTTAATGCTTACACCGATGAATTTGGCAAGAAGGAAGGGATGTACTATGTTCCTCAGCGGCTGCAAGCTGGTATGGACCCATGGGTAACACCCCAGATTTATGACAATTTCGGTGATTTTTTCGATTTGGGTATGACCACTACTACCTCATTGAATATCAGCCAGGCCAATGATAAGGGCAACATTGCCTTTGGAGTTGGTAACACCACCCAGGACGGTATTGTGCCTTCAACCGGTATGGACCGCTGGAATGCCAAGGCTGCCGGTGAAACCCAACTGAATGAGCGCTGGAAAATGGGATTTTCTTCGAACTACGCAAGGACTTCCATTGATAAATTGTCCGGTGCCAATGATGCTGCACTGGCCGGTGTTTATTCCGCTCCTCCCAACTACGATCTGAAAGGCATTCCATATAACCGTCCCGGAGACCCCTACACTCAGACCTATTATCGTTCACTTACTTTCGATAACCCTTACTGGGCAGCCGAACACAATATATTTAATGAAAAAACAGACCGTTTCTTTGGCAATGCATTCCTGGAATATAGCCCATACATCGCTGATAACATGAGTCTGAATACCCGTTATCAGATCGGTGCCGATGCCTATACCTCACACTACCAGGATATCTTTGAATTTGGTCACAAAGGAAGTACCGGTGAGATCAACAACTATGGTGTTTCTTCGCAGACCATCAACTCCCTGTTAACCATAAACTATACCTGGAAAATTACGGATGATTTGAATTTCAATGCTTTGATTGGTAATGAATTCAACCACAGAAACCGCAAGCTGTATGATGAGTACGGAACCGGATTCAACTTCGGCGGTTGGGCACATATGAGCAATGCCAAAATCCAACAGGCCGACGAAAGCCAGTATCAGGATCGTACAGTTGGGTTTTTTGGAAACCTCTCTCTCGATTATAAAGGCATGTTGTATTTGAACGCTACCGGTCGTCAGGACTATGTTTCAACCATGCCACGCGATAATAACTTCTTCTTCTATCCTTCCGTATCTTTGGGATTTGTTCTTACCGAGATGGAAGCCATGCGTGAACTGCCCGTGCTGTCATTTGCCAAGTTACGTGTATCCTACGCACAAGTTGGTCAGGCCGGAGGTTATTATGATAACTTCTTTGCCGGGCCCAATTATGGCGGAGGTTTCTGGGGAGCTACCCCTGTTCAATACCCAATAGGTGGCATAAGTGCTTACCTGTCGAACAATGTACAGTACGATCCGGAACTCGAGCCTCAAAACACCTCATCCTATGAGTTGGGAACTGAGTTGAAATTCTTTAACAATCGTTTAGGAATCGACTATAGTTATTCACATCAGTTGGTTACCGGTCAGATCTTTCAGGTTCCTATAGCTGCTTCAACAGGTGCAGCAGCATTGGTAAAAAATGCCGGAGAAATTCAAACCGATGCTCATGAGGTTGTATTGTATGCAACTCCGGTAAAAGGTCAGGAATTTAACTGGGACTTTACAGTGAACTTCTCAGTCATTAAGAATGATGTAATTGAGCTTGCTGATGGTGTTGAAAGTATTATGCTCGGTGGTTTTGTAACCCCACAGGTTAGAGCCGGCATTGGAACTACCTTCCCGGTTATATATGGAAGCTCCTTCCTGCGCGATGACAATGGCAATATCCTTGTTTATGATGCACCGGGCAAATGGTACCATGGTATGCCACAGGATGGACCTCCTGCAGTTATTGGAGAAGTTTCTCCTGACTTCATCCTTGGCTTCTCCAATAGGTTTGCTTATAAAAACATTGCTTTAACCGCTACCATTGATTGGAAATCAGGTGGGCAAATGTATTCAGGTTCAAACGGATTGCTTGACCTCTACGGTGTTTCTGCCCTAAGCGGCGATCGCGAAGAAACCTTCATATTTGACGGTGTTAAAGAGGATGGTACCCCCAATGATATCGTTCGTGGCGGACCCAATGATCCCGAAGCATATCAGGACCTCCTTGCTAATGTGCTTACCAACATTGATGAGTATTATATCCATGACAACTCTTTTGTTAAACTGAGGGAAATTACCCTGAGTTATCAGTTACCCAAAAGCCTGATGAAGAATGTAAGTCTTGGAGTTTCGGTGTATGCAAGAAACATCCTGCTGTGGACCGAGCTGCCAAACTTCGACCCCGAATCAACACAGGGTAACAACAATATGGGAGGTGCATTTGAGCGTTTATCCTTGCCTCAGACCACCAGTTATGGTTTTGGTATCAACCTGAATTTCTAACCCTTAAACTGAAAGAAAATGAACAAAATAATAAAACTGTTGACCATCCCGGCGCTTTTACTTGTGATGGCCGGATGTTCCCAGGATACGCTGGAAGACATCAACGTAAACAAAAATAATCCGGTGGATGTTCCCTCCAAGTTGATCATTACTGACGTAATGACCAAGACGGCATTCTCAATTACCGGAAGTGATCTTGCTTTTTACGCTTCGGTGTATGTTGAGCACAATGTAGGCATCTACAATCAGATGTATAATGCCGAAATTCGTTCTGGTGAGCCTTCACTCGCTACTACCTATAATAACAGTTGGGGAAGCATTTATGAAACCCTGTATAACCTGAAGATTATCCTCAACAAAACCTCCGAAGGCGGTTCTGAAGATAAAGACGTTCATACCCTGGGTATAGCTCAGATTCTTACAGCCTATAATCTGGCTATTCTAACCGACCTTTTTGGTGATGTTCCTTATTCAGAAGCCCTGCAGCCGGGTGTAATATACCAACCCAAACTTGACAAACAGGAAGACCTGTACAAGGAAGTTTTCCGTTTGCTGGATGAAGGTATTGCCAATTTGAAAAAGGAAACTATAGTTGCAGGATTAGGTGGACAAGATTTCATCTACAAAGGAAGTGCAGCAAAATGGACCCAGTTTGCTTATGGTTTGAAAGCCCGCTATACGGCACGCCTTGCTTTTCGCAATGGTGGAAAATGGGATGATGTGCTTGCTTTTGCCAATCAGTCCTTTGCTTCGGCAGCAGATGAAGCCAAGTTTGTCTATGATGGTTCCTCAACCAACAGCCCTTTCTACACCTTTTTTATAGACAGGGATTATTTTGGAGCAAGCACCAGTTTGCATAACAAACTCACTGAGCGTAATGACCCGCGTGATGATGAATTTTTCGTTCCTTATCCGGGCCAGGATGATGTTAACTTTGCGCCCAATGGCACCCCCAGTCAGCAGCAGACATTCTATGGCATTTCTGGTATTATGAGCAAGACTTCACCTACCTATCTGCTGAGCTATCATGAAATAGAATTTCTGAAAGCTGAAGCCTATGCACGTCAGGGTGGAGCATCTGCCAATGCGGAAGCTGCACTGAAAAAAGGTATAGAAGCTGCCTTTGCAAAAGTGGGTATAGAGATGGACTCAACCTATTATGCAGATGAGGTTCTCCCACGTTTTACCACAGACGCAGTTAAAGAGGTGATGGTACAAAAATACCTCTCTTTCTTTGAATCAGAAGCTGTTGAAGCTTACAATGACATCCGCCGTTTGAAAGCTATGGGTAACGATTTTATTAAATTGGATAACCCGAACAATAGCACTAAATTTCCACAAAGGTACTCTTATGGTGCCGACGATGTAACCACAAACCTGAACATACTTGAGGCTTATGGCAACGGAAGTTATGTTTATACTGAAAAAGTTTGGTGGGCAGGTGGCTCACGCTAAGTTTCTAATTTTTTAACAAGTAAATTTGTAAAACATGAAAAAATACAAGATTTTAGCCTTTTTGGCAGCAATGGTCCTCACCTTTTCGGCTTGCGAAACCGAGGTGGATGATCCAGCAGGTCTGAGAAACGAAGGTGTTGTGCCTGCAATTACGAATCTTAAGCCTGCTGTTTTTGACATAAACGATCCTGAAAATACCTTCATTAAGTTTGACCTGGATGCTACCACCGGGGTAAGTGAGGTGATTTTTGTTGCTTCTTATAAAGGAGATATGCGCAGAGTTACGCTCTTGAATTTTACTACATTCCCTGTAAAAGATATAAAAATCTATATGCGTGATGTAGCATCTACCCTGGGAATCAAACTCAGCGATGTTAATCCTGGTGATGTATTTACTTTAGAAGCTTTAACCATTCAAGGCGACAAGACCTACCGATCAAGCGCAGTAATTGATGCTCCAGCGGTTTGTTTGTATGATCCGGAGATGGTTACCGGGGCTTATCAGGCCGTAAGTGCTGATTGGGGGGTTGATGGACCTGTTACTATCACCGTTGATCCTACTGATCAGTACATTGTTTATGTAGCCGGATTGGCCGAACTTGATGGTTTAACAGAAGACAAAGGACCACTGAAGATGGTCGTAGATCCACTGACCTTTAATGTTACGGCAGTAAAAACTGTGCTGGCGTCTATAGCCTTTTCTTACACAAACATCGCATACGAAGGATCAGGCCTTCTCAACACTTGTGACGGAACTTATGATATGAATTTCACTATCACGGTTGATCAGGGCTCATTTGGACTGAATGCCTTTAAACTTATTAAGAAGTAAGGATACATTCGTCTGAAGTAATAAAAAGAGGCTGTCTCAAAAGCGAGGCAGCCTCTCTTTGTTTTTCTGTGTTATCAGATTCTACAAATATTACGGTGCGCCCTCCTGAGGCAGGCAGGCTGCACCTTTTGGTTTGCTGCTAAATTTTCTTTAAAAACAATGATTGCGGATCTGAAAATATTACGGTGCGCTGTACCTGCAAATATTACGGTGCGCTGTACCTACAAATATTACGGTGCGCTGCATCTACAAATATTACGGTGCGCTGCACCTGCAAATATTACGGTGCGCTGCACCTACAAATATTACGGTGCGCTGCACCTGCAAATATTACGATGCGCTGCACCTACAAATATTACGGTGCGCTGCACCTACAAATATTACGGTGCGCTGCACCTACAAATATTACGGTGCGCTGCACCTACAAATATTACGGTGCGCTG
>Ga0265295_1009539_pt1 | contig 10344 bp, 7 predicted proteins | sample Munlansysbiofilm_FD_192503 | JGI IMG/M metagenome (GOLD analysis project Ga0265295, IMG submission 192503) | Leachate microbial communities from a municipal landfill in Southern Ontario, Canada - Methane capture system biofilm | ecosystem: Engineered > Solid waste > Landfill > Unclassified ... | reverse complement strand
TTTAACCACTCGGCTGAGAAATCCCAGTTCTCTTAAGGGGCTGGGATGAATCAGAGCTGATTTTGTATGTATGTTCGTATTACTCTTGTGGAAGCATCGCCTACAGAACAAGCAAAGTAACCCCCCAGACCAAAAAGTACGTTCATTCCAAACATGCTTTTCCTTTTTTGTCTCATGATACTTCCAAACTCGATGGGTTGTCAGAGTCTTCAGCCTTCGAATTGAGATGCTGACTTGGGGCTCATATGATATCAACATATGGATATGGTCTGTATCCGGCTCAAGAGCATCTATGCTTACATTCACCTTCCAAGGCAACGTTCGACAGTTCGGTTTTTATCCACTTGTCCAGGTTTCCTGTAAGGAAACTCTTCCTATACTTACAAACAAGGATGATATGCCTTCTAGAGAGAACTTGCAGGGTGATTTCGTAGTATGGAGATGAACACAGCAGTTGATCAAAGACGAGGTGTTGGACTCGTAGGTGAGAGATTGCAAGCTGCCTAAGGTCTTCTCTATGGGGACAGTGGTTTCAGAAAACTATAGAATGCACCAGTGGCCTTGATGGAGTACAGTCCATTCTTCACCTCCCAGGGTGTTGGACGGCGCTGCAAGGAGCAGATGCCACGGGTTGCGAGTCTTCTTCTGGTGAAAAGGCTGAACTTCTCTATAAACCAATCAGATTGATGGAATGTGCTCTGGATGGGATAGGGAAAGAGCTTGAGCATCTCGATGGTATAGCTACGGACTGACAGCCATCTATCCCCATTGTAGAAGAGGATCCAGAAGAAGGCGTTCATCAGGATATAGGCGATATCTTCATCAAAAGATTCCTCAAATATGCCCTCGATACAACCCGGGAGTCCATATTCTTGAATCTCTTTGTCTGATGACCCCCCTGTTATCGTGGAAAACAGCTCAAGGGTTTTTATTGTAGCAGAGAGTGCAAATATGGGTGAATCTTCAAGAGGGGAATCAAATGCGAACTTTGTGCTGGCAGAAGGAAGGGGGTAGTCCCATAGTTCAAGCTCCTTATCAGCAAGGGAAACTTCATACGAATGTCGGTCCAGCTCGAGTTGCTCCCTTGCCTTATTTATCATCTCCTTAGCACTGTCTACATCCTCTGCACTACAGTTCATTTGCTTGCAGAAAGCCTCCTTATCAAAAGGCTCCCCTGTATCTTGGCTCTGTTTATAGGCCAGGTTGAGGTGGATTGCCAAGATATAGGTAGGCACTGACCTCCTTGCCTGTGTGTCAGCTGTCCTGGATTTTTTCTTTGTTAGCGTTTTCTCTAGTGATGTGTCTTTGATCTCATGTTCTTCAAATAGTTCTTGCTGCATAGCTATCTCTCTTCTTGCTCCTTACTCCCATGATAGCCCATACGCAAGGCTAATTTCTACCAAGCAGTGATTAGACCCAACTCATCAATATGAGGAGCTTGAGCATCTCGATGGCACAACTACGAACTGACAGCCTCTTATCTCCATTGTAGAAGAGGATCCAGAGGGCTTTCATAAGGAGAAGGGAGATATCCTCATCAAAGGATTCCTCACATATGCCCTCTATACAGGCGGGTAGTCCATCTTCTTGTACCTCCTTGTCTGATGAACCCCCTGGTATCGTAGAAAACAGGTCAATAGTTTCTCTTGTAGCAAGGAGTGCAAATATGGGTTAAGGCTTCCAAGCCATAGGCAAGATTGTCCTGATGATTCCTCTGATGTATATGGGAAGATGGATGATTTTGATGTTTGTTTTCCATCTGGGTGAGAACTCCTCAGCGTGAAGGACATATTGCTGTTTTGTACATACGCTCTGGACTTGGTTGGGATAGGTGGTATGGATAAAGAAATAGCACATATGTGATTCCTTATGTTTTCTTTCTTTCGCTAGGCACCCTTGTCAGTACGCCACTACTGACCGCACCAGGGTGAAGAATGGCTCACTGCCCTTGATGGGATACATACCAGTAGCAACCTCAGCTGCCCTTGGCCTTGCCTTGAGGGAGCAGATGCCATGCGTAGCAAGTATCTTTCTGGTGAACATGCTGAACTCTTGGATGAAGTCTTCACCTTCTGGATAGGCCTTGATGATGGGGGTGGGGAAGAGCTTGAGCATCTCAATGGCATAGCTACGCATAGGAGCCCACTGCCTGCCCTTGTGCAGGAGTACCCAGAAGAAGGCGTTCATCAGGATATAGGGAAGATCCTCATCATCGGAAGGGAACTGTTGTACAAACAGATCCTCTATGAAGGCGGCAATACCGGTATCTTCTGCTGCATCGGTATAGGCTCCATTGGTAAGGATGGCAAACTCATCAAAGGCTTCCTTATCGTCATCGATCATAAATACTGCATTGTCGACTAGATGCAAGAAAAAGTTCATGCGGGTCTCAAGGGAGGGGTTGGGGCAGTCTTGAAACTCAATGGGCTTGTCTTCGTCCTTGACCTCATACGTCTTTATAAACTTACCCAGGATCTCGTGGACTGCGTCTTCTATCTCTTCTGTGCTCAGGCTGATATTTTCATCTGGTGGTACTTCACTGCCATAGTTTTTCCTGTAGCGCTGAAAATAGGTATCGATATCATCCTGAGTAGACGTAGCATCCTCTTTGGTAGTTTTACCTTCCTCTTGCCTATACTGCATGATGGCCTCGAACTGTTTCCAAGGAAGGGGGAAGTCACCCATGTTCAGTAGCTCAACAAGGGTAAGGAAGATGGAGACCTCAGGGTTTTCTGGAAGCTTGAGCTCAGGGTAGGCGCGGTTGAGAGCCGTGGAGAAGATCTTGTAGGAAACCTCCGAGTTGGTGACCAAGCCCATTGCACCTGTGCTCGTCTGCCGTACCAGGGTCCCTCCCATCATCGGTAGCTCTGAGGGGAGTATTTCAGCGTTGGGGATGGTCATCATGCTGGCAGTAGTGTCATTGAAGAAGAACTTCTGCTGTTCACCCAAGGTGATGGTCACCCATGCACCTGCAAGCTTCGATACGTCGAACTCCTTTAGGGTGAATGGTTGCCACGTCTTTCTCAGTTCGTACTGCTTATGCATTGGAACCTTTTGCGATGAGAGAAGATCAAGCTTGATGAAGCGGACATAGTGGTTGTTGATGACACTCCCCAGATCTGCATCAGGGTCGAACATCGAGCAGTAGAAGCGGAGGTCTCTGCCGTCAAGGGGGTAGTACCTGATCATCCCAGCTGTCTGCAGGCACTTTCCATTGGGGAGCAGGAGACAGAGATAGTGCTTGTCCCTTGTCATGCTTGTCTGTTGCAAGTCACAAAGGGCTGTGGAGTACACCAGGTGCTTATCCCTGCTTGAGAGGTCAACTACAGTCAGAAATCCCTTTTCCTCCATTATCTGCTCGATGGCAAAGAAGCACCAGAAGCCGGGGTGTTCGCCCCAGTATGCAAGGGTCTCCCGTGCGGAGCTGGTCAAGAAAGACCCTTGCTGGGCAAGCATCTTCTTGATGGCCGCCCCATCGGTAAGCACCTGGGCATAGAGGTAGGTTGCTGCACTGAAGCGTCCATACCCCTCAGGGATACCTACTTCCGTATCGAGGGCATTGAGGCTCTGTACGACCTTTTTGACCTTGGTAGTGTTTTTCTTCCAATCCAGTATCAATGGCTCAATGCAAGCAAAGTTTCTATTGGTCTGGGTACAGAGGCTCTTGATGGTTTCGTAGTTGTTCATAGGCATATTGTACAGGAACTGGGAGAAAAGGGAATCGTAAAATCATTGGCTATCGGATTTTCACCAATAAAGCCGAGGGCTGGCGCTAAGTATTTGCTAGTTTTCGAATGGATTCTCTATCCAGCGCGTTAAGGGTGTGTTTCTGATGCCTGCTCGAATCTACTCCTTAACAGGCTTTGCTGTCTTAAGCAAACCATCATGGTGAACAGTGCATCAATACCTTCTTTTTCCTCATCACTCATAGCTTCGCTACGAAGAGCGGCAAAGGATTGTGCACATTCTTTTTCCACAAACATTTCTGTGATCTCAAATCCAAGGACTTCCGCCAGGGCTTCAAGCTGCAAGACCGATGGGATACAGTCTTCTCGCTCAATGCGCCCAATCATGATGGGGTGAAGACCGGTGAGTTCTCCAAGTTTCGCTTGGGTAAGTTTCTTTTGATTTCGCAGTTCAGATACCGTTTTCGATAGCTTTGCTGCAGATAGGATTTTTATCAACGGGCTTCCTTTTCAGTCATTATACTCTGTTTTCATAAAATGTACCTTATTGCTAGAAACTGAATGATACCCTTCAATAATGTGATCAACGATTACATTTCTGAGCATTACATGGTGGATGTAAAGGGGAAGGGTTACTCTAAGCTTCTATCGGAGCCCTCTTGGCTGGTGCTGCTCTCAATAGACCTGATACTCACCTGGCCTTATCAGGCTATAGAACGCATCTGTCCCCTTGATAGTATAGGTACCCTTTACAACTTCTTCTGAAGTAGGTCTCTTTGCCAGGGAGCAGATACCCCGGGTGCAGAGGATTCTCTTGATAAAGGAGGTGAAATCTTGGAGAAAGGCTTCTCCTTCAGCGTAGATGTCTGTCAGGGGGTAGGGTAGCATCTTCAGTATCTCGATAGCGTAGCTACGAGCTGGGATCCAACTTCTTCCCTTGTGGTAGAGGATCCAGATGAAGGCATGCATCAGGGGCATACGTATCTCTTCAGGGAATTTGTCCTCAAACAGGGAGGTAATGAACAAAGCCAACCCATCTTCTTCAATTACCTCAGCATAGGAGTCATTGGTTAGAGTGTTGAACAATTCTCTGCTGTTGCTGTCATCCATCACCTCAAAGACTGTTGAGTCGTCTAGAGGGGCGTCAAAAAGATCTTGGATCTGTTTGGGTGGCTTCGGCCAATCAAACAGTTCAAAGATCTTGTCCTCTGGCTCGACTGTATACACAGCAATATTCTCTTCTGGCTGTGCATCCATGCTCGAAAAACCATCCTGGATTTCGACAGCCTTGTTGCTACTGAGCATATCTACAAATCCTTGCTCATCTTCAGGAGGGCTGTTTAGCCCTGATATCTTTTGCCTTGTAGCATCGTCCATGGCGTCTATGAGGGCAGTGAACTGGTTCCAGGGTAGGGGGAAATTACCTTCTGCCAGGAGCAGGCTAAATCTTGGTGAGATTGCAACCAGAGGTTGCTTCGGTAGGACTAGCTCTGGATAGGAGCGCATAAGCAGGGCGGAGAACAAGGTGTAGGAAGTTTCAGATGAAGTAAAGAGACCCATCTCCCCGCTTCTGTTGTCCCGCACCAACTCTATTTTCAGAAAGTCACACTCGGTTTTGAAAATATGGGAGTTGGGCAGGCTTGCATAGCTTGCAGCAACACTAGCGAACCTGAATATCTGTTGCTTGCCTAGTTCTCGTGAATCCCAGGTGCCTTCCAGATCTGAGATGTTGAAGTTCTTGAGCTTGAAAGGTTGCCAGATCTGCTTCACTCCAACGCCCTCACCAAAAAATTGACGCGTGTTGTTGAGGGTCTCCAGTTCGGTCAACTTGATAAAATGCTTGTTGATGGCAGATCCCAGATCAAGGCCACGGGAGAACAGTGAAAAGAAGAACTGTAGCTCAGAGGCTGAAAAGGAGAAGAACTTGGGAAAGCCAATAGTTTGCAAGCACGAACCATTGGGTAGCATGAGGCTGAGGAAGTGCTTGTCCTTCGCAACCGACTTTGTCTGCAAAAACGTGATGGGTGTGGAGTACATAAGGTGGGTATCCCCAGTCACCAGGTCTTCAATGATGAAGAAGTCATCCCCCAGGGTCTCCTTGATGGTATAGTAGCACCAAAATCCGGGGTTACGCATCCAGAATGCCAAGGATTTTCGTGCCTCGCTTGGCATAAAGCCCTCAGTCTCCTTGCGTATCTTCTTGATAGTCTTGGGATCGGTAAGCAACTGGCCATCGGTGTATAGTGCTGCTTGGTCTGTCCAGTAATCCTCGGGCATATCGGTTAGAATGGATTTGGAAAAGATTTCATTTACTGTCCTGATGATAGTGGTTTTGTCTTCAATCCAGTCGAAGATGTACTCATTGTAGCTATAATAGGCTTGGTTAAACAGGTCACAGGTTTCCTTGATCTCTTTGAGGTTATACATGCTCTCCATTGTACAGTACCTGGTGCAAAAGGGAACAGGAATAAAGAACAACCAGAGATAGAATATACAGGTGAAGATACAGGCAGCTGCCCTGCAAGCCTTCTGCCAAAGCATTAAGACACGATCAAAGGTCAGTACATCCTGCATCAGCTCTATTCAGCATAGAGCTGGTGCTGGATGAACTAGCATGGAGAAACTACTCTGCCCCTTCTTCTTGAAACCCAGTGCCTATGCTAGAATACTGGCACTTGGAGGCCTTATGAACCTTGATAACTTTGAAGACGATATTGATTCGTCAGTAATACTCAGCAGAGGACTCGCCTATTACCGGGAAAAGAGTGTTCTTTCCTTGCAGATGATAGAGCCTAACCACTATAAGGCTAAGGTTGCTGGAACACGCCTGTATGAAGTGACAGCCACCCTTGATGACAGGGAGGTCGAGGAGATCTCCTGTACCTGTCCCTATGACTGGGGGGAGTACTGCAAGCATGAGGTTGCCTTCCTATATGCTTTGCGCCATCACCTGGACACAGCACCACAGGAAATAGTGACGAGGCCAACAGATGTCTATCTTACCTCTCTGTTGGAGAAGAAAAGCAAGAAGGAGTTGCTCTCCTTCTTGCTTGACTATGCCAAGAAGAGTCCTGAATTGGCTTCTGCCCTGGTTGTGGCCTTCCCCTCCCCTGATAGGGAGGAAAGCCTGAAAGATCAGAGTGTGCAAGGTAGGAAAGCCGATGATGATGGCTTGGAAATCCTGTCGGATGAGGTCGCCCTCAAGGACCTAGCCATCCAATTCAGCCGTGCTTGTGATAACGGCATTGAGCGCATGCCAAATGAAGATGACATCTATGGATGGGATGAATATGAAGATGAGGATCTAGATGAGGATTGGCAGTTCTCCTCAACCTTCAAGAAAGAGATTGAGGAGCTGCTTGGCATGGCACGCAGTGCCGTCAAGGAAGGAAATGTCCACTATGGAGGCTCCATAGCCTCCATAGTGGTCCACGAGCTCAGTTGCCTCGACTATGAGTGCGAGTACCTGCTCTCTGAGATCAAAAAGGTCATAGAGCAGGTAGGATCCCTGTTTGATGACATAACACCCAGCCCTGATGATGCCTCGTGGTTGTTCGCTCAGTTTTTCTCAGATGTAATGGGCTATAACGATGTTGTGGAAGAAGCATTGCTCAACCTCTGCTTTCAGGTAGCAGAGACAGAGGTCGACCAGGAGGTTTTGAGAAAATACCTGGTTGACCTTGCCTCTGATGAATCACAGCCCGAAGGGTCGGCAAACCATACAATCCTTACCAGCCTGGAGCTTCAGCACAGCCTTTTGGTCAAGCAGGGGCGAGTTGATGAGGCCAAGGCTTTTGCCTTGGACTACCTTGCCTATGAAGACATGCGCCTGATCGCCTTTGAGTCTGCCGTTGAGGCAAAGGAGTATGCCTTTGCTGAGAAGCTTGCACAGGAGAAGGAGGCTTCACGCTATGGCTGCCGTGGTTTCATTGACTGGAGCATCCTCCTGTTCAAGGTATACCAGGAGAGTGGGGACAAGGCCAAGATGCGAAGCATGGCCAGGGATTTTCTCCTCCATGGCAAGATCGCCTACTACCCCATCCTGAAGCAGAGCTATGAGCCTGCTGAATGGGAAGCCGTCCTGTCTGGTCTGCTTGATGAACTGCAAGTTCGTGATGAGGGGAGGATGTATGCGTGGAATAGCGATAAGGTCTACCCTGAAGTGCTGAAGGCTGAGGGTAAGCTTGAGCGGCTGCTCGCCTACGTCAAGAGGCAGCCCTATCTGGTACGAACCTACCAGGATGTCCTGCTTCCTCACTACATGGAGGAGGTCTTTGCCCTATACAGGACGATCATACTGGCCAAGGGTGAAACTGTTGCCAATCGCAACGAGTACCAGGTCCTTGCCTCCTTGCTTGAGGAGTTCGCTCTCATCGGAGGGGAGGCTGTTGCCAAGGCGTGTGTGCAGGAGCTTGCTCCAAGGTATATGAAAAGGCCAGCCATGAAGGATGAGTTGCGTAAGGTAGGACTGTTGTAAGGTGCGAGCATCTGCTTGAGCCAATAAGATTCAGCCAACCATACCCACCAATCAGTCCATGACCCCTTCCACAAGGCTGTAGAAGGCTTCACTGCCCTTGATGAGGAAGGTGCCCTGGGTTACCTCTTCGGTAAGGGGCATGGTCTGTAGGGTGCAGATCCCTCGGGTAGGGAGATATTTCTTGGTAAAGAGGCTGACATCTGCAATAAAGGCCTCAGGATCGTCGTACTTCTGCAGGATGAGACCTGGCATCAGCTTGAGCATCTCGATGGCGTAGCTGCGCACAGGCAGCCAATCCTTGCCCCTGTGGAAGAGGAGCCAGAAGAAGTTGTTTGCAACTATGTATGCGAATCTCTTTACGCTAAAGAATTCAATGAAGGCCCCCTCTATGAAACCCAGTAACCCCACTGAAAAGTACTCGTCCTTGTATTTTCCTTCTGTGAGGGCATTGAACGCATCCAAGGTATTCGGGCCTTGATCGAATTGGAAGAGTTCCGAGTCTACAAGGCTTTGGGAGAAGAACCACTGTGAGGGTCTATGGGCTAGAGGCAAACCCTCCAGTTCAAACTCCTTATCAACAGGGGGGACGGTGTAGTAATCCCGTTCAAGGACAAACCTAGCCACATTCTCGGGCAAGGCTCCTGTTCGGAGGCAGAACTCCTCCTGGTCGAAGGGTATGCCATTGTTTCTGGACTGGAGGTACTCTGTTTCCAGTTTGTTCTGGATCTCGTCTTCCTTTTCAAACTCAGCCATCCACTCATCAACGACCGAACCATTCTTGATGTATTGCATGGGTTGTGTATCCGGGAGGGTTTTGTATGCCTCTTCCTCCTCTAATTGCCACACAACATCTTCATCCTCGTCCTCATCATCATCACCGAATAAATCTTCTATCATGGAATCGGTGAGGGCGAGGATGACCTCCTTGAAGGGTGACCAGGGAACTTCAAATTCCATGTTCATCAACAGCATGGCAAGGGGAAAGGATATGGTGTAAGAGGGTATTCGAGGAAGCTTCAGGTTTGGGTATGAGTGGCTGAGCAAACAAGAAAAGAACTGGTAGGCCTTATCTGTCCATGTCGTCAGCCACATCTCCCCTGTGCTTGTATCCCGTATCACCTGTGCATCCATCACATAAGCATCAGAGAATAGCAGCTTTCCATTGGGCAGGCTTCTCATCCCTTCGTCAGGGTCCAGGAAGTTGTATTTGATCTGGTCCTCCACCTCAACCCTCTCCCACTCGCCTCCCAGCTCCGTAATGTCAAACTCCTCCAAGGTGAAGGGTTGCCATATTCGCAGGATCTCTTGGTTCTTCCCGTCATACTGTTTTGTTAGGGGGGAGATGACATCGAGTCTGAAGAACTCGATGTAGTTGTTGCTGATGATGGACCCAAGGGTTGCTCCATCAAGGGCATCTGTGTCGGTATCGTCAAACAAGCTGCTGTAGAAGCGCAAATCAGAAACAGGGAGGGAGTAGAACCGGAGTCTTCCTGCAGTGTGCAGGCACTCTCCGTTGGAATAGGCCAAGGTCAAGAAGTTCTTGTCTTTGGTGTGATTTTCCGATAGTAAAGCTGACAGTCTTGGGGAGTACAGCAGGTGCTTCTCTTTAGTCAACAGATCCATGATGGTGAAGAAGTCATCTTCATGGGTCTCTACAACTGAGAAGTAGCTCCAGTAGGCGGGGTGCTCGATCATGGTGGAGAGCACCTGCTTTGATCCTGGTTGCAAGGCTTCTTCATGTTTGTTCATTAGGCGCTTAAGAGCCTTGGCATCAGTGAGGATATGGCTTAACAGATAGGTCAATGCACTGTCAGCAAAAGGCTCAGGGGATGGGGATGCTTCCCCCTGGGCTAGTATTGCCTTGTAGGTCTTCTTGAAAGATCTGTTGTCCTTCATAGCCTCATCAATGAGCTGTTCAATATCCCTATACCCCTGTTCAAAGGCTTTGCTGTGCTGCGTCAAGTGTTTGTTGGTTTCCATACCCACCATACTACAGGAGGGAGGCAAAAAGGGAAACCAGAAAATATAAAGAGACGTGAAAAGCTAAGCTATAGGTCCCTGTGACTTATTCTAATTACAGGGCATTTTCTCATGTATAATCTCCAATAAATTCATATGTTCTTAAAAAATAACTTGTGAGGTGATATGGTTTGTGCTATTATGTAGTTAGAAAATACTTCT
>Ga0265295_1009536_pt1 | contig 10346 bp, 10 predicted proteins | sample Munlansysbiofilm_FD_192503 | JGI IMG/M metagenome (GOLD analysis project Ga0265295, IMG submission 192503) | Leachate microbial communities from a municipal landfill in Southern Ontario, Canada - Methane capture system biofilm | ecosystem: Engineered > Solid waste > Landfill > Unclassified ... | reverse complement strand
CGGGTATGCGTATCCTGGAAATCGGAGCTGGATCAGGTTTCGTATCTGCTGTTATCAGGGCAAATGTTAAAGGTATCCGAATTTTTGCAACCGAGATCAACCCTCATGCCGCCCTCTGCGCAAAAGCCAATGGGGTTGAAGTAATCCGCACCGACCTTTTCAGGGGGCTAAAACCCGGAAGTAAGGGAACTCCTTTTGACCTCATCCTTTTTAATCCGCCTTATCTTCCAACTTCCGAAGAAGAAAAAGTTACCGGCTGGCTTAACTACGCTTTTGACGGCGGAGCCAGCGGGAGAGAGACTCTTGACCGTTTTCTGGATGAAGTAAGAAACTACCTGAAGCCCGGAGGAAAAGTCCTGGTATTGATTTCTTCGATTACAGGGCTTGAGGCTGTAAAGGATAGGATGATAAAAATGGGTTTTGAGGTTGATGTTGTATTGAGAAAAAAAGTTTCATTTGAAGAGTTAATCGTAGTCAGGGGGAAGATTCCTTAATTTTTTAGAATCTATTTTAAAATTATTTCTGGAATAAATCTATTTCAAAATTATTTCTGGAATAAATCTATTTTAAAATTATTCTGAAACCTGCCTTAAAACCTGTCTTTTATATCTATTTTCCTGCTAGAACTCCAGGTTTTTTAAAAACCTTAAACCTTTCAGAAACTCATCATATAAAGTTCTGGTTCTCCATAGATAACTCTATATCTAATTAGTGAATTTAATCCACCTGAATTTTTACCTTTAACATGTCAGACTAAAATGCTTTCAACCCAGAAACGTTTGCCTTATTTACTGGAGATAAGAACAGGATGTATCATGATGAAGCCGCTGACGCGGTTCTAAAAACCCTGGACACATCCGAAACCGGACTGAGTTCGGGAGAAGCAGAAAACAGACTTGAAAAATATGGAAAAAACGAACTTAAAGAAGAAGAAAAAACATCTGCAGTAAAACTTTTTCTTTCTCAGTTCAAAAGTTTCCTGATTCTCATTTTAATTGTTGCAGCGCTGTTTTCTGCCTTCCTTGGAGAGCTTGTAGATGCCCTTGTTATTCTGTTCACAGTATTCCTTGCAGGAGTTCTTGGTTTTGTCCAGGAATACAGGGCAGAAGAATCTATCAAGCTTCTAAAATCACTGACCAGCCCCGAAGCTCTTGTGGTAAGGGACGGGAAGGAAGTAAAAGTCCCTTCTTCCTTACTTGTCCCGGGAGATATCCTTATTTTGCAGGCAGGGGACAGAATACCTGCAGATGCCAGACTGCTTGAGGCTCAGTCTCTTAAAATCGACGAATCTTCTCTCACAGGAGAATCTGTTCCTGTAGAAAAAAGCATCAAAATTCTTCTTCCCGAAACTCCGCAGCCTGACAGGAAAAATATGGCTTATACCGGAACTTCGGTTACCTATGGCAGGGGGAAAGCAGTAATTACGGCAACAGGCATGAGTACTGCTTTTGGAAAACTTGCCGGTCTCCTGGGAGAAATCGAAAGGGAAAGAACCCCTTTGCAGGAAAAGCTCGACCAGTTCGGGCGCTGGCTTGGAGCCGCAACTCTTATTGTTGTTGCTTTTGTAGCAGTGCTCGGAATCTTTAAGGGCTTTGATCCTTTTGAGATGTTTCTCTGGGGCGTTGCACTCGCAGTTGCAGCAATTCCCGAAGCTCTCCCTGCGGTTGTGACTGTGGGACTTGCTCTCGGGGTCAGAAGAATGGTCAAGAGGCATGCCCTTGTGAGAAAATTGCCTTCCGTAGAAACCCTCGGCTCTACCAACATTATCTGTACGGACAAAACCGGGACGCTCACCCAGAACAAGATGACCGTTGAGAAGGTGTATGTAAACGGGACCATGTTGAGTGTTACAGGTAACGGATATGAGCCCGTGGGAGACTTTTTCAAGGAAGGCCAGCCTGTTTCTGAAGACATACATCTTCATAAGCTGCTGGTAACAGGAGCTCTCTGCAATGATGCGGGATTGGTCGAGGAGGAAGGAATAGGGGATATTATTGGAGATCCCACTGAGGGCGCCCTTGTAGTTGCGGCAGCCAAAAAAGGGATCTGGAGACCTGATCTTGAGCTAGGTCACAGGCGTATCGGAGAAGTTCCGTTTTCTTCCGAAAGAAAGATGATGACTACCCTGAACGCTTCAGAAGAAGGTCTGTATGCATATTCTAAAGGAGCTCCGGAAGTCATTCTTGGCTGCTGTACGAAAATTTTCCTTGGAGGGCAGGAGAAGGAGTTAACCCCTGAAATTAGGAAGGAAATCCTGGATACCGTAAATGAGATGGCAAACCAGACTCTCAGGGTGATGGGTTTTGCTTACCGTCAGGTTCCTGAGAATATAGTTCCTGAAAACGCTGAACGGGAGATGGTGTTTGCCGGGCTCATGGGCATGCGTGACCCACCCAGAGAAGAGGTAAAGGTTGCGATTGCCACCTGTACTGATGCAGGAATCAGGACTGTAATGATTACTGGAGACCACAAAACAACCGCCTTTGCTATTGCAAGAGAGATAGGGATTTACCGGGAAGGGGACCTTGTCCTTACAGGCACGGAACTGGACGCCCTTGGAGACAAAGAATTCGAAGACATGGTGGAGAAGGTTTCGGTCTATGCAAGAGTGTATCCCGAGCATAAGCTGAAGGTTGTTAACGCCCTCAAGAAAAAAGGCTATATCGTTGCAATGACCGGGGACGGAGTAAACGATGCCCCTGCCCTGAAAGCCGCAGATATGGGTATTGCAATGGGAATTACCGGAACCGAAGTCAGTAAGGAAGCTTCCAGCATGATCCTGACAGATGACAATTTCGCATCCATTGTTTCCGCAGTTGAAGAGGGCCGAAATATATTGAAGAATATCAAAAACTTTATTGCTTACGGCCTTACCTGCCATATAGGAGTTGTCCTGATTGTCCTTGTCGGAGTGCTTGCCTGGCAGATCCTGCCTGTAATTGCAGTCCAGATCCTCTGGATCAACCTTATCACAGATGGGCTTCCTCCAATGGCGCTTTCTCTGGAAGCTCCTGACAGGGGGCTTATGAAGCAGAAACCCAGAAAATCTACAGAAGGACTGGTTTCCAGGAGAATGCTCATAGCGAGCCTTGGATTGGGAGCCCTTATTGCAGTCCAGTCTCTTGGAGTTCTTTCCTGGGCTCTTGAAGAAGGAATGCCTCTTCCAAAGATCCAGACTCTGATCTTTACCCTGGTTGTGATTTCTCTGATGTTCAACGCGTTTAACTGGCGTTCTGACAGGCTATCGGTCTTTTCCCTGGGAATTTTCACAAACTGGCCCCTGATCTATGCCATCCTGAGCACTGTGCTTCTGCAGCTTGCAGCAATTTATGTCCCTGTTCTGCAGACAGCTTTCAGGACTGTACCTCTCTCGCTTTCGGATTGGGGAATGATCATTCCTCTGGCTTCTACCACTCTTATAGTCATGGAAGTTGCTAAATATCTGGAACGAAGAGCCCACAGGTAAAATTCAAGGTTGGGTTTTGCTCCTGAGAAAACTTCATTTTCCTATTTTCCTATTTTCCTATTTTTTCAGAATATGTGAGGAGATAGCTCTTCCTTTGTTTTTATTCTCGTAAAAAATCATAATTCTACAAAACCGCCTTTGAAATCCATGATACTATTGAAATTAAATCGCTCCCGTAATCATATATACAACAAAATCCAATAGTATGGACATTATGACCCCCACTAACAGGGAAAACCCTATTCATCCTAAGTTCATCGTAGGCATAGAACCGCCAGCCGGAAGGACCAAAAAGGCTCTCTGGTTCATTTTCCGGGGACGTGATATTCTTATTAAAACCCATAAAAACCCTGGAGCAATTCCCAGGCTGCTGGATATCAGGGAACTCGGGCTTCCTGTTATAAGGGAACAGTACCTTGGCGTACTTGAGGGGACAGACTGCTTTTCTATTGAACTTCCACAGGACGCTAAAGCTCCGGAAGGTATGGAGTTTGTTGACCTCAGGCAGGCATATTCCGAGATGAGTGAGGGGTGTTTTGAGCTTGTGAACAAAGCAGTTCAGGTAATGGAATGGGACAGGACAAACCAGTTCTGCAGCAGGTGCGGAACAAAGACCTCGCAGAAACCGGGAGAAAGAGGAAAGGAATGCCCTGAATGCGGAGAGCTTTTCTATCCCAGAATTTCGCCTGCTGTTATAGTGCTTATAAGAAAGGGCAGTAAAATCCTGCTTGCAAGGTCTCCCAACTTCCCTCCTGACATGTACAGCCTTATAGCAGGCTTTGTCGAGCCAGGCGAATCGGCTGAAGCGGCGGTTGAAAGGGAAATCTGGGAAGAGGTCGGTATCAAAGTAAAAAATGTAACTTACTTCGGGACACAGGCATGGCCTTTCCCAAATTCCCTGATGATCGGCTTTACCGCAGAATATGATTCAGGAGAGATTCGGCCAGACGGGTTTGAAATCGAGGACGCAAAATGGTTTTCAGTAAACGAACTGCCTGTGCTTCCGGGAAAGATCAGCATTTCAAGGAAACTGATTGATCATTTCCTCAAAGAAGAGGGGCTGGAAGTTTAAGGCGGATTCATATTTGATTCATAGTTTTATTCATCCTGTTGTGACTTCTTTCTATTTTTTATCTTTTTTTATTTTTTATCTTTTTTTCTGCGGAAGCATTTGCAGAGAGGATATCGGGCCTCCTGATATTACGGCAGTGGATTTTAGAACTATTGATTTGAAGTTTTTTCTGCAAAACTTTTCATTATATTTTAGAATCATAAAAGATAATAAATTGATATGATTATAAAACGAAATATAAATAAGTGAAATAAGATAACTGAACAATTTTACTTAAGGGCATAGAATAAAAGAAGTATATTACTACTGACAGAAAACGTAATGGAGTAAAAATATAGTGATCAAAAAGAATGCAAAGTTTATACCGCAAATTGTTATTTCAACTATTATTACAACTATAATTTTACTGGTATATTTTTATTTTGCACACGGTTTACCTGTTGCTCACGAACTGGAAAGAGCGAGTGTCGTATCTGTGCAAATTATGCAGGGAAACGAAACCATTACTCTCACTAATGATGAGGATATCGAGCAGGCTGTAAATATTGTACAAATTTTAAGTTTTCGATTTGGAGAAGCTAATGGCGGACTTGCAGATACGACATGCACATTTGATCTTGGAGATGGTTCAAAAATGGAAATAGGAGCAAATAATGATACCATTTTTAAGAATGGCAGGCAATACGTCGGCGTGAATGATTCATGTAAACTTTTTGGAAACTTAATGCAGGGTATTTTTTTCCCCGAAACAATGCCTTAAGCAGCCGGGCAGATCATTCCAGACTGGTTAGATTCTTGTAGAACAAAACCAGCGATTTTATTATCTCTGGTTGAACCCACCTGTCCCGTATGGAGCAGGCGAGAACCAGAAAATAAAACGCAACAGAGTAGAATGCAACAGAGTAGAATGCAACAGAGTAGAATGCAACAGAGTAGAATGCAACAGAGTAGAATGCAACAGAGTAGAAAGCAACAGAGTAAAATGTAATACAGCTGAAAAATTCACCCTCAAAATTCTAAAAACTTTAAGATTTTTTTCTCTTTTTCTCAGGTTCTGCAGGCTCGGTTAAAAAGAACCCAGATGATTCGAAATCTTTTACATCCATTTTGTGAGGTTCGGAAGAGATAGCAGGAATGATGAACCGGAAAAATTCACTGGTGTACTGCTCGTAGCTGAACCCCTCAGCCTCGATCACTATTTTCCATTTATTTTCCATTGACAGGATACCCATGAAGGAGATCATAAGGTACATCGAGGTCAGAAACGGATCGAGATCGGCCCGGATTGTACCGTCATAGATACCCTCCTTGATCGCATCCCGAAGGATCAGCCGGCAGGTACCGTACCCCTTTCCAATCTCTGCGGTACACGGGTTTTCTTTTGAAAAACGCTCAGAACCATAAAAATGGATCATACGAAGATAATCCGGGTATTCCTGTGAAAACTGATAATAGGCCTGGCCCATCAGGGCTACCTTGACAATTCCCGGAGCCTCTTTTTCCATGCACTCTGTGTATTTCTCCTTCAGGATCTCGATACCACGGAGTACGATAGTAGCGTAAAGTGCCTCCTTATTTTTAAAATATAGATAAATGGTAGCCTTATTCAGTTCAACCTCACGGGCGATGTCTTCCATGGAAACATCTTCATAATTTCGGGAAAAAAAGAGACGCTCGGCTGCATCGATGATCTCGGTTTTTCGCTGTTCTTTTTCTCGTTGTCTCCTATCTGCGATTCCCATAATTCCACTCCACTTAATCCGTATATTCGGGATATATTCATTAGATAAAAAATTCAGGTTCCTTCCGCTGGCTGTAGAGTGTATGGAGGCGCACTGATGCGTCCTTTACCAGTCCGGGTTTCATAGTTCTGGCACTTTGCGGGCAGTTTTTGATACACGCACAGCAGGTAATGCATTTTTCTATATCAATCAAGCGGGAATTTTCCGCATCAACAGCACCAACTGGACAAACCTCTGCACAGGTCCCGCACTGGGTACACTCATCACTGACCACGATAAAATCAACAGTCCACAATTTTGTAACTCCTCCATAAGGATAAGTGCCAGGCACATGCACATCGGAAACCTGAGAGATTGATGGAACGGATTGCAGTTTTTCACATATTTTCTGTCCAAATGCTTCTGCGTGATGTAAATCATCTTTATCTGGACGTCCCTCTGCTGTTGGCGTCTCGGAATTTGAGAATGAGTGTTCCCCGATATATGCTGCACAGGCAATGGGTATACACCCACATTTAGTTACAATATTTTTTAGTTCGAGCAGTGCATCGTCATACACGCGGTTGCCATAGACAACAACACAGACCGTTGGCGTATTATGAGCCTGAATTGCGTTCAGCCATTCATTTAGTAATGCCGGCACTCTCCCCATATATACGGGGACTCCAATAACAAGCAATTCGTTTTCTGATGTCTGCAATAATTGTTTTCTTGCATCTGGTATGGTAATATCAATTAATTCCGTGATGCCTGGATTAATACCATTTGCAATGCCCTGAACAACCGTTTTTGTTGTTCCGGTAGGTGAAAAATAGACTAATTTCACAGATTCTATTTTCATTTTGTTTACTCCATCAGTTGTATAACTCCAGGATATAATATAACTATAGGTGATTAAATAACTATTGGTTATTGAATAACTGTGAGTTAGCTAAAAGTATTTTTCAAGGAAAAATATCAGATACCTGAGAAGGCTAAAATTTTGTTTGGGATGAATAATAGATTAAGACTCTTAGGGAGTTTTTACGAGTCCTGTTTTACTGTAAATAACCTTATTATAGCAATTACCGTTTAACCAGCTTCACGGCAGTCTAGAAGAATTTAAAAACAATTAACGTATTATTGGATTAAAAACTGTAACAGAAGGCATAAAGTGGATATCAAGAAAATCATCTCGCACATCCAAGTAGTACTTATAATAATAGCTGCAGTAACAGTCTTTATTATCACAGATGAAAACGAAAAAGGTATTGCAGCCTTAACAGTTATTGCGATAGTAGCTGCAGTTCTGTCATTACAACAATCAATCGAAGCAAATCAAAAAACAGAGAAAGCGTTAGAATTAACCGAAAAAACACTCAAATTGACGGTAACTGAACAAAAGACAAAAGACCTGAAAGAACGTCTAAATCTTTTTTACTATCCAGTATATGATTATCAAAATTCGACTATAGGTTTAGGATTTGGAAACCTAAACGATAAAAGAGCAGATTTCACTCGTGCAGTATCGTTCAGATATCTTGCAATAGGGGATACAAAAGAAAAACTAGAAAAGTTCTTAGACAAGAAAGGCAAAACGGAAGAAGACTCAAATGAATTGAAAAAAGTACTGAAAAATGATATATTAGTCTGTGAAAAAGCGATACAAGAATATCAAAAGATTATAGACAAATTAAATACATAAACATTTTATAAAACTACGTTCTACTTTTTATGACTCGCAGCCACATAACACAAAATAAATAGCAGAATTTTCCTAATCATAGGAATCAGATAAAAATCTAAAAAATTGCTTTTTTCTCTGAATTTTCTTTGTATTGTCATGAAGAATGCCTCGGAATTGCCACAAAGGAGCATCTAAGTAATATAAAAGGTTGTTATCCGAGATGTAAGCGAAGTAGTCTTTTTAATTATTTTTAAACATACTATTAAAGTGTCTGAACAAAAAAGCGCTAATTTAAAAGTATTTTTATAGGTAAATTACCATTTGACAATCAGTGATAATATGAAAGTATTTATCAGCTGGTCTGGAGATTTAAGTAAAAGAATTGCTACTGCCTTAAAAGAATGGATCCCAAACGTACTTCAATCAACTGAACCTTATGTTTCATCGGAAGATGTCGACAAAGGAAGTCGCTGGAGTACAGACATTGCTAAAGAACTGGCTGATTCAACATACGGGATATTATGTGTCACCAGAGACAACTTTAGGGAGCCATGGTTAAATTTTGAAGCAGGAGCATTATCTAAAAAAATGGAAAGTTCCAGAGTTTGTCCTTTTTTGTATAATGTGAAGTTGTCCGAAATCGATGGTCCTTTATTGCAATTTCAAGTTACTGTTTATAAAAAAGAAGATGTCCTAAAATTATTGATTTCATTAAATAATTCATGTACAGACCAAAAACTTCCAGAAGAACGACTTCTTAAAGCATTCGAATTATGGTGGCCAGAATTAGAAAGAAACTTAATAATAGAAGATGTTGATCTAATCCAACAAGGCGTAAACAATGAGTCAAATAATGCTCACAATGACGCAATTCTCGAAGAAATTTTGTCTTTGCTTCAAACACAGCAGAAAATACTTAGAAGACCTGAAGAAATTTTGCCGCCCGATTATATAATTGATTTGATGAAAAAATCTGAAAAAGACAGATCTACTAGATCCATTTCTCAAGAAGCTTATTATGAGTTGTTTGAGGTATATGAGAGGTTGCGGACTGCTTCCATTGATAATCTAAAATTCTTAAGATCGGTTGAAGGAATAAATAAAGAAATTCTTATGCGTGCAGAAACAATAGATAACCTATGCGAAAATATGGAAAGGCCTATCAACCATATGCAAAGAAGAGTGTTGACACGCAAATTACCTGATAATCTCTTAATTATAGAATAAAAATCAAAGACCATATCGTTTCCTTAAGTTTTCAACCGTGCCTACTTCTATAGCTTCCTGTTTTTCTATTTTCTTCAATTTTTCAATGTACTCAGGCTTTAACTCTGGCTCTAAAATCTCTTTTTCATACTCTTCAGCCATTTTAATAATAGCAGCACTTTTGTCTTTTAAACCGTATTTGGCCTTGATAATATTCAAAATTCGGTTAGTCCGCTCATCAATGTTTATTATCGCTTGAACCATGTATATACCATATTAATAGAAGATTAATGCCATATTAATATATGTCGTTCTGCCTTGCCAGAATTTGATTTCCACTGGTTTTTTGAGTCCAGACCTCTGGAATACCCCGAAAAATAGCTTAAGAACACGATAATTATGAAATCTGTAACAAAAAATAGATCCTGAAACTAAAAAAGAAATATATCATAATGTAGATTGTATTGAACGAAGGCGTAAACATGGGAAACGGATACCAGATAATAGATTTTGAAACCTGGAAAAGAAGAGAGTATTGTCAAATATACAGGAATGCGGTGCAGCCTCAATATTGTGTGAGTTTTGAACTTGATGTGACGAATTTTAAAAAGCGCGTTAAAGAAAATAACTTATCATTTACGATGGCGTTTATATTTGCCGTTACGAAATGCGCAAATGAGATCGAGGAGTTTCGGTATCGTTTTCTTGATGGCGAAGTTGTGCTATACGAGTCCATTGATACCTCATTTACGTATCTGGATAAAGAAACGGAGTTATTTAAGGTAGTAAATGTTCCCATACAGAATACGATTGAGAAGTTCGTACAACTGGCAACCGCAACGGCAGAAAATCAAAAAGAACATTTTACCGGACCTGTAGAAAACGATGTGTATCAATTCTCTGCCCTTCCCTGGATAACGTTTACACATATCTCACACACGGATTTCGGAAACAGAGAAAAAGCGCAGCCCATATTTGACTGGGGAAAATATCACGAAAAAGAAGGCAAATTGATGATGCCGTTTGCAGTCCAGGTTCATCATGCATTTGTTGATGGTATTCACATAGGCAAACTTGCGGATAAGCTGCAGAGATACATGGATGAAGTGTAGATTACAAGCATGGTGGCAGGCATGATGGGAAATTAGAATGCTTTAAGGGAAAAATTCGGAAGCAGTAGCAGTTATTTTTCAG
>Ga0265295_1009534_pt1 | contig 10349 bp, 8 predicted proteins | sample Munlansysbiofilm_FD_192503 | JGI IMG/M metagenome (GOLD analysis project Ga0265295, IMG submission 192503) | Leachate microbial communities from a municipal landfill in Southern Ontario, Canada - Methane capture system biofilm | ecosystem: Engineered > Solid waste > Landfill > Unclassified ... | reverse complement strand
CCTAACCCCCTGGCTTGCCCTTAATAAAGAGAATGAGGAAAAATTTCTTGAGACCAGAAACCCCGAAGAGCAAAAGGAAATGCTAAGAAAGACCCTGGCAGGAAATTTGCTCTCGATGTCAAAGACTTTTGGATATACGGTTCCTGATACCATAAAATGTGATGTAGATGTGGAGCTCAGGCTTTCAAAGTACAAAAAAATGGATTTTACTTCGTTTACAGGTGGATTTATAGCTAATTTTTTGATTCCGGATTTCATGGGGGTAGGAAAAGGGGTTGCGAAGGGGTTTGGGACTGTGAGGAAAATTCAATTTTGATTGGAAAATACGATACTGAAAGAAATGGAGGTAATACATCTTGAATGAAATTAAAATAAATGAAGATGAATTAAAAGGATTCGACGAGTATAGAAGTGAAAACTTAGTTTTACTGGTTGGTACAAATCCTTTACCAAATTATGTTGCTTATCATTTGCTATCTATGCCTTCATCCCCAAAATCTCACATATTTTTTGTCTGTACGAAAACAACTGACACAATAGCTGATAACCTTATAAATGTACTTAAAATTGGGCACGATAAATGGACTAAAATTCAAGTGAATGAATCGAATGGTAAGGATATATATTCAAAAATAAGTGATAAGTTAAAAGGTAAACAAAAAATTGGCCTAAATTACACAGGTGGAACAAAAACTATGGCTGTCCATGCATATCGGGCAGTTGAAGCAGTAGATCCAGACTCTGTTTTTAGTTACCTTGATGCTCGTAGACTGGAATTGGTTATTGATAAAAAAGACTGTTTAACTAAGAGAGTTCCTATAAATACATCTGTTAAACCTAAAATTAAAGAATTGTTTCAATTACACGGGTATTCTGTAAATTCTAATGGGCATATCTTCATGCCCGAGATGTGCAAGATTTTAGGAAATAATCTTTATGAAGATTTTAGTAAATGGTGTAAAGAAAATTTAAGAGCCAATTCCCCCAAGATGTTAAACAAACCAAAACTTAGAAATGTTATTCTACCAGTTAATCCACCTTTTGAAGATCTGGTTATTTTTTGGGATGGTTGCAGTACTTTAGGTGAACTGGCAAACAAATGGAATAAAAAAGTTGACGATTTGGCTAAGTGGTTAGAAGGTAAATGGTTAGAGGATTATACATTATTGTCCTTTCAGCAAGTCTCTGATGAGTGTGATATTCATGATTCTATTTTGGGAGCTCAGTTTAATAACAATAAATTTGAGCTGGATGTAGCTGTCTTAAAAGGATATGAATTATTTGTAGCTTCTTGTACAACCGCAGATAAAAAAGGGCTTGTTAAACAAAAATTGTTTGAAGCTTATGTTCGAGGTCAGCAGTTAGGAGGGGATGAAGCAAAAATAGGGGTAGTGTGTTTTGCATCCGAAACAAGTTCTGATGCAAGTCCTGAAATAATCCTAAAAGAAATCGAAGAAGAGTGGTATTTGGAAAACAAGTTTCGAGTTTTTGGGGCAGAACAAATTCCAGAACTTTCCTTACGCCTGAAAGAATGGTTGAACTCAAAATAAGAAGGTTTTTTCATGCAAGAATTTACAGTAACAGCCATAGATACAGTTGGGATTCAGGGATATATTTTTGGAAGTAATAATCTGAAACAAAATGTTGGTGCTTCTGGATTAGTTCATTTTGTTACACATGAATTAGTTTATGACGAACTAATAAAAATTGGCAATTCTAACATAGAAAGAATTGATGCCGAGTTAAAATATAAGATTGAATATACTAAAATAATTGAAAGAGATGGTCTGAACTCAGAACTAATATATTCCGGGGGAGGAAACACAGTAATTTTATTCAAAAACAAGGATCTTGCTAAAGAATTTACAAAATCATACACTAAAAAAGTTCTTCTAAAAGCGCCCGGTTTGCAACTAATTATTGCTCATAGCAACTTCGAATGGGACAAAAACGATTTAGAAAAAAAAGTAAGGGAAACAATTAATCAAAAAATTGCACAAAAAAAATCCAACCACGTTAACTCATCTTCACCTTCTGGAATTGGAGTAAATGCCGATTGCCAATACACAGGTCTACCAGCTTCAGAAACTATACAAGATGATGAAAAAGAAATTAGGATTTCAAGAGAAGTTTCTTCCAAACTGAGTTTTTTCCCTGCTGCTAATTATCGGCTTTTCGATAACTTTCTCAATAAAGATGAAAAAGACACTGATATAGATTTTGTATATAATACTGATGAATTCGGTTCAAAAAATGAGTCTAGCTACATGGCTGTTGTTCATGTAGATGGAAACGGAATGGGAAAGCGAATCAAAAAATATTCAGAAGAACATGGAAATGATAATCGTGAATACATTAATTCCATTCGTTCTCTTTCAAATTCTATTAAAGAAACAAGTGATAAAGCTGTAAGAACTGCAATCTCTAAGTTGCTTGAATCTAGAGAATACAAAGATGGAAAATGTAAAATTGGGGGCATTGTAGAGTTCCAAAATAAATTACCTTTTCGCCCGATAATCTACGGCGGCGATGATATAACTTTTGTTTGTGATGGTAGATTGGGGTTAACCCTCTCTGAATTTCTATTAAGGCAATTGACAGCCGAAGATAATAAGTTAAGTGATGGATATCCTATTTCTGCTAGAGCTGGAATAGCCATTGTAAAAACTCATTATCCATTTTACCAGGCTATTAAACTGGCAAACAATTTAGCAGAATCAGCTAAATCACATATAAATAAAATAGAAGAAAGTTCTTTTCCTGCAAAAGGAAAAGTTTCTGCCATAGACTGGCACTTTGCATCTGGTGGAGTGGTTGAAAGCATTGATAATATTAGAAGACGAGAATACACAGTCAAAGATGGTAAATTAAATATGAGACCATTAAGCCTTAGAGGATTGACAGAGACCGAATGGCGTACCTGGGAAACTTTTTCAGATATTATTTCAAAATTCAAGAGTAAAGAATGGGAGGGTAAACATAACAAAATCATGCGCCTTAGGGACGATTTACGTGATGGTCCACAAGCTGTTGAAAGATTCATAAAAATGTATAAAAATTCACTTCCTACAGAAGAACCCCTCCCAAAAATCAAAAATAACGAAAGGTCTGATAAAACAGGCTGGATTGCCGATAGATGTACCTGTTTTGATGCAATTGAAGCTTTGGATTTTTTTGTTCAGCTTGAAGGGGGAAGAAAATGAAAACATATTGGTTGAAGTTCACTACAAAAAGTGACTCAACTTTTGGGAAGGGAGATGGTTTAGCAGGATTAGTAGACGTAGAAGTAATGCATGATAAATATGGATTACCTTTTTTGAATGGGAGAACTTTGAAAGGTTTACTTCAAGAAGAGTGCGCAAACATCCTTTTTTCCTTGAAGGAACAAAATCTTAAAGTTGAGTTACTGGATGAATTTTATAAATCCGCACAACATCTTTTTGGAAATCCAGGTAGTAGTGATTCAGACAAATCTATTCTTCATATAAGTAATGCAACTCTCCCAGAAGATTTAAAAAAATTGATCGAATACGAGCTATCACGTAATAAAAAAATATGTAGTTCTGAGATACTTAATTCTTTGACTTCAATTCGCCGTCAAACTTCATTTGATGAAATTTCAGGAGCACCAAAAAAGAATTCTCTACGTTCAATGAGGGTCATACTTAGAAAAACACCATTTGAGGCGGAATTATCTTTTACAAAAGATCCTTCCGGTTTAGACTTACCCTTGCTAGCTGCCTGTGTGAAAGCTTTCAGGAAAGCTGGTACAGGTCGTAATCGTGGAAGGGGTAAACTTGTTTCTGTTCTTTGTGACGAAAATGGAACTAGTGAAAAGCACTTTGAGACATTTTGCGAGAAGGTGATGCTATGAAAGCATTAACTTTCAATGTACAGTTGTTAGAACCCTTATTGGTAAACGATGTGGGTGGAGGAGATCCAAACAGTGCAGTCGGATTTGAATTTATCCCCGGAAGTGTAATTAAAGGGGCATTAATAGGTAAATATTTACGAGGAAAACCGAAGAATTCAGTTGATGCAGAAGATTCTGAATTTAGAAAACTTTTTTTTGATGGAGAAACACTTTTTTTAAATGGTTATCCCTTAAATAAAGACGGTAGTCGTTCGTTACCCACTCCTCTTTCATGGCATTTTGAAAAAGATGATCCTAAAAAAAGAATACATGATCTTACCTCTGAAGATTATTTAAGTGAAGAAATGAATTTTTCTGAAAGAAACTGGAAAAAAGTTACTGAACCTTTTTGTAATTTGTTCGAAGACGACGAGGGAGAAGAAACTACTATATTATATCAGCCTTTAAATCAGGTTCAAATACATATTTTTCGTGCAAATAGGCAAAAAGAAACTGATAAAGAAAGTACAATTTTTCGTTATCAAGCACTGGAAGCAGGTCAAAATTTCTCCTGCGTTATATTAGTGAAAAATGAATCATCTTTTGAAAAGATTAAAGGTTTATTAGAAGAAAGAGGAAACTTTAATTTTGGTAAATCACATCTAGCAGGCTATGGACGTGTAAGGGTTTATAGCATAAAAGTTTCTGATGACTGGGAAGAATATTCTGCTGTCGGAGATGAAGATGACGACAAAGTTGTGATTACTCTTTTAAGTGATGCTATTATCCGCGACAAGAACACTGGAGCATACTGTACTAACATCAATTCTGTTCTGGGTATGAAATCGGGCTCTTCTAACTTTGTTGGCACGCGGGTAAGAGGAGGTTTCAATAGAACATGGAACCTGCCACTTCCTCAAGTTTTGGCTATTAAAGCGGGCAGTGTGTTTGTTTACAAAATAAATTCAGAACTGCTAAATCTATTAGAAACCCTCAAAATCACGGGGATAGGGGAAAAAAGAGAAGAAGGTTATGGAAGAATTGCTGTGAATTGGCATCGGGTAAATGAAATTAATACATTGGAAGATTCACTAAAATTACCCTCATTTACTAAAATCGAAGACCCAGACAGCCTATGTTTAGCTAAAAGAATTGTTGAAAGGATGACAAAAGAAAAGCTTGATCAAGCTTTAATTCAGGCAGCAAATGTGCTGGAAATAAAAGAAAATGCACCCAAAAAATCTCAACTGTCCCGTATGCGTGTAATAGTTCGCAGATCTTTGAAAGAAGATGATTTAAGCAAAGTTACCGAACACATTAGTAAAATGAAAGAGGCTGCTGAAAAACAGTTTCAAAATGCTCGGATTGAAAATAAATCACTGAAACAGTGGATTACAGAACTTATAGAAAACCCACATATTGTTTGGGAAACGCTTCAAACTCGTGAAGAAATGCCATCGTTAGGAGAAATAAAGCCGGAATTTAGTGATGAACTCGCTCGTGAATATGCCGCTCGTCTGATTGATTCTGTTCTGCACAAAGCATACAAGGAGGCAAAAGATGAATAATCCTCGCTGGTTGGAAAGTCGTGAAATTGTAGAAAGGATCATTATTCGTGGAAACCTCGTCTTGGAAACTCCTGCATATTTTGGTTCCGGTGACCATGATGAAATTGTGGGCATTTCATTAGATTTAGATCCTCTAGAAGGTCGGACTTTGCTAACAGGAGCATCTTTAGCTGGAGCTTTACGAAGTTACTTGCGAGAATGTGAACATGGGTTTGGAAAACAGGGGGACAAAAAATCCCTGTACATGAATCTTTTTGGCAATCATGAAAATGATGAAGGAGAGCAAAGTTTTCTTATCGTTAATGATTCTTTGGGTGAAAAACCAAAAATCGAATTAAGAGACGGGATAAAAATTGATGGTAAAACCCGAACTGCAAAAGATAAAGGTAAATTTGATTTTGAATTGATCGAAGCAGGTGCCTGTTTTCCTATTGAAATAGAATTACTTCTCCCCAGGGAAGAAAAAAGAAAAGAAAAACTGCTTCTTGGTCTTGCTATTGCTTTACGCGGATTGGAAAAAGGAGAAATTTCTTTAGGTTTCCGTAAACGAAGAGGTTTTGGTAGATGCAGGATAAAGGAGTGGAACGGGGTAAAAGGGTGGAACGTATGCAGGTATGACTTAACCACTCCCAAAGGATTGATTGATTGGTTGAATCTGGATAAAGGAGAGGAAAAGAGTGGGCAGAACATTTTAACTTTGTTAGGTATAAGTGAATCGGAATTGTTGGATAAAAGATGCATTTTCCAGATGGATGCTACTTTTTCTTTAGACGGTTCAATGATCATAAGGTCCGGGTATGATGAAGTAAATGCTCCTGACACAGTACACCTCCATTCAAAAAGAAATGATGAATCAGTTCCTGTTTTAAGTGGTACCAGTTTAGCAGGAGCACTGCGAGCAAGAGCTTTTCGCATAGCAAATACAATACAAAACAGTACAACAACCAGTAAAGATAATAAAAAAGCCAGAGAAATGATAAACAATTTGTTTGGCCCGGAAATTGAGAAGCCTGAAGACAAAGCTTTTGCAAGTAAACTAATAACGGCTGAGACAGAGATAATAAACCCCCTGAAGCTTGTACAGCAGCGTATCAAGATAGATCGTTTCACAGGCAGTTCTTTTCCTACCGCTCTTTTTGATGAACAACCAGTTTTTGAACAAAGTGGTACAAAAGTCAAATTAAAAGTGCAAATCCAAAAACCGGATAATGCTCAAATTGGGCTATTATTGCTCCTGCTGAAAGACCTCTGGACCAGAGACTTACCGCTGGGCGGTGAAGCAAGTATTGGAAGAGGACGCTTAATCGGGCAGGAAGCAGAATTATCCTACAAAATGGAAGGACCAAATTATCAAGAATGGAAATTAAAGCAAAAATATAACGGAAAACTCGAAATTGTTGGAGACAGGGAAAAACTTGAGGGTTTTGTAAACAATTTTGTAAGCAATTTCTCGGAGGAGATTCAGCATGATACCAGAGGTCTCAAAGCTAAAATGTGAAATAAATCCGAAAATCATTACTCCAGATTTTGAAGCTAATGTTCTGGGATGGTTGGAGAAGCAGGCTAAAGATTATGAGCTCAAATGGTTGCTGGTTCATGCTGATGATGGCGTAATATGGGGTGAATTAAGAAATGATAAGCTTCATCTCTCATCAGATTTGTTTGGACCTCAATTGAGAACCAAAACCCTTCTGATGGCAAGGCTGTTTGGTTTTAATGGTGAATTATTTCTCTGGAAAATTGACAATTGTATCTGGCAAGCTCGTTTAATTAAAGACCTGGAAGGGGATGAAAACGAGTACTTTGACGAAACCATGCTCTTGTGGGGAACTAAGTGTAAAAAGAGCAAGGATGGTTTTTACTTATGGGAACACGCATCAGAAGGATTACGTCATGCTCCACCAGTTAGTAAAAAAGAAGATTTGAAACTTAAAGTACGCCATTATATCGATTACGATGAAGATGGTCAAGCATACGTAAACTTTAGCAGATTGGTATTTCTGGGAGCAAATGTTAGAGGAGGGGTGGCTTAATGATTCCCGAGCATTCAAATCTTAAATCTAAAGACCGTATATCTCATGCACCTTATAATTTTATACCTTTACCTGAAAAGGTAGTAACTGTTGATAGTAACGTAGACCAAGACGCTTATAGTACGAATCAGGAAGAACATACCATCCATACCGGTTATATCGAATGTAAAATGACAACAGAAACCCCATTGTATATTCGTTGCCCTATGTCTACTTCTTTTTTCAGTGAACATGGAGATAAAAAGTTTTATGAACTGGATGTTGATCGAAAAAACGAACGTGCTCGATTTTTCCATCTGGAAAATAAAAACTGTCCTGTAATTCCTGGAAGTAGTTTACGTGGAATGGTGAGGACATTAGTCGAGATTGCAGGTTACGGAAAAATGCAGTGGGTATCGGATAAAAATCTTGTATATCGTGCTGTTGGAGATACAAGTAGTCTAGGCGATTATTATCGGACCAAATTATTAGGAAAAAATAAAATTAATGATACAGAGACCAATAAAGAGAATAAAAACAATGTAAAATATTTTTTTGATTACCCGTCAGCAAATGTTCGTGCTGGGTATTTGAAGAAAAAAGGATCCAATTGGTACATACAGCCAGCTCGTAAAATAAACGGTGAAACTTTTGTTCATATTGAATATAATGTTGCGCAGACTGTTAACTGTGGAAAACGTAATTTTAAACAAGGTTACAATAAAAAAGACATCGTTGAAATATTTATAAATCCTCCAAGAAACAGAGTAGTCCCTAAAAGATCAAATAAAAATTTAGCATTGGAACTTGCCGTTGTTCACGAGGAATCAGATATAAGCCAAAATAAAAAAGAAGGTTTTGAAAAAGCTGTAATTGTACGCAGTGGGCATATGGGGGGTAAAACAGAAAAACACATGCACTGTGCAATTTATGAGGCAGATCCTGATGAAGAATTGATTTTAATTCCTAATCAAATCCAGTCACTTTATTCGGAAGACAAAGATATTTCCCGTGGAATCCCAAGTCGCCCTTTAACTGAAGATGGAGATCCACTATTCTATCTTGTTGATGAAAATGAGAACCTAGTTTTTTTTGGTCCAACAATGATGTTTAGATTACCTTACGATGAATCAATAATTAGCTTTGTCCCAGAAGAATTGAGAAAAGAAGATGAAATTGATATCGCTGAAGCTATTTTTGGATACACTCATGAAAAGAATTCTTTGGCAGGAAGAATTTCCTTTACAGATGCGCGAGTAGAATCAGCCAAAGACGGGATATGGCTAACAAAAGAACCAATCCATCCAAAAATCCTCTCATCTCCTAAACCAACATGCTTCCAACACTATTTAGTTCAGGATTCGAAACAAAACCATAATCCTAACAACAAATTTGAATTAGCTCACTATGCCACACCTTCCAACGAAACTGTAATTCGTGGTCATAAAATGTATTGGAACCGAGGTGAAGTAGACTTAAAGGATATCAAAGAATTAGATGATGAAAATATTGAAAATTCTAAATCTCATACTAAAATTAGACCCATAAAGCCTGGAATAACTTTTTCATTCCGCATCTATTTTGAAAATCTAAGGGATTTTGAGCTTGGGGCTATCTTGTGGGTTCTAACAATCCCAGGTAAAAAAGAAACAGAGTATCGTCATAAACTAGGAATGGGAAAACCCTATGGTATGGGTACTGTAAAAATATTATCTGAACTTTATAAAACACAGAGGACTGAAAGATATCAAAAGTTATTTGAAAAAGATTCATGGTTTGAAGCTGTACAAAAGGTACCCGAAGAATCAAGGAACAGTTTGATTAAAACTTTTGAAGAATACGTATTGGTTCAGATAAAATATAATACCAAAGTTAACAGTTTCAGTGAAATTAAAAGAATAGAAATGCTTCTTAAGATGATGGAATGGGAAGAACCAAGCACCAAATTAACAGAATATCTGCAAATAAATGAATTTAGACAGCGGCCAGTATTGCCAGATCCATTAAACATACGATCTACCATGAAACAAAAAAATTAAGGTTTCTGGTAACTAAATATAGACATATATTATAAGACATATCTTTCTGCATGAACTGCCCAAGGTGTAAGAGTTCCAATCACAAAAAGGACGGTATAGTTTGTGGACGTCAACGATACAAATGACATGATTGTGGATATAACTATTCAGTAGAGATAAAATCAACTGCTAGCTCCACTTTTGTTACCCCAGTTTGACAGAATTCGCTAATTGGTAAAGTGTCTCCTTAGAAAAAACGTGTTACAGCGACATAGAATCTTTCGGAAAAACGAAGATAGCAAAATTTTGAGAACATTGAATATAAACTCCAAATGTACAAATAAAACCATAGCATAAAGCCCATTTATTCATTCTAATTTTTATGCTTCTGTCAAATTAGGGTTTGTTAAGAGGCAGGCTTTGCAACTCTATCTTGAAGGATTAGGATTTCGCTCAATCGGTCGATTTTTAGGGGTAAGTCATGTTTCTGTCCAAAAATGGATAAAGAAATTTGGTCAGGAGTTAGATGAGCTAAAAAACGAAAATAAGATCTCTATTGTTGAAATGGATGAGATGAACATTTACATCGGTAATAAAAAAAACAGTGCTGGATCTGGATTGCTGTTGATAGAGTTGGGAAAAAGTTCATCAACTGCTCTTTTGGCAGCAGAGGAACAGAAACTGGACAACTGATCTGGGAAAAATTAAAGACGAAAAAGATTGAAGAAGTAATGACTGATCACTGGAAACCATATGCAGAGTTTATTCCAAAAACTATTCATACTCAATCAAAAGCAGAAACGTATACAGTTGAAGGATATAACAGCATATTCAGGCACTTTCTAGCAAGGTTGAGACGAAAGACAAAGTGTTATACGAAGAGTCTTGAAATGCTAAA
>Ga0265295_1009533_pt1 | contig 10349 bp, 10 predicted proteins | sample Munlansysbiofilm_FD_192503 | JGI IMG/M metagenome (GOLD analysis project Ga0265295, IMG submission 192503) | Leachate microbial communities from a municipal landfill in Southern Ontario, Canada - Methane capture system biofilm | ecosystem: Engineered > Solid waste > Landfill > Unclassified ... | reverse complement strand
CAAGAGCAAAAGTTTTCCATGGCCGAGAATGGGCCTCCAAAAAAGCTCGTCGGAGGTCATGGAAAGCTTTTGCGGACAGAAACGATGTTTTTAGGATCAACTGAAGGAAGTATTTTTTTAATAGAGGAGACAACTTGCTTGACATCCACCGAAACTGCAGGATGCCGGTAAAGCAAAGCGTCTAAATCTTCTGCTCCATAAATATCGCCTGTCGAGCAAACAAAAGGCTGCATGTTTTTCACTATTTCATTTTTGTTAGTTGGACTTAGCGAGCAGGCTGCAACAAGAAAATATTTTGTTGGCTTTTGCTCTAAGTCCAGCATCTTTTGTTTTTCTTTCGGTATAAGACGCAATAGAGCTTTTACATCTTTATAACGCTTAGCCTGCCCTATCCAAACTTCACCTTCAGCGGTTACATGTTTGCAATCTATGCCACCATCAGGACCTTCGCCATAGCGTTCAAAGTTAACCGAATGTACAGCAGAAAGAATATCTGCGGCCAGGGTTTCAAATTCTGAGGGTGAGATGGAAAGGTAGTTGTGGGCCATAAAATATAAATTATTTGCTAATTCGGTGACAGTATAAGTTTAATGGAATTACGCTCCCGATATTACATCGATAAATTGGTTGGAGAGGTCTTTCCGAGAAAATTTCCAGGGTTTCTTTGGGATATGCACTTAATCCGTAGGCAAAATAATTTACAGTGCCTACAGTGCCTATTGAACCGTCCTCAAAGGAAAGTAGAATGGACATCTTATTTTCTTTGACTGCAACGCTTTTGCCCATTTGTGCTGAAAAAACAGAGTACATTTATGAATATAACCTTATTAGCCCGCTGATACTCTTTCTATGTAGGGCAATAAGATCCAAGCCTCCAATAAAATCAGGGGCTTTTTCCAGCCAATTCGAAGGATTAAATCCTCCCATTCCTTAAACCCATCTTTTTGGCATCAAAAAGTACCACCTAAGCCCCAAATCAAGTACATCTTTAACCTAATTACACATAAAAACAACAAGTTGCTGGGGTCAGACCCCCAGGTTCACCCTGATTTTTACAGCAATGAATTAATTAGTGCCTGAAACATGGAACTTTGCCAATGGTTTACAAATGGCGCATTCTCAATTCCTGGTTGGAGGAGAGCTGTTATAATCTGCTGGTTATCTAGACCTTCTTGTTTTACGAGTTTCATTTGAGCAAGGGTTATCCCTAATAGTTCAGCAGCTTTGGTTGCATAGCGCCTAGCAATATTGAAGTCATCGAAGTGTTTTCTTACTCTTTGTTTATCAACATCACTCCAGGTATTCGGTGGAGAAGTGTAGTACTCAAACTCTCCGGGTTCGTCACTTGGTACCTCGTTGTAGGTTGCATAAATCCACTGCTCTATGAAAAACTGTTCATTATCAGCGTAAGGTTGGATAATTTGATCCTCTGCACTTGTGGCATACGCATGTGCTTTACCTCCCATATTGCAATCCCGGCATGCTGGAACCAGGTTAGATGGCAAAATAGAAAACTGAGGAAAATACGTTTTGGGTAAGAAGTGGTCCAAGTTGTGTGGTGTACCAATTCCACCGCAAAATGGACATTTTTCTTTTGCGGCATTTAGCAATGCATCGTAGATTTTTCTTGCTGGTTTTGCTTTTGGCACAAAATATTGATCATAAATTTTTATCATTTCAGATTTTTTTAAGGTGTTTATGGCTACAGGATCTTGATCTCTTCTAGTATTATTAATCGGCTCGATAGTGTGTGCTGTACAATTAACAATCGCTTCTAAATATGAAGCCTCTATAGTCGTAAGATCCTGCTTGCTATCTGTTAGTTTTTGTCTTAACAAGGCATCCCCCGTTATACCATTCACACACTCATCTACAGCTTCTTCACAACTATATCGTGGTTTAGCTAGTCGTATCATCGTTAATACTCCTATCACGATTAGCAATGAGTGCCTTTAAAATGGCTCTGCCTTCAAAACCAAGTTGGTTACTATAATCTTCAATAATTTCTTTGTAAGGTTTGCCTGATCTAACTGATTTTTTTAAAAGGTTATGAAAACCAGAATGCTCAACTTCAAGATTAAAAACTTCACTTGTTAAAATTCCTACATTTTCACCAAAAGTTTCAATAGATGGGCGGTCAATAGTAACATTCGAGCCGACTCTATAAATTTTCCAAACACATGATTTTGGAACTTCCTGTAACACCACCGGCGAATGCGTAGCTATAATGGCAACACCATTTTGATCATACAATAAGTCAGAAAGTGCTCTAAGAAAAGCCGATAATAACGGGGGATGCAAGTGACTTTCTGGCTCATCAAGCAACACTAATGTTTTTTCTTCTACAGTGGCAACCAACCTGGTTATTATTAATAAAACGCAGGCATGCCCTGAACTCATTCGATCTAAGAACGGGGTCAATTTTTCTTGATACGCATTACGAAATTTAGATGAGTCAGATTGTTCACCAGTCATCGTTTTCTTTAAGTCTTTGTAAATATCTTTGAAACATTCTAAATTCATTGAAGCAAATATTTCGTCTGAGCCTAATTTTTCGATAGCCTCTATCCAGCGCCGGGTTTTTTTGGGGTCATGAAAACAGCCAATCAGAGCTTTTGTACAATCTTTTCGAAGATCAAATATGGTTCGATTGATTTCTCTATTTTGTTGATCTTTTAAACCAATATAAAAATAGCAAGTTCCTTTAGCAGGATCTGACTGTTCCTTGGGCGGTGAAAAAGGATCAAAAGCACTGAATGAAACCGAGACAAGGCTACTAAAATAATCACTCGAGATATCATTTTCTAGAAACCCCTCAGTATCAATAAATTTAGTGCATTCATTATCCTTAAGGTTTGTAATGGCTTCAATCATCCCATTCAGAAGAGTTGTTTTTCCTACACCATTTCGACCAATAATCGCATGTATATTAGTACTGGGTGTAGATTCCACTACCACATTAAAGTTAAGTTCTATTCCTCCAAAACGTTCCGCTTCGACTCTAACAAACTTAAATTCAAAATTTGTCAGCTCAGCATATCCATTTAGAACTCTTGCAAATTGTCCTTTTACAACCGAGAGGCTAAGGCCACGTAAAAAAGAAGTGCTAAAAACCTCTTCTTCTTTTATATTTTCAATAATGTTAGGTCGTATGACAATGTCATTTAATCTCGATAGGACATTCTTTCTTGTTTTGAGAGGGAATGATGCCATATTGCGATAAAAATCTACATCTATACCCAAAGAAAAAAATTCATTGCTAACTTTTTCGAAACTGTTAGGTAGTTTTTTATATGTTGCCGTTTCAGTTGTTTGGCCTTTGAATCCAATTTTTATTTCACCAATCTCGTGGAATTGTCCATTTTCGTCATGGATAGACATCTGAAACATAGTAATAAATGAAAAGTCATTCCAATGATCTATTTTAAGATAGACCCTATTCTTGCCAGTATCGGGAATCCGGGTGTCTCTGGAGAGAATAAAAAATTTCATAATTTAATGATGCTCCTACATATCGCATAAATCTTTTATAAGAAACTCCCGTCAAAAGGTCATCGTTAGCGGAGTTTCAATGTTCGTTGTGGCCGGATGCCTCCCTCGCTCCGGCCGTGCCGGTTATATTGAATGTAATTCCATAGGTTTAGGGTCAGACTTAGGGTCAGACCAAGCAAAAAAGCGACCTTTGTCGTAAAGAAAAAGATGTATGTGATTTGAAGTAACAATATAGTTTAGAATACACAGCACGTATCTCTTCTTTGCCTGAAAGAGCCAATATAAAAATCGCTCACGATCTTTAACAAGCTTAAACAGAATTTTTTTATGACACAGATGTGTTATGTGCCATACATATCCAGATAGAAAATGTCTATTCGCACGAGCCATTTGATGGTCCATATTGATTCTAATGATTAAATAAGTCCTTAGAAGGCCCATTTTGGTATCAAAATCAAGCCGCAAGAGTTGTTTTTTAGGATTTTAAAAAATATTCCTTTCATAAACAACTACTTATATGATTTTGCTTGGTCCGACCCTCGTATCCGGATGAGCATGCTACCCACGAGATTTGATTGATTTGGGGTCATATCAAGCAAAAAAGATTCGTATGCGTTTTCTACCCCTTCCTTTAAAAGGGTCGTTTTGATAGTTTATACACTAAACTTATATTCTATTGCTGGATGATGTTTGTAATTAATCAAATCAAAATCTTCAACTGTAACCCATGTCTCTAAATCTTTAAGAGCTTTTATCTTAGGATTAATTTTAAGTTTTGGTTGGGGAAATGGTTCTCTTTTTAATTGTACATCTCGTAGTTTTTCTATTTGATCTTCATAGATATGCACATTAATTATTTTGTGGAATGCCTTGGCTGGTTCCAGGCCTGTGATTTGAGCCATAACCATTAAAAACCAGGCTACTTGAACCTGATTAAATCCATGTCCCAATGGAAGATCGTCAGATCGCTGATAGGAAGTTAAGTATAATTTTTTATCCAAAACACTAAAGGTATGGGTGTGCATGCAAGAATTTAGACAGGCTCGATCACGTTCCCCAGGATTCCAAAAAGTTATGATTTCACTTCGATTATCTACTCCTTGTTTGAGGTCGTTATATACATTAAGAAGTTGATCTATCTGCTTCCCTTCAGGATTTCTCCAGTCACGACATTGTGCTCCATAACAGCGGCCCATGTCGTCAGTGCCTTGACGGAAAGGGTTTGCGAGCCAAGATTTGTTTTTGTTTGCGTTGGCATTCCAGGTGTTACATCCAATCTTTCTAAAATCTGCAGCATTGGTATAGCCCCTAAGGTAACCTAACATCTCTGCAATAGCTGGTTTCCAATGTAATTTTTTGGTCGTTAAAACGGGTAAAATCCCTGAACTCACGTCATATTCTAAATCCGCATTTATAACTGTTAAGCATCGCTTTCCCGTTCTCTTGTTTTCAACCCATACTCCTGTATCTATAACCCTTTGGCATAATTCTAAATACTGTTGCATGATATAACCTTATCAAAATCATTTTGAAATGACTTTTTGTCATAAAAGAATGATGATTTTTTGTTATTAAATGACTTCAATTCGAAACTTCCAGTAAAATTTTGGTGGATTTTGGATAACTGTCATATCCTTATTCGGCTTTGGAAAGTCGTAGAGCATTCCAACTGTAGGTTCATTATTATTTTTATTATCGATTTCAAGCTGGTTTGAAGTAAAAACAATTGCGCCTAATGTTTGGATTTTAGGCCCAAGTGGCAATAGACACCATCTCTGTGAGCTAGGGGCTTTAGCGCGAATATGATGCAATTGAGAATTTGTAGTAGCAGGGCACATCCCAGCCATCCGTTCAATAGGTGTTTCTGGAAGTCTATCCTGTAATACTTCTATAATGAGCTCATGGTTGTCTCTTAAAGATCGCTCTAACCAATATGGTGCAGTAGGAGGATCTGCCAAAATGTATGTGCGCTTAAGGTTGTCTGGGAAACCTTCATATGAATCTATGCTCCCTAAGCGATGGACATCAAAACCTAAAAAACTGAATTGTCTAAAATCAACATCATCAATGTTCCAGGCAGTTACAAGTCCGGGCAATCCACGCCAGCGACCAGCGCTTATAGATACTTCATTCCGTACAACATTCTTGCCCACATCAGACCCGCCGTAACTGTCCGGTACGAGATAAAAAAAATCGATCCCAGAAATTTCCTTTCGTGAGAGAAGCCTAAGAAGTATCCATAACTCACCGACGTCAATCGAGGAAAGATTTACAGCAGGATTTTTTCCTAATTTAGATCCTACATTGGAACTATTTGCGTACAGGGAAAAGCTTCCGTTGTAAATGGCCTGATTGTCGACGTTATAACTTATTTGAATGTTGTCAATTTTATTTGCTGTATTGAACTTTTCGTTTAGATATTCTGATCTTTTACATGATGAGAAATCTTTGCCAGATATGTAAACAGAAGATTTTTCAGAGTGTAAATTAGACACCCTTTCCGCTGATTTAACAACTAAGAAGCTCAAAATGAATCCCCCTCAAATAAAGATCTTTGACGTGGAATATTATCTTTAACTCTATTTTTGTTTACGATTCTTTTTATATTCACTAAACTTTTTACTACATTTCTGTCAGTTGTGGTGGTTAACGATGATATCTCTTCAAAACTGAGAACAGGTGTGTTTCTTTTGGCATAGGACAAATAATGTTTGGCGGCTAAAAGCGGATGAATTCTAATGTCTGTTTGATTTAGTTTTGTACTTTCTCTTTGTTTACTGGGTAATGTGAAAATAAAAGCTCCGTGTTTTTCCCCAGCTTCAATAATTTTCCAAGCAGGACTTGATTTATCTATCGAATCAGAACAAACGATATGGTTTGGCTCATTGTAAGGAAGTGTTGGCTGCATTTGATACAAAGAGAAAAATTCTATCCAATTGTCAAGTGCTTTTTCTATATTGTTTCCGTGCTCTGCAGCTGAAATCGCTACGACATTATTAAAATGTTTCGACCGAATCATTACAGCTCTGTATTGATTGGTACTTGATATACCATTCTTTAATATATCAACAAGGTTCTTTTGGGGACCATCTTCCTGATGTTCATATTCAATTGCCTGTTGCAATATAAGAATAAATTCTCGAACATTTGATAAAACAATCGAACATAACGTACTAAAGCCACTGTAATAGTCCATCGGAGCGCGCCCTTTTGACTCAAAGTATATTTGCAAAATTGCGCCGTTGAGATGATTGTGAAAATAATCTTTTAATTTCAGTTCGTCAATATTATCATTCTTGCCCCTGGCAACCAATACAGGCCATAAGACCCAAAGCCGATCGTCACTTAAAGAATTACCAACTTCTACTGTTTTTTGGGGGTCAATCCCAACAAGCTTTGAGGCATTTTCAGTAAGCCTCTTCCACGCTTCTTTTGCCCATTTGTTTTTTCTTAATACTTTTTCATGGTTTGATCTCTCACTGGGCAAAAAACTTCTAGGGATAAAATTTTTAAAGTTGAACTCGGACTCATCTAAACCCAATCCCTTTATTTCATAATGTATTAATTTTTCATAAAATTTTTCTCTGGCTTTTTTTGAATCAGACTGTGAGTCAACTAAGGGAAGGTCAAGATCTATTTCGCGAAAATCATTTGATTGATCGATAGTTTCATCTGTTGAAGTTTTACGCACATACTCAAAATATCGCCGGTGTGCCACATGGAAGACCCAACCTTCCGGAGGATTTTTTATCCAATCATTAATAATAACTTCTTGATATTCTAAGTAAGTTTCTTGCTCGTCGATATAGACGGAAACTGATATGTTCTTAGGGAAGTTATCAATAAACTTTTCAAGAGATTTAATCAAAGCAGATAGGGAACTTAAAGCTGCAACGACTATAGGCGGGTTACCTTCCGGGCATCTTGCCCATTTGTATAGAGTGTGTTGCTTTAATCTAATCCATTCTGCAAGATCACAACCTTCATTGTTGAAACTAAAATCTTCACTATCAAATCGAAGTCGATCCATACCTTTATTCTCAAGCCAGTAATTTATTTTATTGGTGGCCTCTTCAAATATTTTTAAAAGCATTAATTCGACACTTGCAACTATCCATATAGATTGATTTAAGCCCCACCCTTGCATAGCCCCCATTAGTTGGTTATCCGGACGGATATAAATTCTTAATCTGTTAATCGCTTGAGCATTATCATCTGGAATACTCTCACCAAGCGGTTTCCCCGCAATGGATCTGAGTATCATAGTCTTTCCGCTTCCCCGGCTTCCAATTAAACGAATGGGGTGGCTTCCACTGTTAAGACTCATAATATTTACCACAGGCATTACAAACCACGCACTAGGATCTTCCTGGTACTGGTCTGCTCTTAAAAGAAACACTGCCTTTTTGCTCATTTTATAACCCTCTTTGAAAAAGCCTGGCCTTAGTTTTTTTCGTTTTTAGTAAATAAACACCTGCCATGTTATTACAGGCTGTGTATGGAGGTTTGAAACAAAGTGCCATATCTCTATAACCCAATGCAGGTAATTTTTTTTCTTGAACAAAATGTTTTTGTGTAAATGCTTTAAGTCTTAACTTTGCCAATTCTATGGAATCTAACTGACAAATTTCTTTTATTTGATGTAATAGAGAAGATTCGTTTCTTAGTATCTCGGTTGTATAGAAGGAAATGTCAGGGAACTCCCTTTGTAACATATCAAATCCGTCTTCATGAATTGCCATAAAAAAAACAGAAATTTTTGTTCTGAAAGAAATGTGCTTACGCCAATCTATAATGGCTTTCTTTGCTTGATTGCCAGATCCACTAAATTCATCGACCAGCAACATCTGTGAAATTTGATTATCTGGCTTTCCAAAATACTTGTCGTCCGAAGAGTAATCATGTTTTAAATCTCTTATGATATTATCGGAGCTTTGACCTCCTTCGGGATTGCTTGTAGGGCGTTCTAATCGTTGAATTCTAAATTGATTAGAATATTTTGGATCTCGAAGTAAGTCGTATGGAATGGCACCACGATTCGTCGGAGAATATAGGCTGCTTTTAATGATGTTAGGCAAGACAGAACACAGCATATAGACTATAGCTGATTTCGCACTATCTTCAGATCTAACAATAAGTGCATCCAACGCTATCATTGCAATCTTTTTGTCTTCAGGTGAGGAAAACTGTTGTATCCAAGCATTGATATCATCAGCTATTGGTAAATCCCATAGGTGGTGTCGCACTAAGCGCTTTCGACGCATTGCGACCTTTTCTAAGGTTAAGTCTCCCATGGTAATATTATTTGATATCCTTTATTAAATATGAAATATAATTTTTTAAGTCTCTATTCGTCAGAAAATAATTTGCAGTACCACGAGCTGAAGCTTTACACCAATCCATAAAAGAAGATGTTTTTAGTGCATCATAAACAAACATTCTTATTCGTTCGTCTAAAATTCTTATGGTAACTATACTTTCATTCGTGATCGCACAGTTACTCGCTATAATCCCAACTCGCCCGATCATTCTTTGACCGACTCTAGCAATTAAGATATCTCCCCGAATAGAATAGTTAGTTTCTTTGGTTTTGAATAAGTCAGTCTCTATTTTGTTGCCAATTATATTTACCCCACCAATTTTTATATCTTTTACAGATACTTGTAGTTTTCTCTCAGAAACTTCTCTGACTCTACCACGAAATAGCTGAAACTCCTGATCTACCATTTTTTTATGACAGTTAGGAGAAGGGGTAATACATTGATCGTTAGCAACTTGTCTTTCTAAGACCTTTGTAATGCATTCACCAGATTGCTTGATTAACATTATAACCGCTACATCTACCCGAGCTGAACTGAACTGTGCCCTTTTGTACGTCTTAACTAAACTCATAGAATAATAGACTTTTAACGCCTCAAAAAACAGTGATGTCTGCTGAGATTCTAATACAATTTCTGGCAAGATCACATAAAAGACACTGTCTTTAGGAGCAGCATGTATTGCCGCAGCAATTGCAATACATTCTATTCGCTGGGTAAAAATGCGAGGCTGATAACCGTTAAATCTTTTCCAATAGAACAATTCTTGTTTTATGGATATTCTTTTGAAAGGAGGATTTAGAATAAAAGCGATTGAAAGATTACTGTGACAGTTAAGTTCATCTCTAACCTCATCAGGGTTCAAACAATCAACTATTTTGTTAACAACCTCTTCATTGCAATCATTCTCTCTTAAAATTGAATGATTAATATCAAAGGCTAAAGTTTTTGCAGCGTAGCCTTTTCTAACAAAAGCTTTATATAAATTTCCACCTCCAGAAAAAAGATCAACAATCAAATCTTTTTTTCCAGCGTGATTAGCAATCCCATCCGAAATTTCAACCGGAGTGTAGAATCGACAGCCAACATCCTTCAATGTAGTATGTTCCATTTGTTTTTGATTTATTTTCCAGAGCTACTTACAAAATAAGTGTCTCTCAACGGCTCCAAAGATCAGAAGGGTTTTCATGTCATGGTAGAAAGATATTTTTTTACAAAGAAGAAAGAAAAGTCTGCTGAATTATCAAAGGAATTTAAAATGTTTCATAGGTTTAGGATCAGACCAATCAAAGAAGAAGCGCAATGCCTTGATTATATAAATATTTTTTAACAGGCCCTTAGTATACGTTTTCTGACTCTTCAAAGGTCCATTTAGATAGAAAAATGACCCTTTTAAGAGAATACTATATATCCCACCTAAAAGTTGCAAGCCCTCAATGGAGCCCTGAAAGTATAGGGTAGGGGGCACCCTCAGCCGGATTTTTGAGCTAAGGGGGAGCAAAATTTTAGAAAAATTAGCCTACATCGGCTATGCGGGTA
>Ga0265295_1009532_pt1 | contig 10350 bp, 7 predicted proteins | sample Munlansysbiofilm_FD_192503 | JGI IMG/M metagenome (GOLD analysis project Ga0265295, IMG submission 192503) | Leachate microbial communities from a municipal landfill in Southern Ontario, Canada - Methane capture system biofilm | ecosystem: Engineered > Solid waste > Landfill > Unclassified ... | reverse complement strand
AAGAGGGAGCCGATTGCTTCCATTGCCACGGAGGGGCCGGAAACCCGCTTTTTACCACCCATCTGTTTTATAATAACGGCAAAGACAGGGAATTTACCGGTGCTTTTGAAGACCCCCGTGATCGGTATCATATCACAAACGACCCCATGGATATTGGCGCCTATAAGGCAACAACATTGAGGAATATTGCACTGGGTGGGCCCTATATGCACGACGGCCGGTTTCAAACGCTGGATGAAGTAATCGACTTCTATGCCCATGGACTGGTATGGTCGGAATACATCAACCCGCTAATGCATCACATTGGTACAGATGGGAACCAGCTCTTACCCTGGGAAAAAGAACATCTAAAAGCTTTTATCGCCACACTCATGGATACCGTATTTCTCACCAACCCTAAGTTTGCGCCTCCGGCTCAATTCCCCGATGGTACAACCTTTGAAAGCCAGCAGTAAACGGCGTATTTTCGCACAGATACGCTTTTTCCACCAGCGATTATTCATAACAAGCCAATCGAACCCCTGAATGCACGCTGACCAATAAGCGCAACCTCAATATTCTATATAACTTATTTTCAATACATTACAATTAATATTATCGCAATAAGGTATCTCTTTTGCCCACGCTGTGCGGAAAGGTACCCTTTGGCACATAACTTGGCAACAAGGCTGCGACAACAATTAAAACAGACAAACCGTAGTATGAAAAAGATAGTTCTACTCCTGACCGTTGCTATTACACTTGCTTTTTCTTCACCTGCTTTTTCACAGGCTAATGATTCAGAAGTGATAACATTAAAAGCCACCATGGCCTCCACTCTGGTTCTTAATCTGGAAAGCACTCCTGTAGCCTTTGATTTTTATACAATTTCCGATTATCAAAACGGAATGGGTGCAGATAAGTCGTCCGGGATGAATGCTACATCCGGGAATATTGTCAGCACAACAAACTGGGCATTAGCTGTTGTGGCACAATCGCAAATGATCCATAATGATGGTATTTCGGTTTTACCTATGGATAACATCGGGCTAACTGTAGACTTCACTGGGTACAATAAGGTTAAAAATTATGCAAAAAATCATCCATTGGCATTATCCAACAGTGAAACCACAATTATAGGCCAGCAAGGCAACCAGAGTAACGCCGGAAATGAAGAGGCCAATTCATTCACTATTTATTGGGAAATGGGCACGCGACAGGGAAATATGCGCAATGAATCGCTTATGGAACAAGACTTAAAAAAAGGGAATTACAATATGGATGTTGCCTTTGTTGTGTCAGAAGTTTTTTAATAAACAATTTCACGCCCAAAGGGGGTGAGGGCGATACCCGCCAGTTTAAAGTGCTGTTTTGCAAAAGGAATCCCAATAATTGTAATAAAAAGAAGGAAGCCGAAAAGGAAATGCGTGAGAGCAATCCATAATCCTGCAATAAAAAACCAAAAGACATTCATAGCGGTATTTAGACATCCTGATTGCGGTTGTTTTTTTTGCACCCTTGCGCCAAAAGGCCATAAACAGAGTTGGGCCATCTTTATCGATTGAAATCCAAAAGGAATTCCAAGGAGGGTAATCATCAGTACCAAACTGGCAACAAGGTACTCCACAGCAGTAGCGAAACCACCAAAGAGGAGCCATAAAATATTTCCCAGAATTTTCATGTTTATAATTTTTGCGGATGACCCGGGGCGGTGAGAACGTCCGGTTATTTTTTGTCGACATTATTATCCGGCTCCTTCGGATTTTTATTCTCTTCCATTCCCTCTTTAAAGGAACGGATTCCTTTTCCAACCCCTTTCATCAGTTCGGGAATTTTTCTTCCACCAACGAGCAACAAAACAACCAAAACGATCAGGATGATTTCCCAGGGACCCATAAAACCAAGTAGTATCATACTTTTATTGATTAATTAAACAAAGATACATAAAAAGTAGAATGCAGGAACAGTTATTTTTTTGATGCAAAACATTACCTTTGCTGCCATTGATTATACTGGAAATTGATCACTATGAATTTTGTAGAGGAATTGAAATGGCGTGGAATGATACACGACATTACCCCCGGAACAGAGGAGCAGCTGTTAAAAGAGATGACTACCGCCTATGTAGGAATTGACCCTACCGCTGATTCATTGCATATTGGGCATCTTGTGGGCGTAATGATGTTAAAGCATTTTCAGCAGGCCGGGCATAAGCCGCTGGCCCTTGTGGGGGGAGCCACAGGCATGATTGGCGACCCGTCGGGGAAATCGCAGGAAAGAAATCTACTCGACGAGACAACACTTCGTCATAATGAAGCCTGTTTAAAAAAACAGCTATCCAAATTTCTCGATTTTGACACACCAGCGCCCAATGCCGCAGAAATGGTAAATAATTATGACTGGATGAAAGAATATACCTTTCTGGGCTTTATCCGCGACATCGGCAAACACATCACCGTCAATTATATGATGTCGAAGGATTCGGTCAAAAAGAGGCTTTCAGCAGAGTCAAAAAGCGGAATGTCGTTTACCGAATTCACCTATCAGCTGGTGCAGGGCTATGATTATCTAACCCTCTACCGGGAAAAAAACTGCAAACTGCAGATGGGAGGATCCGACCAATGGGGAAACATTACCACAGGGACCGAACTCATCCGGCGCATCGAATCTGGTGAAGCCTTTGCACTGACGTGTCCGCTGATTACCAAAGCAGATGGAAGTAAATTCGGAAAAACGGAAGCAGGAAATGTATGGCTCGACCCCGAAAAAACCTCGCCCTATTCGTTTTACCAATTTTGGCTTAACTGTTCGGATGAGGATTCAGAAAAATACATCAAAATTTTCACCCTGCTGGAAAAAGATACAATCAATCATTTAATTGAACAACACCGACTCGCCCCTCATGAGCGACTTCTGCAAAAAACGCTGGCCAAAGAATTAACGATCAGGGTACACTCAGAAGAGGAATTCCATGCGGCGGTAGAAGCCTCGGAAATTCTTTTCGGAAATGGCACCACCGAAATGCTTAGGAAGCTGAATGAAAAAACCCTCTTGGCCGTTTTCGACGGTGTCCCCATGGCAGAAGTCAGCCGCACAGAAATAGAAACAGGAATTCCGGTAGCCGATTTTTTATCCGGGAAGACCGGGTTTATGAAATCGAAGGGTGAAGTGCGCCGCAGCCTTAAAGAAAACGCCATTGCTATCAATAAAGAGAAAGTAAAGGAAGAATATACAATCGGGGCAAAAGATCTTCTGAACAACAAGTATATCCTTGCACAGCGCGGAAAAAAGTACTATTATCTGGTGAGAATTGTATAATATCCGGCAAAAAAATAATACTATCCAATAAACAACACCCAATATCCAAATATTTCGGCAAACCCCATTGAAAATTACCTATTGCGTATTGGTTTTTAGCTATTCTCTTCATAGAACAAAAAGCCGTGGATGCCATTTATAGAATGGGGCATCCGCGGCTTTCAATTTTTTTCGCTAAGTAAACGCCTATTGCTTTCTGTATTCCGTAATAAAAGTTCCGGTGTTAGATTCCTCCTTTAAAACCAGTTTTTCCTTTGTAATCTCATCAAATTTAATTTTACTTACCTGGTTATTATCAATAAATGTTGCCGTAAGTATCAGGCTATCGTTATTCATTTCCCAGTTAGCAGTTTTTGCACCAAAAGGCGAAATAAGATCCATCTGCCCATTTTCGTTGATCACAAAATAAACCTGTTTTTGCATTTCCAATACTTGTTGCAGACGCATGGGGTCGACAAGAGAAGTATCAACATTGGTGGTAAAAATTGTATCCACCTTCCAGGTTCCAATAATCAGGTCTTCGGGTTGAGGCCGTGTACAGGCAAAAGTGATAGCGATCAGCGCCATCAGGGTAGCAACAAAAATTTTAGATTTTGTTTTCATACTTCATTGATTTAATTTCAGTGTTTTCATATTGTGGATTATTGTACCTCTACTCATGGGTACAGCATAGCAACATTTTTGTTTCAGTCCCTAAGGTTTTAAAGCACAAAAGTATAAAGAAACAGGCTCCCTTGTCAGAAAATAAAAAATTAAATCCGGGGCAGCATTTTACTGCACCCAGATATGAATTATAAGTTCATCCATCGACTTAATGCTGAATCACAATTTTACAGCTTGCCACATGCACTCCTGACCGGAGGGTCATCATGTATATCCCATCCGGCAAATGCGCTACATTCACTTTTCTGATCACTTCTCCTGCTACCCTTCCGGTAGAGAAAGCAGCAACCATAGCATTCCGGCCGTCCCTAATTTCACAATAATATTCTTTTGACTCCGGGGACGAAAACAATACGGATAATTCTTCACTGACAGGGTTAGGATAAACAGCCAGCCCAAGATACGTTGCGAAGTCATCGATACCGGTGCAATCATTAAAAGTAATCTGAATAGTGTCTGAAGTACTACAGGAAAAGGCATTGCTTACCTCAACATAAATCATTTTTACTCCACCAATACCTACTCCGGTTGAATCCACGGCAATAGTCTGATCGGTTTCTCCGGTTGACCAGATATAAGAAGTACCATCGGTACCGGCATCAAGTAAAATCGTATGATTATGACAAATGGCAGTATCCGGGCCCAATTCAACTACCGGCAGTGGATGAACGGTAACGGTGGCTATTCCTTCGGCGACACGGGTACATCCATTAGCGCCGGAAACGGACTGTAGTGTATAAGCCATGGTAGTATCGGGAGCTACATAATGCAACCAGGGGCTCGATTCAATCCCCTCAATGATTTCGCCATTCCCCAGGATCAGGCTCCAGGGCGCAGTGCCTGTCAGGGTAACCGAAAGCGGAATACTGTCGCCGTAACATAAATCACCACCACCCGACAGAATCGCAGCAGGAGCTTCGTAGATCGTGAGTACTTGTTCACCCGACCAGTCACCGCAAGCTTCATAGCCTGAAAGAAGAACGGAAAGCGTAACCGATCCGGTAAATAAATCGTTGGTTCCGGGGGTATAAACAGGCCGTAATGCAGAGGGGTCATCAAAGGAGCCATCTCCACGGGTAGACCACATAATGGAGGTATACGATTCGGCTTCAATACCTGAAATCTCGTAAAGTTCGTTGGAGCATACCGATGCTTCACCGGCAATTACGGCTACAACAGAAGGGTTAAGCGTTAACTGCAGCATATCGGAGAGGGTTAGCTCTGGTCCTGTAACATTTAAAGTAAGAGCAACCAGCCCTGACGCCAGGTCGTCGTTGGAAGGATGATATTGGGGGTTCAAAGACTGAGGGTCGTCAAACGTACCGGAACCATCGGTTTCCCAAAGTATTGACGTAACATACGTAGCTGCTGCCTGGTCGAGAATAACAGGCGCTGTATCACAGGTTACGATATCATCGCCGGCATAAGCAGAAGTAACTAATTCAGGAGGAAGCACAATATAATCGATCCAGCCACAATCGCTGCCGCCGGTAGCCATATAATCTTTGGCATATTCCCAGGCAAATGTATGGAGTCCTTCAGTAACCGGATAAGCAGCACGTGTCCAGTCCACTTCACCTGACCATTGCCCAACGATATTTCCGTCAATTGTAAAGCGAAGGTAATCATACGATGCTTCACTGCTGACTTTATAATAAAAAGAGAGACTGTCGTCGCGCATCACATTATAATCCAGGGAGATTGTAACCGAACTTTGGTGATCGATACTCCCTGATTGGGCACTATAGGTACCTTCAAATACTACATCCTCCACCAGAATCCATTCGCCGCTGCCCGACATTTGCCAATCAAAACCGGAAAAATCACCTGACTCCCAGTCTTCCAAAATAAGTCCAATAACATGCAGGTAAGCCTTCTGGGCAGAATAAGCGCCTCCTTCAGCCGCCAGGATAAACTCAACAGACGTACCCATCGGTGTTTGTGCGTCGGCAGATACGGAAAAGGTAACAGCAATCTCTTCACCTGTGGGGATAAGCCCAATTGCAACACTTTGTGTATTAAGTGTAATATAAGGAGAAGGAGAAAGCAGAGTGGCCACAACTTCATCAATATCAAAAGCCCCCGGATTAGAAACCATAAAATGCAGGTCGACGGTTTCACCGGCATCAATACGACCATTGGCATTCCCCTGTGCATCATTAATAATCATAGCGCCAAATGCGATTTCCGGAGCAAAAGCGGTTAGATTAAACCCGCTGATAAACGTTGAATCATTTGCATCAACAGCGGTAAGAGTAAAATCCACTTTTTCCCCATTGGGAATATTATTTGCAGAAGATATTGTAAAAGCATTTTCAATGGTTTTTATTTCTTCCAGATCCAAAGTGCCAAAATCAGCTAAGTTATTATCAATTGTAATATACTGATTTTGTGTAGATAAGGTAACCTGAACATCATTTCCGATTTGATCTCCAATATTCACCATTGACACATTCAGGGGTACAGATTCGTTAAAATCGAGTCGCTGATTTGCATCATTAACAAGGACATCATGAAAAATCACCCAGGGCTGATCGGGAGGAGGCCCCAGCTCAAAAGGAGACACATAGGTCATGGTAATCCCACTGCGGTTATCTGTCCATACGGGATAGACCATACGATCACGGGCAGCGATACCGAGGTAATCGCCCATATAATCAGAAGCGAGACCCGGGATAGGCTGTGGAGTAAAAGCCACATCACTCACACGAAAATCCTCCCAGGTGACACCCCCGTCGATAGAGGTAGCACAAAACACTTCGCATTGGTTTGCACTCACATTTCTATCATCATAAAAAACAACGGCCAAGTTACCCGATACAGGGTCGCAGGTAATCCATGGAAAATAATGTTCTTTTCCTAGGCCGGGTTCATCCTGATTCACCTTTACCGGTGTAGAAAAAGTTTCTCCGTTATCGTCAGAACGAGCCATATACACATCCTTGTCGGGTCCGTTATTTATTCCGGGAACGCCCACGTTAGTCCATGTAATATAGATATTTCCACTATTGGGGCCATTGGAAATATCCACCGCCATAGAAGGGAAAGAATTCACCCGCATGGCTTTCGAAGTTCCGGTAGTCCGGATTCCACGGATATTGGTAATAATGCGACGGGGGGCTTCCCACGTGGCTCCGCCGTCCCAGCTGCGGGCCATGGCAATCGTCGACTCATCGCTGGGCCAGCTATCGTATACGGCCCAGATTACATAAACTTCCCCGTTCGGACCAGTTTGAATATTAACGCCCTGGTTATGACTTCCGGCGTTTATTCCAGTGGCAACATTCACAGGAGGCTCCCACGATTCGCCATGGGTAGTAGAACGGGAGAGTTCAATTTCGGTATCGTTGGTACCGCCAAAGGGCGTCCATGCATCGTATAAATAACCCACATACGGACTGGAAGGGCTATTATCAATCCACATATGGTTTTTATCAAGGAGTGAACCATACCCGGCGGGTGCATTCGCCACCAGTACAGGAGTCCATGACGCCCCGTTATCGTCGCTCCATGAAACACCCTGACCACCATTGGAATGAATATATCCAACAAACATACGGCCGTCGAGATTGATGGCTGTTGTGGGATCGCCACTATTTGCTCCGCCAGCACCCTGTACTTCGCCTAACCAGGTAATGCCACTGTCAAAAGAGTAGAAATCGTTAGCTCCATATAAGGAACCGACCGGGTTTTGAGTAGAATTATTAGAATTCAGTACATGATTTTTATCATTGGGATTGATAAAAACAGAGTTTTCGCTTTGGGTACTGTTCACGGTAGTAACCGGCACATCGGGCGAATCATCGCGGAGCACTCTTCCGTTCAACAGCCTGGAGCTTCGCTTTATGGCCGGGGGCACGGCTGCTTCCGGGGCTACCGGAACCAGGCCTTCGAGAGCCATACGACGCCAATAGCCCATATTATCTATGCGTTTGTCAACACGGTATTTTGCGGGCATTGTACTCTCAGGCTGATACACCTTTTTCTTTTTTTCCTGTGCCACTGCACCGGTAAACATTAAAAGCCCTATAAGGAGCAATAAGGTAACTTTTAGAATTTTCATGTGTTTTGTGTTATTTTTACCTGCTTTGTAGTAATTCATTAATAATCAAGACTCAACTTTCTATAACAGGCAGAAAGAAAAATCCTGAATTCCTTTTATTGATCAGAATAAGGCTATAAATGTAATGAAATTCATGAAATAATGCTGTGGAATACGAAAAAATCAGTAACCGGGCAGGGCATTCCATTTCAATTATCAGATTGAGAAAGTATACCCGCAGACCCTTAAAACCATTGAAACGCAGTTATGAGTTACCGTTGGCCTCTTTGAAATTCACCAGCGCGAAGGTGTACAAAATAGCTTCCAGCTGCATTAATTCGGCGCGTTTATCCTGACCGGGAGCATAAAGAAAAGCATCAAGATGAATGATACGGCTATTTTCTTCATCCACAACGGCATAATGAAGAAAGGGGCCTCCCATAAAATCACCTTCTGTTTCCCATAAGCCACGGCTTTCAATGGCATAATGGCCATTAAACGAGAGGGAACGGGACGACACCGGAAACTGCTCAGACACTTTCATATAACTGCCGGCCAGGTCGCCGGGGATATGGGCAAAGGTAAGGCTATTCCGGGTAAGAAGTATGGTACGTTCATCCAACTGGGTAGTATCAATATAAGGCACGGTAAAAACCATAATACCATAATCCACTTTAGGTGTTTTTCGCCATAACCAAACAAAATCATTCGCCTCTTTGGCAATGGAAAACCCATTGGGCATGGAAAGTTTAACACCAAATTTCTTTGTCAGGAAGGCCTCCATTTTAAAATCTTTTTGCTGGGAAAAAAAACGGTTAATCCGAATGCGTTCAGCTTCTACGAAAGTAGAATAAATAGTGTGTTTATATTCATCAAACAACTTGTTAAACTCAGCTTCATTTCGAACAGTGAAACGGAAGATCCGTTGAGGCTGTGCATACTTGTTACTGATTTTTTCTATTTTCGGATCCGCCGACAGATCAATAACCACCAGGATGAGGTTGCGATGGTTTTGAAACATTGTATTCTTTTCGAATGTTGCCGGAGTAATATGGGGTGTTGTATAAAGTGGTTCAGTTTGATTGATGGTCGAATCGTAAGTACTAAAGAAATCTCGTATTGTTGAACCGATGGAGCTTTCCCATACGTTATCACCGCAAACCACCAGGAGTTCATAGGTTTTTCCCGAGGATCCGCTTTTCATCAACAAATTTTTCGAATTGTCCTCCTTCTGATTTCCGCAGGCAGAAAACAGGAACAGGAAAGAGAGCAACAAAACAGGAAGATGTAACTTTTTCATAATGTCAGGCATTAGGTTCAACAATTAACTTTTCTTTGCCACTTTTAACTTTTGCCCGGGCTGAATGCGGCTTGTTCGGGAAAGGTTATTCCATTTTAAAATTTCATTCACCGAAACATTATACTTTTGGGCAATCTCCCATACCGTATCACCCGAGGTCACTACATGATAAACAAAATTTTCATTCGTACCCGTATTCTGATTATCCATTGATTCTACTTTATCAGCAGAAACTCTGAGTTGTTGCCCTGGATGAATTGTATTCCCGGAGAGATTATTCCATGCTTTAATTTGATGCAAAGTAATTCCGTTTGAGGAAGCGATTTTGCCGAGTGTTTCTCCTTTTTTCACTACATGAATTCCATTTGAGGCGGGTTTTGATGACGAAGACCCGGAAGGTGCGTCGGCGTAATACGTCCCACGGGGATAAACCACAAGCCGCTGTCCTGGATAAATCGTGGAATTCCGTAAACTGTTCCAGCTCTTTAAATTTGAAACGCTGCAATGGTACTTTCGGGCTATCAACCCGAGATTTTCACCGCTACGCACCACATGCACCATCCGCTCCTGTGCCTTTTTGATCTGTGCCAGCATATTCTCCCGTTCCAATCCTTTGCTGGTTTTAAAATCATAAATCGTTTGCTCATTGTTCAAAAAATCGTCGATATAAGCAACTGGCAGACGGAGGATGTATTCTTTACCCGAAGTAACCGGGATGACATTAAGTTTATACGCAGGATTAAGAAATTTCAGGTCAAAGACAGGAATTCCAAGCACTTCGGATAGCTGATCAAAAGACAGCACATCTTTTACGACCACGGTATCCACTTCTGCAAAATGATAAAATGCCTTTTCAGGATAAATCTGATAGTCACGTGCATAATTCATAGCATAATTCACGGCAATAAAAGCAGGGACATAACCGCGGGTTTCACGGGGGAGGAAAGGCTGAATCACCCAATAATTCCGCACGCCTCCGGCCCGACGGATCGCACGGTTTACATTTCCGGCGCCACTGTTATACGCCGCAAGAGCCAACGACCAACTT
>Ga0265295_1009529_pt1 | contig 10354 bp, 8 predicted proteins | sample Munlansysbiofilm_FD_192503 | JGI IMG/M metagenome (GOLD analysis project Ga0265295, IMG submission 192503) | Leachate microbial communities from a municipal landfill in Southern Ontario, Canada - Methane capture system biofilm | ecosystem: Engineered > Solid waste > Landfill > Unclassified ... | reverse complement strand
GCTGGCTTTCGCCGCCGGCTGGACACCGTGCATCGGCCCTATCCTCGGTGCCATCCTCGCCTTGGCTGCAGGCACCTCCACCGATACCATGCACGGCATCGCGCTGCTGGCCACCTACTCTGCCGGGCTGGGGATTCCGTTCATGCTCGCGGGCCTGCTGTTTCACAAGTTTCTGGAGTTTTTTAACCGCTTCAAGGTCCATATCCGCCTGATGGAGATTCTCACTGGAGTTCTGATGCTTACAGTGGGTATCCTCCTCTTCACGAACCAGTTCGGGAAAATCTCTTCCTGGCTGTACCAGATTATCCCCATGTAGCATGGCTGACCCATACCAGCCTTAAACCATGGAAAGACCGTAAAATAATTAATTCGAGCAGGGGCGTACATCTTTTATCTTGAGCTGTAGTGATGTGCGTCCCTGCCAGGTATTGGTGTCCACCTGGTACAAAACATCGATCCGCCCCTGTAAAATATCCAACTTGTGCGCCAGCCCGAACCCAATGCAAGGCAGGCTACAACCACCGCTCTGAACCCGAAAACGCAAATGCCCGCCGCCAACCACGCTTGCCTGCTGCACATTCAAATCTGTGCTCATGAATACCGGTTCGGGATTTCCCATCCCAAACGGAGCGAGGAGTTGAATTTCTTCATGCAGTTGGGGGGTTATATCATCCAAAAGTAGGAGTAAGTCGTAGGTGATCCGCGGGTGCAGATCTTCTGGCTGCAGCTGTTCCAATGCGTAATGTTCCAGCGCATGCGCGAAAGCTTCAACATCCGCCGGATCTATACTCAGACCCGCGGCCATCTCATGCCCACCATACCCTTGTAAACTCTCAGCGCAGTTGTTTAGTGCCTGATGGAGATTAAAGCCGCGAATCGAGCGTCCAGATCCTTTGCCTACTCCAGTTGCAGCATCTATGGCGATTAATATAACCGGACGATAAAACAACTCAACTAGACGACTGGCCACGATACCAATCACCCCGGAATGCCAATTCGGATCAGCCAACACGATGGTGCGGCGCGAATCGGACAGCTCAGCGCTAACCCGCTCTAGCGCGTGCCGCAGCGTCGTCTCTTCAATTTCGCGGCGCTCGGTATTGCAGCGCTCAAGTTCGGCGGCAATAGCCTGAGCATGGTGCAGATCGGAACTCAGCAATAGTTCTACTCCAGCGGCGGCATCTTCAAGGCGACCAGCTGCATTCAGACGGGGAGCGAGGCGGAACCCAACCACTCCAGCATTAACCGCGCTCACCCCTGCAACCTCACGTAATCTGGCTATACCGGGACGATAATCACCCTCCAACAGGGGCAATCCCGTTCTTACCAGAATGCGATTTACCCCCGTTAGCGGGACAATATCTGCGATTGTAGCTAGCGCGACCAAGTCGAGCAGTCTTCGAATATCAAAAACCGCTGGGTCGAGCTTATTCTGACAGCGCAACGCGCTAGACAACCCAACCATCAGCATGAATGCAACCCCGGCACCACACAGGTGGGGATACGGATACGCCGAATCAGGGAGCCATGGATTTATACAGGCATAGGCTGGCGGTAACTGGGTTCCAGGTTGATGGTGGTCAGTAATAATAAGATCGATGCCAAGCTCGCATGCCAGACGCGCTTCCTCAAGCGCAGAGATACCACAGTCAACCGAAATAACCAGGCTCACCCCCGCAGCAGCATCCCGCTCCAGCGCAGCTGCGTTCAAGCCGTACCCATCACGCTGACGCAAGGGAATATTGTAGGTGACCCTAGCTCCGAAATGTTCCAACGCGGTGTACAAAAGTGCAGTCGCGCTGATTCCGTCCACATCATAATCTCCATGAATGGAGATATATTCACCAGCATCAATAGCACGTAGCAGTCGCTCTACCGCTTTGGGCATATCGGGCAGCAGCAGCGGATCGGGAAGATCCTTCAAGCGTGCGTGCAAGAATGCCTGCGCCTGTTCTTGTGCCACTATGCCCCTCAGCGTCAGCAGCTTTGTCTGCAGAGAACTGATTCCAGGCGAGTCAGCAACATGGTCCGCCTGCCCCACATCAGTCGCCTGCGACTCTGCGCGCTGGTGCCAATCACGCTCGGTATGTACCCGCATAGGAATAAACGTAGATACTTCGGACTTAGATACTTCGGACTTAGACGCCACAAACTACTCCTACAAATAAAAACAGGGCCGCGTATGAATAACGGCCCTGCATATTGTCTTAACTTATTATGTCTGCACCAAATTACCCGTGCTGCCAACCACTAAACCTTCTTTACATAAACCTTGTCCCACGCCAGCAATATTGAGCTAGCAATGAAAATAGATGAATAGGTACCCACAACAATGCCGATAAGTAGAGCAAAGGCAAAATCGTTAATCACTCCGCCGCCGAAGATAAACAGGGCCAAAACCACCAACAAGGTTGTGGTTGAGGTAAGAATGGTACGCGACAGGGTATCATTGATACTGCGGTTGACGATAAACGGAAAATCTTTGTCGTGGTAACGTCCGCGATTCTCCCGAATACGGTCGTAGACGATAATGGTATCGTTCAGCGAGTAACCAACAATGGCCAAAAATGCGGCAACCACGGGCAAGCCAATCTCTTTATCAAACAATGAAAATGCCCCGAAGGTGAGAAGTACATCGTGGATCAGCGCAATAACGGCACCCACGGCAAAGCGCAGTTCGAAACGCCAGCTTATGTATACCAGGATGCCAATCATGGCGTATACAACAGCCAACAGCCCTTTTTGGCGCAAATCCTTGCCCACTTGGGGTCCAACCATTTCGATCCGCCGCAGTTCTACGCTGCCGGCACCGTATTTCTCCTCCAGCTTCTGCATCAGCACCGTACGCAGCCCTTGCAGACCATCGTCCGTTTCTTCTGCTCGGATCAGAAATTCGCTCTGATCATCTCCAAAACGCTGAATCGTGGCAGATGATAGTACCTCGGGCACCAGTACCTCTTTTATCGCAGCGGCGTCTGTAGGACTACTAAAGCGTACCTGGGCTACGGTACCCCCAGCAAAGTCAACCCCGTAGTTGGGCCCTCCCCGCATAATCAAAGCAGCAAAACCAACCAGAATAAGGACAACCGACACTATAGCCGCATACCGACATTTACCTATAAAGTCAATATTTACATCGGGTTTGATCAACTCCATCAGTTGCTCCTTCTTATATGCTGATCTTCCGGACACCACGTACATCCAGGAAGAAATCAAAAATCAGACGTGTAACGAATATGGCGGTAAACATGGAGGCCAGAATCCCTACTGACAGGGTCACGGCAAATCCCTTGACCGGACCAGTCCCGAACTGAAACAAAGCCAGCGCCGCAATCAAGGTGGTTACGTTTGCATCTACAATAGTGATAAAGGCTTTGGCATATCCGGAATCGATAGCGATCCGCGCAGACTTACCGTTGCGCAGCTCCTCACGAATACGTTCAAAAATAAGTACGTTGGCATCAACCGCCATCCCTATGGTGAGGACAATTCCCGCAATACCAGGCAAGGTCAGGGTGGCCTTGAACATCCCTAGCATCGCCATAATAAAAATCATGTTAAGAATCAGGGCCATATTGGCCACTATTCCGGAGGCACGGTAGTAAACCAACATCATCACAATTACCAGCACCGCGCCGATAAGCACCGAGTTGATCCCCTGCTCGATGGAATCGTGCCCTAGGGAAGGTCCGACGGTTCTATTTTCTAAAATGCTGACTGGCGCCGGCAACGACCCAGCACGCAGGATAATGGCTAGATCTGTTGCCTCTTGTTCGGAAAAGGCACCACTTATCTGCGCACTGCCGCCGGATATCCGCTCGCGTATTACGGGAGCGGAATAGACCGTATCATCCAGCACGATGGCCATACGCTTGCCCACACTCGCTGCAGTTATCTGGTCAAAACGTTGTGCCCCAGCGGAGTTGAAGTCAATAGATACGTAAGGTTCGTTATAGCGAGAATCGATGCGCACCTGAGCGTCGGCCAGCAGATCTCCAGTTAGCGCGGCGCGGTCGGTTACCACAATGGGGCGCTCGGTTACTTGGCCTGTGCGCCCATCCACGTTGCGTTCATACAGCAAGGAGGTGCCCGGCTGTAATATGCCAGCCTTGGCTGCTTCGATATCGGCATCCTCAACAACCATCTTGAACTGTAACTGCGCCGTCTTGCCGAGCAAATCTATCGCGCGCTGCGGGTCTTTAACTCCGGGAAGCTGGATAAGAATACGATTCTCGGATTGGCGTTGCAGAACCGGCTCACTCACTCCAAATTGATCCACACGATTCCGCATGGTCTCTAGGGCTTGGCGTACCGCAAAGTCCTCTATCTGGGCGATCTCTTTGTCGCTAAAGCGATAATTCTTCTCAACATAGCCCGACACCGCCGCAATGGTCATAGTCTCAAGGGAGGGGAAGCGTTCACGCATGAGCGCTTCTACTTCTATACCGGCCTCTGCGTCATATACGGTAATCTTCAAGCGCTCGCCGTCGTAACGGTCTACCGCCTTGAAAATTATATCCTGCTCGTTAAGCAGTAGCTCTGTCTCCTCTATAACACTGTCGAGGCGACTCGCTACCGCTTCTTCTACCTCTACCCCCAATACCAGGTGCATGCCTCCTTGAAGGTCCAGACCCAGATGGATTGGATCAAAGAGACTTTGCCACCACATGGGCAGACGATCTTTCATCACCGTAGGTGCCAGCGAGGCGAGGGCTACTAGCAGGCAAAAAAGAACCAGCATTCCACGCATTTTAATGCTGTTCGTCATATCTCAACTCCACTCCTTCAAGAAGACTGTGGGGTGATATCACCCCGGACAAAATTGGTACCGCTCATTTATGCGTTTAAGTGCATAAATGAAAGAATAAAGGGGCTACTCGCTCTGTGCAGGAGCCGCAGAAACAGAGGTGCGGTTAACTTTCAATTTAATCCCTTTATCTACTTCCAGAGTAATTACATCATCCTGTACGGTCACGATTTTTCCGTGAATACCCCCAGCGGTGATGACATTATCGCCAGATTTAAGCGATTCTATCAATTTGCGGTGCTGCTTGGCGCGTTTTTGTTGCGGGCGGATGAGTAGAAAATAGAAAATTGCAAACATCAGAACCAGCATGATCATACCCTCGTAACCCTGCTGGCCACCCTGTCCTGCACTGCCACCCATTGCATAAGCTGTTGAAACCATAATAATTATTCCTCCTGATTAAGTTAATGGCGTAAAATTTCAAGCCCCGTTTATAACCTGTTGAGCCGTGTTTTTCAAGCATAAGACCAACATAGAACCACCTTGGGGTCACTATGGCTATTAAATTGGTCTGGTATTGCGTAAATTTATTTAAGCGCGCATGGAATAAAAATCGGCGTAAAAACGTGCAAAATCGCCATGCTCAATCGCGCTGCGCATCTGCTGCATAAGGTGTAAATAATAATGCAGATTGTGCTGGGTGTTGAGCATTGAGGCGAGGATCTCATTGCTCTTATACAGATGGCGCAAGTAAGCGCGACTGTAGTTGCGGCACACATAGCAATCGCAGAGTGGATCGATCGGCTCGGAGTCGTCTTCATATTGCGCCTGCTTGATGCTGATTTTACCCGTATGCGTGAACAACAGCCCATTTCTAGCATTACGTGTTGGCATGACACAGTCAAACATATCTACCCCGCGTCGCACCCCTTCCACCAGATTTTCAGGTGTGCCCACCCCCATCACATAGCGTGGTTGCTGGGAAGGTAGCAATGGCAAGGTGTAGTCCATTACGGCATACATTTGCTCTGCTCCCTCGCCGACGGATAGGCCGCCAAGCGCGTAACCGTCAAATCCTATATCTATGAGACTCTGCGCACTTTCACGCCGTAGATCTTCATACATCCCCCCCTGCACGATGCCAAACAATCCACTGCCATCGTTGCGGTCGTGAATGTTACGACAACGCTGCGCCCAACGCATGGAACGTGCGGTAGAATCAATTGTATATCCGCGGGTGGAGGGATACGGGATGCACTCATCAAAGACCATCACGATATCGGCCCCCAGGGCCTGCTGAATCTGGATCGACGATTCTGGGGTAATAATTTTGCTGGAGCCATCCAGATGGGACTGAAACTTGACCCCATCTTCGTCAATCTTGCGGAGTTTCCCTAGGCTGAACACCTGGAATCCGCCACTATCGGTGAGGATAGGCCCAGACCAGTTCATGAAAGTATGTAGACCTCCCAGACGCTCGATAAGTTCATGTCCGGGACGTAAAAACAGGTGATAGGTGTTGCCAAGGATAATCTGTGCTCCGACGTCATGCAGAGTTTCCGGGGTAACCGCCTTTACCGTACCCTGGGTGCCAACAGGCATAAACACCGGGGTTTCAATGATGCCGTGGGTGGTGGTTATGCGCCCTCTTCTCGGTCCACTGCTGGCCGACGAAGCTGCATCGGTGTGCAACAGTTCAAAACTAAACGCCATGGTAGAGCCGTTCCTTTAACAAGAATTCCAGGAGACAGATGTCACTCTCCTAGGTTATGAGCATGCAGTCGCCGTAACTGAAAAAGCGATAACGCTCCATCACCGCCTGTGCATATGCGCGCAGGGTAAAATCTGTGCCGGCAAAGGCGCTCACCAGCATCAGCAAGGTCGATTCAGGCAGGTGAAAATTGGTCAGCAACGCGTCTATGATCTGAAACTGATAGCCTGGATAGATAAACATATCGGTCATGCCGCTACCGGATCTGATTTCCCGCCCCCCCCGAATTCCCTTTGCATCGATGGCGGCATACTCAAGGGTACGGGTAACAGTGGTACCGAGAGCAACAACCCTGCGCTCTTCAACCTTTGCCTGGTTAACCGCAGCGGCGGTCTGTTCCGGAATACTGTAAGCCTCGGCGTGCATACGATGTTCCAAAATATTATCCACTCGTACCGGCAGAAACGTCCCTAACCCAACATGTAGGGTCAGAGGGGACACGATAACCCCTTTTTGGTGCAAGTTTTGCAAAATCTGCGCGGTAAAGTGTAGCCCCGCAGTGGGAGCGGCAACAGCTCCGGGGACGCTGGAAAACGTGGTCTGATAGCGCTCCAGATCCTGGTGTTCCGGTTCACGTTCGATGTACGGTGGCAAAGGGATGCTGCCTTTGAGATCGAGCCAGGCGAGGAAATCAGGACCGGAGTAATCAAAACGGATACATTTATACCCATCCTCACCGCCTTCGAGCACTTCGGCGTCGAGTTCTTGCGCAAGCGTCAGTCTAGTTCCAGGGCGCGGGGATTTTGAACTGCGGGTCAGACACATCCAGCATTGGCCCGCCAGTTCGTGCAAGCGCCGCACCAAAAACACCTCGATCTTACCTCCGCTGGCCTTATATCCGTGTAATCGAGCTGGAATTACGCGGGTATCATTAATAACCAGGACATCGCCACTACAAAAATAATCTTCAATATTTTTGAACAGATTGTTGCGGATGTGCTCCCCAGCGCGTTCTAAAACCATCAGGCGCGAATCTTCACGCCGCGCAGCAGGCTGCTGAGCAATAAGTTCGGAAGGGAGGGTATAGTTAAAATCGCGAAGTTGCATTATACAAATCAGATAAAATGATTAGAGGCAATATAGACAGCTACAAGGCCAGCAAGCATTAAAAAAAGGCCCATGGCACGCATGGTTGATTCCGGCAGGGGCAATATCTGCAACATCATCCTTTTAGCCCCCCGCGGCGAGAGGAACCAAGGTACCCCTTCAACCACCATCACTACCCCAATTACTGTCAGAAAAAACTTCATCCATTTAATTCTTTACAATTTTGCAAACAGGATTTAAGTATACGCGAATCACAAAAAACCCGCCTGGTTTGGCGGGTTTTTTTGTCTTTATCCCGTTACAATCAGGCTAGATCTTTCGCCGCTTTATAGATAAGTTCAAACAACTCTTCAACATTTTCTTCGGCAATACAGGAGAACGCAATGCGCAGATCAGTCTTGTTCACTGAAATGGTCCCCACACCGTATTTGTCCAGTAAATGTACGCGCAGATTCTCTGCATCGACGTTCTTCAGTTTCAGACACATGAAGTAACCAGAGTTGAACGGATAGTACTCCCATACCTCCGCAAACTTGGAGGCTGCCAGCACATCTTTAACCTTCAGTGCCCGCCCTTTCATGATGTCGAACTTCTCCTGCTTTTGTTCCAAAAACTTATCCGAGCGCAAGGCATCGAGGACAAAGGTCTGCCCCGGATGGGAGCAATTGGAGATGGTAGCGCGGATGCATCCAAGGGTTTTCTTTTCCAGTGCGTTCAGCACTGCGTCGCTCTTATCGGCGTAGGTGATGAATCCGGTACGGAAACCCCACACATACTCCTCTTTGGTGGCACCATCGAGTTTAACGGCAAGGACGCGCGGGTGCATATTGGCCAGTTTACCGTACAGAGATTCCTTCATGGAATCCTCGTAAAACAGTCCGAAGTAAGCGTCGTCGGTGACTACAACCAAATTGCAGCCATCTTCAGCCACCCCTTTAAGTACCTTGACAATCTCATCCCCTTCCTCAACTGTAGGGGTATAACCACTTGGATTATTAGGGAAATTCAACAGCACCACGGCCTTATTTTTTTCTGCAGCAACATTCTCCAGCGCAGTCTTAAATGCCGGAACATTAAACCCGCCCTTAACGGTAAAGGTCGGGAACTTTTTGATTATTGCACCACGGCGAGTGGTGAAGGTGAGATTGTAGTTACCCCACATCATATCGGGCATTACCATGTGATCACCAGCGTCGAGGAACATATCTGCGACAATGGAAAGACCATGGGTCAAGGCACTGGTTACGATGGGAACCCCAAAATTCTTATCCTGCATGCTCGGGTTTTCCCGCAGCATTTTTTCGCGCCAGAGCGCGCGCAGCTCAGGCTTTCCAGCCGGGGGGGCATAGGTGAAAATATCCTTTGGATCGTATGCAGAAAGTTTATCGTGAATACACTGCAGGTACATAGGGCCATTGCCCTCGGTAGCTATACCAATGGTAGCATTGTATTTGTGGGCCTTGTCTTTAGCTTCAGCCGACTGGGTAAGAATTCCCTTGGGAAAAAACAGGTTCTTTCCGAGATCGGAAAGCATCTCTAGGACATGGGGGTTACTCTGTGCCAATACATCATTCAGTTCTTGAGCCAGTGGATTCATGATTATTGCCTTCTCTCTCAAGTATTGTAAGGAGCCGACCACCTTGATCGGAACAAAACACATCTATCGATTAAATCAGGATTGCCAGGCCGATGTCAAATGCTATTTGCAGTGCGCGCCTAGTTCTTAAAGTTCCTGCACCGCCGTGGTTCTCTCAGCAGACTAAGACACGGTGGGTATATCTTCCCAGCGGGTGGTGTAAGCCGGTGAAAGGTGGGAGCGTTTCATGCGCCAATCTTCCTTTATTCCCTGCCCGCCGAACCATATTCTCCCTTTGCCACTATTGTTGATAGCATCGACAGCCTGCATCAACGCCGGTTTATGTTGCTGTTCTGAAGTATAGTCAAACAATCCTGGCTGCTCCTCTTTTTCAGGACAAAGGTCAGTCAACATCACTCCAGCCTTGGCGTAGCGATAGCCGGAACGCCAGATGCTCTGCAACGCACTGGTGGCCGCATGCACCAGCGCCAAGGTGTCATTACTCGCAAAATCCAGCCGCCGTTGGGCTGAGTTGGAATAGTGGCGTTCAGTTGTGCTAAAGGCTCCGGTGCGGATAAACACGGTAATTTGCTGTGCAGTCTGCCCCTGCTCGCGCAATTTCTCCGCCGCCCTAACGGTATAAGTACAAACGGCTTCGCGCAATTCATCAAAGGCGGTAATGCGCTGGGCAAAAGAGCGCGAACAGAGAATCTGCTGTTTATTGGCAGGAGATGATTCAAGCGTAAAACAGGGCTGCCCATTGAGTTCATACACCGTGCGCTGCAGGTTTACCGAGAAACGGCGGCGGATTTTCTCCGGCGAACTCCCGGCCAGATCCGCTACAGTGCAGATCCCCATGGACTGTAGCTTGTCTCGCGTCCGTCGCCCTACCCCCCACACCTCCCCTACTGGAGTTTGCTTAAATAACTGCTGACGCTGCAACAGATCACACAAATCCACCACCCCGCCGTTAGAGGTTTCGTGCTTGGCCGCACCATTGGCGAGTTTGGCTAGAGTTTTAGTCGGAGCGATACCAACACAGGCTGGAATTCTGAGCCATTGAAGCAGACGCTCACGCACTTTACGCCCGAATTCCAGCCGCTGTTGCAGCGGTGCATGTTCATCGGGAAGGTGCAAAAACGCTTCGTCAATGGAATAAACCTCCATACTCGGAACCATAGCATCAAGGATGGTCATCACCCGCGCAGAAATA
>Ga0265295_1009528_pt1 | contig 10355 bp, 7 predicted proteins | sample Munlansysbiofilm_FD_192503 | JGI IMG/M metagenome (GOLD analysis project Ga0265295, IMG submission 192503) | Leachate microbial communities from a municipal landfill in Southern Ontario, Canada - Methane capture system biofilm | ecosystem: Engineered > Solid waste > Landfill > Unclassified ... | reverse complement strand
CCAACAACACCAAGGCTGGCACCCAGCAAAAGAGAAGTTCTGGATTCTTTCCACACAATTTTCCACCAATCAGAAGTTGTAATCTGTCCAAGTGCCATAGCCCTGATGATAACACTCGCTGCCTGGCTTCCCACGTTACCGCCTGTTGCCGCAATCATTGGCATAAATAAAGCAAGCACGATGATTTTTTCTATGGCATATGAGAAATGCTGAATGACCAAGCCAGACAACACTCCAAACACCAGCAGAATGACAAGCCATGTGAAACGTTTTTTAAAATGCGTTGAAACAGAGATTTCTTCATAATCAAATTCTTCGGTGTCTCCGGTAATACCCATGAACTTTTCCATATCTTCAGTATGTTCAGCACGGATAATCTTTATCGCATCGTCATGGGTTACAATTCCTAGAAGTTGACCATGTGCATTTACTACCGGAATTGCCACGAGGTCGTATTTCTCAATTTTTTGCGCCACACTTTCCCTGTCTTCATCAACATCTGCAAAGATAAACTCCTTGTTCATGATCTTTTCGACCTCCGTTTCAGGATCCGACATGATGAGCTCTTTCAAAGTGACAAATCCTTGAAGAATCACATCATCATCCACAACGTAGCAATAATAAATCATCTTTTTTGAAGGCGAATCCTTCCTGATCTTCTGTATGGCCTGCTGAACAGTCATTGTTGAAAGAATAGTTGCAAAGTCCGAGTCCATAGTCCCTCCAGCAGTTTCAGGGGGATAAGAACTTAAATGAATAACGTCATCACGGGTGGCCTTGTTGATAAACGGCAGCAGGAGTATCTGGTCCTCCTTGAGTAAATCCTGAAAAAAGTCGGCACGGTATGCGGAGTCCATCCTTTCCAGAATTAAAGCAAACGTTCTTTTGTCAAGGCTGTGAAACAGAAACTCTTTCTGGTCATTATATAAATCAGGAAAAATCCATGCTTGTTGTTCAGGTGTAAATAATTTGAACACATGGATCATGGAATCTTCGTCGTCAAGCTCGGATAAAATATCTGCAACCTCTACGGGAGGCATTTTTTGTAAAAAAGGAAGATAATCCTTTGCTTTTTCGGGATCCCGAAGTTCGTCAATGAGAAAATCATTGTCAATTTCTTCTATCTCATTAATTGTATGCATGCTGAACTCCTTTTCGTATTTTTCGTATTAAACAATTGTTTTTTTGCAGAATAATGAAAACTGCTCGAAAATGGATTCAGCAAAAATAAAAAAAATAAAAAGTGATAAATGATGTGAGAAAAAAGACAATATGAAATTACGAAAAGAAAATTACTTTCTTTCCTGGATACTAATGATATACGTAGTGCTATAGAGTTGCTCATATCTACATAAATATTCTTCGAATGTATCCGGCACTTCGTCCATGAATCATGTTTTACGTTGCAAAAGTAACAAAATCAATTGAATGATTGATTAATTTTTTTCCAACTAAGCACCCTTTTTTGTCAATAATTTCACAATAAATTCATTTTCAGGTCCGAGAATAGTTCCCTTTACTTTTATCGCTGCGTTAATTTTGACAAATTACAGCATGTTCGGTGTTTAGAAAAATATGCAAGAAAGGGTGTGCAATCATGCGGGAGTTTGATAGATCATGGAGTCGGAGTTATTGTTAAATAAATAGATACCTCGATAATTGATAATGCATTGTTATAAACTTATAATTATGTTTGCAGTCCAAAAGAAGATTGGTTTATCATTAAATACCCCCAAAATAGTGAGAAAAATATTTCAACTCCTTGTATTATTGGTTTTTTATATCAATATACAGGCTCAGACGCAGATTGCTGTATGTCCTCAGATAGCAAATTTTAGTTCAATGACCAGGGGATATTATTTCATATCACCTTGTGATTTTACAATTTGCGGATTGTATGTGCCCGTAGAAATGTCAACGGCCAATCAATCGGTTGCTGTCGTGAGGTTTACGGCTGGCATTCCTCCCACATGGGGTTTAACAACAAATAGTTTTGTACAATTATTTTATCAACCGAATTATCCTATCAATGGTATGATCCCTTGTAATATCCCAATTAATGCAGGTGATATTATTGGTGTGTATGGCTCAAGAGGAACAGCTGCCAATTCATACGGGTCTGAAGATTGTCCAACGACTATTTTAGGAAATCCCGTCACTTTGTACAGAAGTGGAATGCAATATGATCTTGCTACCACTCCCATGCAGGAGATTTGGTACGAAGATTTTTATATCGGCAGAGTATTTATGTATATCGATTGTTGTCCCACAGCTGATTTTACAGTAACAACACCGATTTGCCTTGGACAAACAGCTACAGTAACCTATACAGGAAGTGGCAATCCTCCTGCAGCTACTTTCAACTGGACTTTTCCGGGTGGCGTCCCCGCAAGTGCGAATACCGTTGGACCTCATACAATCACATATTCTACTCCGGGAACAAAAACAGTGAATCTTTCTGTTAGTCAGACTGCATGTACAACCGTGAGCTCATCTCATACGATTGTTGTTAATGATAATCCAACAGTGGCTATAACACCTACAGCACCTCATGTTTGTGCCGGTAGTTCTGTAATAATAACAGCTTCTGGTGCAAATACTTATAGCTGGTCAGGTGGTCTTGGCACAAATCCAGCGCAAACAGTTTCTCCAACTGCGACAACAACATATACTGTCACAGGGACAAGCACTGGAGGTTGTACAGGAACGGCCTCTGTTACAGTGACAATGAGTCCCAATCTTAATGTGGCGGTTACTCCTTCAACACCATCAATATGCAATGGTGCATCTGTTAATCTTACCGCAGCAGGAGCTACTACTTATGCATGGTCGGGTGGACTTGGCGCAGGCGCAACTAAAACTGTTTCTCCTACAACCACCACGACATATACTGTTACAGGTTCAGATGCTTTTGGTTGCACCGGAACTGCTTCCGTTACAGTGACGGTAAATCCAAATCCTATCGTTGTCATTAATCCTACTTCAGCTCAGACTTGTGGTGGAAACACAATTGCAATCACTGCTGGAGGTGCAAATACATATTCTTGGTCAGGTGGTCTTGGCACAAATGCAAACCAGAATGTTTCTCCAACTGCAACCACAACATATTCTGTAACGGGCACTGATGTCAATGGTTGTTCAGGATCCGCTTCTGTAATTGTAAGTGTGTATAGTAATCCTGTGATTACTGCAAGTGCAGACCCTGCAGCGCTCTGTATTGGAAGTTCTTCAACTCTTACTGCCGGAGGTGGTAGTGCATATCAGTGGAATTCGGGAGATACAGCTGTTTCCTGTTCTGTGTCCCCTATTGTGACAACTACATATTCTGTTACCGGAACCGATGTAAATGGTTGTACGGGCACTGCCCAAGTTGTTGTGGATGTATATGACGGCATAACTGCTTCAATCAATCCGTCAGATCCAATGATCTGTGAAGGTGATAATATTCAGATGGAAGCAATCCCAAATTCACCGGGATTCTCTTATGACTGGAGTAGTGGGCAGGCAACAGCAATTATTTCTGTGGATCCACCATCTACTACAGTTTATTCAGTTCTTGTCACTGATGATCAGGGATGTACAGGAACAGCGGAGTCAACGGTTACTGTGAATACTTTGCCTGTTGCGGATTTTTTAGGATTACCTTTAGAAGGATGTATGCCCGTGACTGTAGCTTTTCAATCTACAGGCTCAACAGGCACATATCACTGGTCTTTTGGTGATGGGGGAACGGCTTCTTCAGGAAATCCATCTCATCAGTATTCTCAAAGTGGGATTTATGATGTGACCTTATCTGTAACTGATGCCAATGGCTGCTCCGACGAACTTGCAATTTCCGACTATGTTGAGGTGTATCCTATGCCAGATGCCGGTTTTGTCCCATCATCAGATTTAGTGTATTTGGGTGAATCAACTGTTTTCTTTACAGATATGTCAGTAGGGGCTTCATCGTGGTATTGGAATTTTGGAAATAATATTGGATTTTCTGTTTCTCAAAATCCTGAATACACATATAATATTGAAGGCACATATACTGTTTGGCAATATGTGGAGAATCAATGGGGTTGTAGCGATTCTGCATCATCCATCATCACTGTGAAACCGGTCATTTCATTTTATATTCCCAATGCTTTTTCACCCAATGGTGACGGACAGAATGATTACTTCATGCCTTATGGCAACAACCTTAATCCTGATGAATATCAGATGCTCATCTATGATCGATGGGGCAGACAGTTGTTCCGCTCAGATAATATGAACACTCCATGGGATGGAACTTCAATTGATTCGGGGAATGAAGTATTGTCTCAGGGGATTTATAATTATTTGATTAAAGTGAAGATAGACGGCAATATCAAGATTTTTAGAGGGGTGGTTGCTCTAATCTGGTAAAAGTGATTTAATACAAAAGTCACTTGTATTCATGCTCGTTGTTTTTAACTTCTAGTTAGGTTTTAATTTATTTGGTAGTGTTTAGTCCCGATGTTTATGTAGGGATGCTATTCTTTTGCTTTTGTTAAAGTGAAACAGAACACGACTCACTCATTTTTTAGTATTTTTGCATTAGATTAAATAAAGGTTTCATGATAACACACGAAGAAGCTTTAGAGATTATATTGAAAAATGGTTGTTTGAACGAAAAAGAAACTGTGTCTCTTTTAGACTGCAATACAAGGATTTTAGCTGAAGATATTTTTTCAGATATGAATATGCCTCCTTTCAACAAATCCGCTGTTGATGGTTATGCTTGTAAAAACGAGGATCTTCCGGGACCGCTGAGGATACTTGAAGTCATCAGCGCAGGAAATATGCCTCAGTATGACGTTGTAACTGGTACATGTTCAAAAATTATGACAGGTGCGCCAGTTCCAAATGGAGCTGACACTGTGGTTATGGTTGAGGATACGGAGGAAAAAGATAATACTGTTGTTTTTAAAAAAGATAAAACTCGCTCCAATATTTGTTTGGCTGGCGAAGATATAACCAAGGGACAAAAGGTTCTCCATAAGGGGACATTGATTAGGCCATGGCACGTGGGAACAATGGCCACTGTTGGTGTTACAAATGTTCCAGTGTTTCGTAAAGTTAAAATTGGGATTATTACTACCGGTGATGAGATTCTTGAGCCTGGGCAGACACTTGTTGAAGGAAAAATTCGTAATAGCAGTGCCTATCAACTCATGAGCGCCTGCAATGCACTCCCCACAATTCCAACTTACTATGGAATTGTCAAAGACAAACTTGAGGATACGGTGCAAACGCTGATTCAAACAATCAATGAAAATGATATCGTTTTACTCACAGGCGGAGTATCCATGGGGGATTTTGATTTTGTCCCTCAAGCTATTTTGAATGCGGGAATGAAAATATTGTTTGATAGTGTTGCAATGCAGCCCGGAAGGCCACTGACTTATGCCACTGATGGAAAAAAACATTGTTTTGGATTGCCCGGAAATCCAGTTTCATCAATGATACAATTCGAGCTTTCGGTTAAGCCTCTCATCTACAAGCTTATGGGACATCCGTTTTTTCCAACGGAGATTCCTTTGATGATGAGAGAAGAAGTCACCAGAAGAAAAACAGAAAGAAAATCTTTTTATCCGGTATCACTGAATTCTGATCATACTGTTAGTATTGTGAATTATCATGGTTCAGCACACATCAATGCATTTACAAATGCATACGGCATTATTGCTATGAATCAGGGCGTGGATACAATAAAAAAGGGAGAAACTGTATATGTACGACCGCTTTAACAGGAACATTAATTATCTGAGAATTTCAGTCACCGATAGATGTAACCTTCGTTGCAGATATTGTATGCCTGAAGAGGGTGTTGTGCTAAAACACCATTCGCAGATCCTGTCATTTGATGAAATAGTCAATGTGGTCAAAGAAATGGCTCAAATGGGTGTTGACAAAGTGCGATTTACAGGGGGTGAACCTTTGGTAAGAAAAGGAATCGTTGATTTGGTAAAAATGGTATCCGAAATTCCCGGAATTAAAGATATTGGAATGACAACCAATGGAATTCTTCTAGACTTATATGCCGAACAATTGAAACAAGCGGGCTTGATGAGAGTGAATATCAGTCTTGACACTTTGGATCCTGAAAAATATGCTTTTCATACTCGCGGCGGGGATATCACGAAAGTATTTTCGGGAATTGAGGCAGCCAAAAAGGCCGGATTGCTCCCCATTAAAATCAATGTTGTTGTGGTCGATAAAAAGGATTTGAAAACGCGCAATGAGTTGATTGATTTCTGTACCAAAAATGAACTTAGCATTCGGTTTATTCAACAAATGGATCTTGATAGTGGTGAATTTTCAGTGGTTGAAGGTGGCACTGGTGGTGATTGTGCGAAATGTAATCGTCTGAGATTGACTGCAGATGGATTTATAAAACCATGCCTGTTCAATGAACTTGGATTCAGCATTCGTGAGCTGGGAATAAAAGAAGCAATCACAAAAGCTGTTCAAATGAAACCTGAAAAAGGTTCAGTTTGCCATAACCACCAATTTTTTAATATTGGAGGTTGAAAAGACTTTTCTACACACAGGCAAAAAAATAGGAGAGGCCCATTTTTGCACCCTCTCCTAAGTATTAATAAACGAAACAACAGATTCAAATTTGCTTTTAGCCTAAGCTATGAAAAGCAATTTAATTATTATAGCTGACTATAGCACTTTTTGATTTTCTCGAAAGTCAGTTCAATATCATGGTCAAGGCCCACAGAGAATCTAACAAGTCCTTCAGACATGCCCATTTCGCGTTGAGTTTCTTGAGGAACTTCAGATGAAGTGCTTTTTCCTGAATTACTGAAGAGCGTTTTAAAGTAGCCAAGGCTTACCGCCAAATAGCCAACACCTTCAAGTTGCATCAGTTCCATCAATTTGCTTGCGCGTTCTGCGGTTTCCATGTCTATTGAAATCATTCCTCCGTAGCCAAAGGGTTTGTTCATGATGCTGTTGAATAATTCAAAGTCTTTATGTTCTGGGAGTCCAGGATAGTTGGCTTTCAGACCAATTTCTCTAAACTTCTTTGCCAAAAACATTGCATTTTCGCTGTGTTTTTGCATTCTGATATGCAGTGTGTGTAGGTTTTTGAGAATACTTGATGAACGAAGTGGGTCGAGTACGGGTCCTAAGAGCATTGAAGTTCCTGTGTTTACATCAATAAGCTCATTGATAAAAGCTTCATCAGCACAAATTGCACCTGCTACACAGTCGTTTTTGCCATTGACGAATTTTGTTAAACTGTACACAACGATATGAGCTCCAAGTTTGTATGGAGAAATAATCATTGGAGTAAAGGTGTTGTCAACCACAAGTTTTATACCTGCATCATTGGCCATTTTTGCAAGTGCGGGAATATCAGAAATCTGAAGCATGGGGTTGGTCATGCTTTCTGTATAAATCATTTTTGTGTTTGGCTTGATGGCTTTTTTTACACTGTCGAGGTCATCAATATTGACAAATGTAACTTCAATGTTGAATTTCTTCGCATAATTGTTCAGAAAAGCATAAGTGCCACCGTAAGTAGTAACGCTGCTTACGATATGATCGCCTGAATTACATACCTGTAAAAAAACATTGGTAATTGCAGCCATTCCTGATGCTGTTACCCATGCAGATGGAGTTCCTTCCATAGCTGCCAGTGCGTCAGCCAAAAATTTATTGCTTGGATTCCAGTGTCTAGAGTAAAGAAAACAACCTTCTGCCTCTCCGTGAAAGGTGTCTAACATGGTTTGGGCTTCCATAAAAGTGTAGGTCGCAGAATCAGTTATTGAGGGATTTACTCCGCCAAATTCACCAAACTGACTTAAATACTGAATGTTTGTAGCCGGATCTTTTTTCATAATTGTATAGTATTAAATATATTTTTTTAACAAAAATAAGATATTTTCATGTTTCTAAGCTGAAAAATTTCATATTTAACTATAATATAATCATTTTCTTTTAATACAGCGGATTTATTACTAATTTTGTGTTGAATTGTAAAAATAGATAATAGTTTTAAATGAAAAACTTTCAGATTGATAGCCTCGATAAAAAGATAATTTCACATCTTGTGCGAAATGCTCGTACTCCTTACCTTGAAATCGCTCGAAACTGCGGTGTATCTGGAGCTTTGATACATCAGAGGATTCAGCGACTTGAAGAGGCGGGGATCATAAAATCGTCGGAACTTGTGTTAAATCCAAAAGCAATGGGATTGCTCACATGTGCTTTTATTGGCATGCAAATCAATCTTGCTTCTAACCATTCACACGAAGAAGTGTTTAATAAAATTCGCAATATCGACGAAATTGTTGAATGTCATCATATTTCAGGAAAGTATTCTTTGTTGGCCAAAGTTTATACACGCGATAATGAACATTTGAAAAATGTGATTACCGAAAAAATTCAATCTATCCCTGAAATTACTTTTACAGAAACATTTATTTCACTTCAAGAAGGCTTTATTCGTCCCATCAATGTATAATGCACTGCGACCTAGACGAATCAACTGGTGTTTTAATTGCTTTTATGTAACTTTGCAGTAAATGCTTATTCGTGAAAAGGAGTAGTCATTAATTTTTTAAACAACAGATATGTCACAAGATCAATTTTCGCATACCGATCATGATGGAAAAGCTCGAATGGTGGATGTGGGGGATAAGCCCAATCAGACGAGAACGGCAACTGCAGAGGGTGAAATTTTACTTTCGCCTCAAACCATCGAACTCATCAAGCAGAATCAGATGAAAAAAGGCGATGTGCTTACCATTGCTGAATATGCAGGAATATCGGCTGCTAAAAAAACTTCTGAATTGATTCCGCTGTGTCATCCTTTGCTGATTACGCAGGTGAAAGTAAGCGCACAACTGACCGATAAAGGTGTCCGCGTGGAGTCTTTTGTGAAATGTGTGGGACAAACAGGTATAGAAATGGAAGCGCTTACGGCCGTTCAGATAGCTCTGCTCACAGTGTATGACATGTGTAAGGCTGTGGATAAAACCATGCTTATTCACAATGTGAAGTTGTTAGAAAAAACTAAAGTATAGTGCATTTTGCGGGTCTAATAAATAGGTAAAAAATGAAAGTTCAAATTAAGATCAAATCAGTCAACATATCAACCGAAAAGGGTACAATTAAGGATCCTGTTGAGAGTATTGAATTAACTTCAACAGGTATAAAAGCAGATGCTCACAGTGGTAAATGGCATCGTCAAATTAGTTTGCTGGGATGGGAAAGTGTTGTGAGTTTTGGTGAGCTTCACAAACGGGAATTTAAATTCGGAGAGTTTGCCGAAAATATCACTACTGAGGGCAAGGCATTGTTTCATATGCGTCCGTTGGACAGATTATATAATGATACTCTTGATTTACAAGTGACTCAGATTGGCAAAAAGTGTCATGGTGATGATTGTGCCGTATTTCGTGCAACTGGAACATGTGTGATGCCCAAAGAAGGGATTTTTGCACGCGTCATCAAGCCAGGGACATTGAAAGCGGGTGATGAACTGACCTATGAGCCTAAAATCTTTCAGATTCATGTCATTACTCTTAGCGACAGAGTCAGTGAAGGTGGATATAAAGATATAAGTGGTCCCACTATCAAAGAATCTGTTGAGATGCTTTTCAGTACCAAAGGCTATCAATGTGAGGTACACAATCATGTGATTCCTGATAGCAGACGGAAGCTTAAAAAACTGCTTGAGAAATTATTCAACACAGCCGATCTCATCATCACAACCGGTGGTACAGGCATAGGGGCACGCGATATCACCGTTGATACAGTTCAACCTTTTTTGGACAAAGAAATTCCGGGAATTATGGATCTTGTGCGCATGAAATACGGAATGGAAAAACCCAATGCCGTTATCAGCCGTAGTATTGCAGGTGTGAAAAGAAAGACGCTTGTGTTTTGTTTACCGGGAAGCCCAAAAGCTTGTAAAGAATATATGACAGAAATCAACCAGGTGTTGTTTCATCTTTACATGATGCTGTATGGCATTGATGCGCATTAGTATTTGTTTCTACTGCTCATTTCAGTGACTGGTTTCCGCTGCTTTTCTCGTTGTTTATATCCTTCTTCGGCATAGCCCACGCTGATTAATAAACCGATTTTTCGTTTTTCAGGAATTCCAAGAAGTTTTTGAATTGGGGCTTCGTTGAACCATCCGAGCATACAAGTGCCAAGTCCCAGTTCCTGTGCCTGAAGACAAAATTGTCCGGCTGCGAGACCGATATCTATCAGAGGATATTTGATGTTCTTCAATGTAGTTCCCACGGTAGAATTAAAATTGGCCTTTTCCATGGTGATCACAACGATGACAGGGACATCAAGCAAAAACTTATTAAAGCGCATGA
>Ga0265295_1009526_pt1 | contig 10356 bp, 6 predicted proteins | sample Munlansysbiofilm_FD_192503 | JGI IMG/M metagenome (GOLD analysis project Ga0265295, IMG submission 192503) | Leachate microbial communities from a municipal landfill in Southern Ontario, Canada - Methane capture system biofilm | ecosystem: Engineered > Solid waste > Landfill > Unclassified ... | reverse complement strand
CATGATCGAAGCGCATGGCAGCGGCCGGGGGCGCAGCTACACCCTGAGTGCCGGCGTCTATCAACAGTCCAGGCAGAAAGCCGCCTATATCCGCCAGGCAGGGTTCGATGCGATTCAGCAAGAGCAGATGGTGCTGAAATTCATTGAAAAGCACGGCAGCATAAAGCGAGCGGACGTCATGGAGTTGTGCCATCTCGATCGGAATCAAGCGTACCGCCTGCTCACCAAGATGAAAGAAACTGGTCTCATCAAGCAAATCGGTGCCTTGAAAGGCGCCGTTTATGAGCGGGCTTGAGGCGATTTGCTCATTTTAATGCTCGCCGAGCATAAATGTGCTGACTGAGCATAACGATGCGTGCTCAGGATGAACATGTTCGCTCATTTATGCGCTCGCGAATACAGCCGCGTCTATAGACGACACGTCTGACTCTGCAATTGGCCTACATTCGTAAAGGGAAAAGGACTGATAATGATCGAGTGTCTTGAACTGAAAAATTTCACTGCCTTCACCGGCCTTACTCTGGATTTCTCTTCCAAGATCAACGTGATCATTGGGGAGAACGGCACCGGCAAAACCCATCTGCTCAAGGCGGCTTACGGGCTTTGCGCAGGTGCGCCCCTATTTAAGAACAAGCCCGATACCAGCAAAGATGAGTTGGAAGCGGCTCTGACAGCCAAACTGCTCCGGCTTTTCATGCCGCTGGACGACAAACTCGGCAGGATGCATCGACAGGGCGCGGCCGACCAGGCCTACCTGTCGGCCAGGTTCGCAGGGGGGCAGAAAATCGCCGCAACCTTCTTCAACAACTCAAAGGCGCTGGCCGTCCAGAATAGCGCTAACTACGAACAGTACCAGGCCGAAGCGGTATTCATACCGACCAAGGAGGTCCTTTCTCTGGTTAAGGGGATGACCGACAAGACTCATGATCACAAAACGGTCGAATTGATTTTCGATGACGGATACGTGGACCTAGCCAACGCTATGATGAAAAGTGGCCATGAAGATACGGAAACATGGGTCAATCTTGATCCGCGCCTAAACGCAATCATCCCGCAATTGGTAGGCCTAATCGGAGGGCGTTATCAGTGGGAAAATGGTGGATTCTGTTTCCAGGCAGGCAAATACGTGGAGAAGGCATCCCCTAAAAGAACAAAGGCAAAGGCCGCGCAGATGTACCAAGATTCCACGGTCACTGAGTTCGAGGCGACGAGTGGTCATCTGTATTCAAGTGGCATGACCGCAGAGGGCTTCAGGAAGGTTGGCATCCTACATCGACTCTTGAGCAATGGAACAATATCTCCCGGAACCAGCGGCCCGCTGTTTTGGGATGAGCCTGAGTCAAACATGAACCCCAAACTGATGAAATCACTTGTTCAAATTTTGCTGGAGTTGTCGCGCAACGGCCAACAGATCATTCTGGCAACTCATGACTACGTGCTGCTCAAATGGTTTGATCTGCTTATGGAAAAAGGAAAAGAGGATCATGTGCGTTACCACTGCCTCTATAGTGATGAAGAGACGAATGAACTCCACGTTCAATCTTCTGACGATTATAACATGGTTAGCAGCTCAGCTATCTCAAATACATTTGCTGAACTTTACGACGAAGACGTCAAAAGGGCTTTGAGGTAATAAACAATGATATCCTATAAAGCCGAAAAAAATGCAGAATTGCTATTTCAATTTCCGGATAATTTGCCGTGGGATGAACTCGACAAGCAGGGAGTAAAATTGCCCGTTCGAATGAAGTTCGTAGACCTTGTCATAGAAAGAGAGACTGACATATTACTTGTTGAAATCAAAGATCCTTCTCATTCAAAAGCTGCCGATAAAGATCGTAAAAGTTATTTCAAGCGTTTATCAGACAACTCTGTTTTAACACAAGAACTTACACCAAAAGCACGCGACTCTTATTTCTATTTACATCTAATGGAAAGAGACGGAAAACCATTCAAATATATTGTTTTAATCGGTCTGGATGCCTTTGATCCCATACAACAGAAGGCGGTTCTTACAGGTTTCAAAGATCGTTTAATGACCGATATCCGCTGCGAAGCATATCAAGCGTGGAAACGTAAGCACATAGCCGACTGCGTAGTGTTATCCGTGGAAACTTGGAACGAAAACTTTCCGAAGTGGCCGGTCACTCGCCTGTCCGCTGCTGCAGCCGGAGGAGCCTAAAAAGATGGAAACCACAAAACTCAAAAAATTCTCACAGTTCGCCCGGCGCAGCTTGCTGGAGCAGGTCTCCGCCAAGCTCAAGCTGGTGCTGGCCGAGAACAGCGCCGCCCGGCGTGAACGTGCCGAGGCCATCAAGAAACTCGAAGAGGCCATCAAAAATCACGGTAAAGAACAGGTCATCGAGCGGGTAACCTACACTTGGTTCAACCGCTTTTGCGCCCTGCGTTTCATGGATGTGAACCGCTATACCCGCATCGGCGTGGTCTCGCCCGCTGAGGGGCAGTTCCAGCCCGAGATTCTGGCCGAAGCCAAGATGGGGCATATCGATGAAGAGATGGTTTATGACAAGGTCCGGCAGCAGGTCTTCGCCCTGCTTGACGGCAAAGCGCCCAGCCGCGACCCGCAGGGCGAGGCCTACCGGTTGCTGGTGGTGGCCGCCTGCAACTTCTTTCACCGCGCCATGCCGTTCCTGTTCCAGCGCATCGATGACTACACCGAGCTGCTGATGCCCGACGACCTCCTCTCGGGCAACTCCATCCTCGCCTATACCCGCGAGGCGATGACGCCGGATGCCTGCGAGGATGTCGAGGTCATCGGCTGGCTCTACCAGTTCTACATCTCCGAGAAGAAGGACGAGGTGTTCGACGGCCTGAAGAAAAACAAGAAGATCACGCCGGAGAACATCCCGGCCGCCACCCAGCTGTTCACCCCGCACTGGATCGTCCGCTACCTGGTGGAAAACTCCCTCGGCCGCCTGTGGCTGCTCAACCGTCCCGGCTCGAAGCTGGCCGAGCGGATGGACTACTACATCAAGCCCGAACAACCAGAGACGGATTTCCTGAAGATCGGTAGCCCGGAAGAGATCCGCATCTGCGACCCGGCCTGCGGCTCCGGCCACATGCTCACCTACGCCTTTGACCTGCTCTACGCCATCTACGAGGAGGAAGGCTACGAGCCAGCCGAGATCCCGGAAAAAATTCTCACCCACAACCTCTACGGTATCGAGATCGACGAACGCGCAGGCGAACTGGCCGGCTTTGCCTTGACCATGAAAGCCCGCGCCAAACAACGCCGATTCTTCAACAAGGGCGTCAAGCCGAACATCTGCGTGCTGGATAATGTCCACTTCGACGAAGGCGAATTGAAGAACTACATGGACTTTGTCGGGCGCGACCTGTTCACCGCGCCACTGCAAACCACTCTCCGCCAGTTCGAAGAGGCCGACAATTTCGGCTCCCTGATCCGTCCAGATGTCACCGACGTGGACGGTATGCTCAGAATTCTGGAGTCAAAAAACGTCTCCGGCCAGCTGTTTATCAGCATGACCCATCAGAAAGTACTGCAAGCCCTTCGGCAAGCCGACTACCTGAGCCCCAAATACCAAGTGGTGATTGCCAATCCGCCGTATATGGGGCGAGGTGGGATGAATAATCGGTTGGCAGCATGGCTTACGCAAGATTACAACGATTTCAAATCTGATCTCTTTTCCTCATTTGTCAATAGATGTTGCACTTTGAGCGCCCCATCGGGGTACGTTGGACTAATGAGCCCCAATGTATGGATGTACATTTCAAGGCACGAGAGTTTACGGCGATTTATTATTGAAAATAACACGCTTACCGGGCTTGTTGAGCTCCCTCTATCTGCCTTCAAAGGTGCTGTGGTTCAAATTTGTGCTTTCAATATTCATATTAGGAAACACGCTCAACAACGAGGAGATTTCATTCGGCTTGTTAATTTCCGTGGCGGCGATGAAGAAATGGCAGCTTTTACCCGCGAAGCGGTTAAAAGCGATAGATGTGGTTGGCGCTACCGAGCAAGCGCTGTAGATTTTTCAAAAGTACCTGGTGCACCTGTATCGTATTGGGTGTCGGACAAGACAAGACAATTATTCGAAAAATACTCTCGCTTGGGTGAAGTTATTGATACACGTGAAGGTCTTACAACTGGGGACAATGATGCCTTTATCAGGGGGTGGCCAGAGGTTTCCATTCAAAAAATTGGATTTAAAACAGAAAGCACTGAAGAAACTGTTAATAATGAGTTCAGATGGTATTCCTATATTAAGGGGGGGAATTTCCGTAGGTGGTCAGGCAACTTAGAAAATGTGGTTGATTGGGAAAAAGACGGGCAGAGGCAGCGCTTAAATGTCGACAGAAAAACAGGCCGTGTTAGGTCTCATAACTATAACGGATCTTATGGCTTTCAGACTGGTTTTACGTGGTCAGGCCTCTCTTCCGGGAACTTTTCTGTGCGAGATGTCCCCAAGGGTTTTATGTTCGATACAAAAGGCCCAATGGGATTTATAAGAAGTGGGATTGCGCAAGACTTCGCTGTAGCGTTTTTGAACTCCCTTGTTACGGCCAAGTTCCTAGAAATGCTCGCGCCGACACTGGATTTCAAACTTGGGCATGTGCTTAACTTACCATTGGTAAATGGTGATATTGAAGTTCCGAAGAACAACGCGAGATTTGCAATCAAAATAAGTAAAGTAGATTGGGATTCCTACGAAACATCCTGGGACTTCACTATCCTCCCTCTCCTGAATCCCGACCACCGCCAGCCAGCTCTAAAGGCCACATACCAGAAGCTTCGCGCCCACTGGCGGGAGATGACGCTGGAGATGCAGCGACTGGAGGAAGAGAACAACCGCGTCTTCATCGAGGCCTACGGCTTGGAGGATGAACTGAAGCCCGAAGTGCCACTCAACGAAATCACCCTGACCTGCAACCCGCACTACCGCTACGGCAACGACAAGAGTGAAGACGAGCTGGAGGCGCTGCTGCTGGCCGACACCATGCGCGAGTTGGTCTCCTATGCCGTGGGCTGCATGTTCGGTCGGTACAGTCTGGACGCTCCGGGTCTGATTCTTGCGAATCAGGGGGACGGGGTTGATGACTATTGGCGCATCATTGACGATAAACGAAAGCGTCCAGACAGCCATCAGCCATCAGTAACCAGTAATCAGCAAAGGACACGCGATGCTTTTACTGAAGGCTGCAAACTGACGGCTGAACATTTTTCGTCCGGCTTCGAGCCGGACGCCGACAACGTCATCCCCATGCTCGACGGCGACTGGTTCACCGACGACATCGCCGAGCGCTTCCGCAAGTTCCTGCGCGTGGCTTTTGGCGACGAACACTACGAAGAAAACCTCCGCTTTGTCGAGCAGGCCCTGAACCTCAAAGGCAAGCGCACCTACACCATCCGCGACTACTTCCTCGGCGAGTTCTATGCCGACCATGTGCGGCGTTACAAGAAGCGCCCCATCTATTGGCTGTTCTCCAGCCCCAGGGGCAGCTTCAACGCCCTTGTCTACATGCACCGCTACCGGCCGCACACGGTCAGCGTGGTCTTGAACGACTACCTGCGCGAGTTCCGCACCAAGCTCACCGCCCACAAGCACCACCTGGAGGCGGTGAGCATCAGCGGAAGCGCAAGCCAGGCCGACAAGACCCGGGCACTGAAAGAGATCGAGAAGGTCAACCGGATGATCGCCGAAATGGAGGAGTACGAACGCGAGGTGCTCTATCCCCTGGCCACCCGGCAGGTGGAGATCGACCTCGACGACGGCGTCAAGGTCAACTACCCCAAACTCGGCGCGGCCCTGAAAAAAATCCCCGGCCTTGACGCCAAGGAGGATTGAGGATGGCGACAATGAATTTCAACACCACCAACTCCACCTTTCGACAGTTGCTGGGCAACGGTCTCAGCTACCATGTGCCGCCGTTTCAACGTGATTATTCCTGGACCGAGGATGAATGGGATGATCTGTGGCAGGATATTCAGGGATTGTTCGCGACCGATGGAGAACCTGCCCATTACATGGGCTATCTTGTCCTTCAGTCGGCAAACAGCAAGAGGTTCGACATTATCGATGGCCAGCAGCGCCTGACCACGATCAGCGTCATGATCCTGGCCTGCCTGGGCCACCTGCAGGGTCTCGTCAATAACAGGCTGGACGCGGACAACAATGCGAAACGCAAAGAGCAGCTGCAAAACAGCTACATTGGGTACCTTGACCCGGTCAGCCTGGTGCCTCGCTCCAAGCTGGAGCTGAACCGTCACAACAACCGGTTTTACCAGACCTACCTGGTCCCTCTGGAAAAAATCCCCCAGAGGGGACTCAACGCCTCGGAGCATCAGCTGCGCAAGGCCTTCATCTGGTTCAAGGACAAGGTCAAGGCCCGCGCAGGTCTCACCGAGAACAGCGGCAGGGAACTGGCTGCCTTTGTCGACAGCCTTGTCGACAAGCTTTTTTTCACGGTTATCACCGTCACCGACGAGCTGAATGCCTTCAAGGTGTTCGAAACACTCAATGCCCGGGGGGTGCGACTCTCGGCAACCGACCTGCTCAAGAACTACCTGTTCTCGGTGATCAGCGCGCAGGAGCCGCACGAAGCCGAACTGAAGTCCCTGGAGGAGCGGTGGGAGCGCATTGTCGGCCTGCTGGGCAGCGAAAGCTTTCCCGAGTTTCTGCGGGTTTTCTGGAACAGCCGCAACCGGCTCGTGCGCAAATCCGATCTGTTCAAAACCATCCGCCGTCGGATTACCACCCGCGACGCCGCTTTTACACTCCTGCGCGACCTGGATCATTTTGCGGCAGTCTATGCCGCCCTGCGCGACCCCCAGGATCCGTCCTGGAAGAGTGACGAAAAAACCGCTCTCGAACAACTGATCATGTTCAACGTGCGGCAGCCGCTGGCCATGCTGCTCGCCTGTCATGCCGCCTTCCACGAGACGGAACGACATGGCCTGACCCGTATCATCAAGGCCGTGGCGGTCGTCTCCTTCCGGTACAACGTTATCTGCAACCTGCAAACGCACGAGCAGGAGCGTCTCTACAACGACATTGCCTGGAAGGTCTCAGACGGCACCTACGCCCGCCCTTCCGATGTGCTCACCGCACTTCGCGATGTGTACCCCGATGATGTCCAGTTCAAGGCAGCTTTCAGCGAGAAGGAGTTGCGCACCACGAACAGCCGGAACAAGAAAGTGGTACGGTACATCCTCTTTGAGATCGAACGGCAACGCTCCGGTCGGGATTTCGATTTCGAAAGCGCCACCTATAACCTGGAACACATCCTTCCCGAACATCCCTCCGCAGCCTGGTCCTACATTGAGGAATCCAAGCAGGATCGCCTGATTTACCGAATCGGCAACATGACGCCACTGGAAACAAATCGGAATAGGGATGTGGGCAATAGCGACTACCCGACCAAGCGACGGGTCTTCCAAGAGAGCAACTTTCTCCTTACCCGTGCCGTTGCGGAACATTACGACACCTGGGACGAGGCGAAAATCGAGTCGAGGCAAAAGAAACTGGCGCAAATGGCCGCCGGCATCTGGAAGATCGAGTTCGGAGGGTGACCGGGGCAAAACGCCTGGCCCAGCCCCTGGGCGCACGCTTTGACCAGCAGCGGACAGCCCGCTGGCCACGGAAAAGGTGGGGCTCAACCGCAACCACGGCGTCAGGGGCGGCCAAGACAAACACAGATCCTGGTCCTGAACAGGGCGGAGCGCTTCGCGCGGCGGTAATGAAACGAGCGAAACAAAGTGAAAAAATCTCTTTATGCAGATAATAATGGCTTTATAGTGACTTTGAAATGGCTATTTTAGAGATTTTTTCACAAGAGGACAGCAATGCTTATTTCGATCCGAATTGAAAACTGGATGTCCTTCCGCAACCAGGTCACCTTTTCGATGGTCGCCAGCAGGGAACGCCAACATGGAGACAGGGTCCCCAAGCTCGGCAAGTACCAGACGAGAATTCTGCCGATTGCGGCCATCTACGGTGGCAACGCGTCGGGCAAGACCAATTTTTTCAAGGCACTGAGTTTCGCCAAGGCGCTGGTCGTCAGAGGGACTCAGCCCGACAGCCTGATTCCCGTCGAGCCGTTCCGGTTGGACGCCAGGATGGCCGAGCAACCGACCCGATTAGGCTTCGAGCTGCTGATCGACGAGATCATCTACGAGTTCAGCTTCGCGGCGACCCGCAAGGCGGTCCTGGAAGAGAAGCTGGTGGTCATCACCGCCAGCCGCGAAAAAGTGCTCTACCACCGTCGGGACGGTAAGCCCAACTTCGACGATGCCCTGGCCAGAGACCAGTTTCTCCAGTTCGCTTTCCAGGGGACACGGGACAACCAGCTCTTCCTGACCAACTCGGTCTCCCAGAAGGTCGACACTTTCCGACCGGTGTACGACTGGTTCAAGGACACGCTCGAACTGGTCGCGCCTGATTCTCGTTTTGAACCGTTCGAGCAGTTCCTCGACGAGGGGCAGCCGCTCTATGCGACCATGAACGAGATGCTGTCGCAGCTCGACACCGGCATCGCCCACCTGGGTGGGGAGGAACTCCCGTTCGAGAACATGCCGCTCCCCGAACCACTGAAGACCAAGCTGCAGGAAGACGTCAAGGAGGGCATGACCGTTCGCCTGCTGACCGAGCCGATCAACGAACGGTTCGTGGTGACCCGCAAAGAGGGCGAACTCGTGGCCAAGAAACTGGTGACCTATCATCCGAAGGCGGATGGTACGGAAGCCAAGTTCGAGATGCGTCACGAGTCGGACGGCTCGCAGCGGGTGATCGATCTGCTGCCCGCGTTCCTGGAACTGTCCGCCCAGATCTCGAAAAAGGTCTACGTGATCGACGAGGTGGATCGCAGCCTGCACACCCTGCTGACACGCAGATTGCTCGAAGCGTACCTCGCCAACTGCTCCACGGAAACCAGGACGCAATTGCTGCTGACCACCCATGACGTGCTGCTCATGGATCAACAACTCCTGCGCCGTGATGAGATGTGGGTGGCCGAAAGAGACGCCACCGGGGCTTCGAGCCTGCTTTCATTCAGCGAGTACAAGGATGTCCGGTATGACAAGGATATCCGCAAGAGTTACCTGCAGGGACGGCTGGGCGGAATTCCCCGCATCCTGCTCGGAGGCACTTTGCCCAATACTTGCCTCAGCGAAGAAAAAGCGGGGGATGCTTGATGCCACCGGGAAGACGCACATTCCGCAGACCTCTTGGCGAGCGTCGCTACCGTAAGCTGTTCTTGATCGCGGTGGAAGGCGTGAAGACCGAGCCGCAGTATTTCGCCGTCTTCAACGACCGGCAAGCCGTGATCCGGGTGCATTGCCTCAAAGGCAGAAACGACAGTGCCCCGCCGCAGGTCCTGAAGCGGATGGAGGGGCATCTCCGGCAGGAAGAACTGCGATCCTCCGACGAAGCCTGGCTCTTGGTGGACAAGGATCAGTGGACCGACGAGCAATTGGCCGCGCTGCACACCTGGGCCCAGGGGCGCGATAACTACGGCCTTGCCCTCAGCAACCCCAAGGTCGAATACTGGCTGCTGCTCCACTTCGAGGACGGCGCCGGCATCACATCGTCTCGCGACTGCACCGACCGCCTGAGGCGTTACCTTCCCGGCTACAACAAGGGCATCGACGCCCGCCAAATCACTCCCGCGCATGTTGCCGAGGCCATTCGCCGGGCCAAACTGCGGGATACACCGCCCTGTGTGGATTGGCCGAAAAATACCGGGTCCACGGTCTATCGCCTGGTGGAGGCAATTCTTGGAGCACAGCATGAGTAACCGTATCGCCCAGGCCCTGGCCAAACTCTTCGACCGCCACCGGATCGTCTTCTGGAACGACGCCAAGCAGGAGTTGCGCGACGACTTCGAATCGCTGCAGCTTTCCGGTGTCGAGAAACTCGAGCTGAACAACAACGAATACGGCCTGAAGTACAGGGTTCTGCGTGCGCAGCCGGAGCAGAAGTTCCTCCTCTACCGCGAAGGGCCGCAGCCGGCCGACCTGGACAACTGGCTGCTGGACGTGCAACTGGCCCACGGCGAGTTTCGCAGCGACCAGGCGGCCGTCTGGCTGGCCGACCTGGAACTCGGCCTGGAATTCACGGAGGTGGTGCAGGCGCATGTGGAGTTCTTCCAGGCACTCAAGCGCAAGGACGCACTCAAGAAGCTGCTCAAGGTCGACGACACTGCCGGAAAAATTCGTCTGAAGATGCTGGCGGTCTGCGCCGGCAGCGAACCGCGCATGGATGCGGTGGTGGAAACCCTGCTGCAGGAGTTGGCCGAAGGTCGGGACGAGAAGAGCAAGCTGGTCGGCCGGTGCAGCCTGGACGGCTTTCTGTGGGAGCAGCTGACCCGCTGTTATGG
>Ga0265295_1009524_pt1 | contig 10357 bp, 9 predicted proteins | sample Munlansysbiofilm_FD_192503 | JGI IMG/M metagenome (GOLD analysis project Ga0265295, IMG submission 192503) | Leachate microbial communities from a municipal landfill in Southern Ontario, Canada - Methane capture system biofilm | ecosystem: Engineered > Solid waste > Landfill > Unclassified ... | reverse complement strand
ATCACTCATTTTTTCATCAGTCATGCAGTCAACTATACTGAAGGAAGAGCGGAGAAACAAGGGAATTTGACAGTCATGTGTGATTGATATACTGTTTGTCCACATGGAAACACTTCTCTATCTGGCGAAACTCGCCCTTGCTTTAGTTCTCGGAATGGGTTCTGCACATCTTTTGGGCAAGGAAAGGTTCACCCACGTCTCAGCATATGCACAGATGTTCTTGGTTTGGCTTCTGCTGTTTTTCATGGGTGTGAACACTGGTGGGATCGATGGAATCACCTCACAGTTTGGAACCATCGGTATTACTGCGTTGCTTATCACGTTGTTTGGAGTGGCCGGTACCATTCTTGTTGCTCTGTTTTTTTCCTTTATCCTGACACCGTCCTTGCGTTCTGAGCATATTGCCATTGCAAAGAGGAAGGAGCAGAGTTTCATCAGAAGACTGTATGATATTATCAAGGAACCTCTGCTCTTGGTTTCCATTGTAATCCTTGGATTGGTATTGAGACTGGGTACGAATGCCTTCTCTTGGTTTGATAGTTCCCTGGTTACCTACCTGCTCTATGTGCTGTTGTTCTTTGTCGGCATGGGCATGGTTCATCGGAAGATAAGCTTCAAAGGGGTGTTTGCTGATAGAAGCCTGTTTTTCCTCCCTCTCTACACCATACTCGGTACCTACGTTGGTGCATTGGGAGTGTTCGTTTTCACTCCCTATACGCTTGCGGAAGTGGTAGGGATGCTTAGTGGGTTTGGATGGTACTCTCTCTCCGGTATCCTGATCACCGATCTGGGGTATCCGGTTCTTGGTTCCATCTCATTCCTGTCCAATCTGCTGAGAGAGAGCTTCTCATTTTTCCTTATTCCTCTGTTTGGAAGGTTGGGAAGGAGGTATTACTATCCTGCAGTCTGCACTGCCGGTGCGACCAGTATGGATGTGACCTTGGTCTTGCTTTCCTCTCACTTTGGAACGCGTACCATGGTAGGTTCGATCTACCATGGTGTGATCATGAGCTTGGTTGCTCCGCTTCTCATCCCTCTTTTTTTCTAACGCTGTGTCCAGAGCTGGGCAATGATGGTAAGAGGGTTCTCTTTCAGAAGCCTAAGGTAGATGACAGGCGGACCATCAAAAAGGTTGTCGATTGCTGAGGATAAGGAGGCGATGGAAGAAGGGGGAGAGAGTTGGGTGAATGTATAACTTCCTTCTTCCAGATAGAAAGGAGCCGCTACCTTTGGCAAGGGGAGTCCTTTCTCAACAGCCTCTCGTGTTGCCTCATCGGGACTCTCCTGTACCCCGGCAAAGAGCAGGGAAAGAGTGGAAGAGAGGGCAAGGCAACCTTCACTGCCTACCGGTTGAGCATCGAGATGGGTGAGCATCTGTTGATAAGCATCCTCCGCATCAGAGGCAGAGAATGGAGCTGTTTGATAGGGAATCGCCTGGTTGAGGTGTAAAATCATGGACTTGCTTTGTTGCATGAGAGATACTGTAGCAGAATGAAAACAGACGGTAAAGTAGAAAACATACCATACACCCTTCTCTACAGAAGAGGGATTCGACATATAACAGTTCGGGTCAAGGCAGATGGGAAGGTGAAAGTAAGTGCCCCTTACGGAATATCGAAGGTTGCCGTAGAGAGAGTTATTCTCAGCAATAAGGAAAAACTGCTCCATACAATCATAAAACAGCAACAGGCACTGCATTCCTATGAGAGTGGAGAGTTGTTTCCCTATGAAGGGAAACACTACACACTTATGTTGGAGCCTGGAAAGTATGTCGCAATTACGGTACATGATTCCTCTTTGATTGTGACCTATGATCCCAAAAAGCCCTTGGACTCCTTTGGTATCTGCCGCCTGATCAAGGAACTCTACCGAGAAGAGGCACGCAAGAGACTGACGCCCCTGGTCTCCTATTGGGCAGATATCCTGCATCTCCCCATTCCTCCCTTTTCGGTACGCGATTCAAAAAGTCGATGGGGTAGCTGTTCAGCAAAAGGCAGGCTGAATTTTTCCCTGCGATGCCAAGCCCTAAGCGAGAAGCAACTCTCCTATCTGGTACTGCATGAAATGGCTCACTTGGTACATTTCAACCATTCAAAAGAGTTCCATTCCCTGCTTCTGCATTATATGAGCGACTACAAACAGGTACAGCGAACCATATTTTCCATGCAAAGGGAGACCCAGCTCTGTCTTTGATTCCCGAGTGAGTGCAGGGATTGTCATAGTGTATTGATGCCTTTCATTCACAAATTTGGTATAATTGTGTATCTTTGTATGAAGAGGAGATTCAATACTATGAAACCTGATGTACTTGCAGATGGTGTCTACCGTGTGGCCGCAAAGGTTGGCAGTCGGGACCTGTTTGAAGGAATATGGCCTATCCCTGATGGAGTGATGCTGAACTCTTATGTAGTGAAAGGCAACGAGAAGCGTGTTCTGGTCGATTTGGTCAAGGATTGGGATGGTGCGTTGAAAGCTGTTGGTGATCAGCTGGAGAGTCTTTCCCTCGGAGAAGGGAATCTGGACTACATCATCATCAATCATATGGAACCAGATCACACCGGTGCAATGGCAGAAATCGTCAAGCACTATCCTGATGTAGAAATCCTCTGCAGCGCAAAAGCTGTTCCCCTGATAAAGCATTTCTATAAGATTGAGAAAAACGTACGGGCTGTCAGTGACGGGGAGACCCTCGACCTTGGGGGGAAGACCCTTAAGTTTTTCATGACCCCGAATATCCACTGGCCCGAAACCATGATGACGTATCTGGAAGAGGATGGGATCCTCTTCAGTTGTGATGCCTTTGGTTCCTTTGGCCGGTATGAGGGCTGTTTTGATGATGAGCTGACTGAAGAGGATAAGGCAAAGCTTGCCAGTGAGACTGAACGCTACTATGCAAACATCGTCTCTTCCTTCTCATCCTTTGTAATTCGTGGAATTGCCAAGCTTGATGGGCTTTCCATCAAGATGGTTGCACCGAGCCATGGGGTTGTATGGCGCTCAGAACCTGAGAAGATTATCGAGTGGTATAAGACCCTGGCCACCTACATGCAAGGCCCCAGAGAAAAAGAGGTAGCTGTAGTCTGGTCGAGTATGTATGGGAACACTCAGGCCTTGCTCTCTTCAATTGTTGAAGGTCTGAAGAGTGAGGGCATTCCGGTCCATGTTCTGCAGGTTCCCCAGACCCATGAGTCCTTTGTCCTGGAGAAGGTGTGGAGAAGCGAAGGCTTGGTCATCGGTATGCCTACCTACGAATACAAGATGTTCCCCCCGATGTACCATGTTCTGGATATTCTTGAAAGAAGCCATGTACAGGGAAGAAAAACGCTACGCTTTGGATCCTTTGGATGGTCTGGTGGAGCACAAAAGCAGTTTGATGAATTCTCTTCGGCCATGAAGCTGGACTGCCGTGGTGTAGTTGAATACCAAGGTTCCCCTACTGAGGAAGACAAGCAGAAGGCCTATGATCTGGCAAAGGCATTAGCAAGGGATATAAAGGGCTGACCTAGCTCATTGCCAAACACAATTGAGGCTGTTTCCTCTAAGGGGACAGCCTCTCCTGTTATCCCATGGCTGCATCCACAAACGCCTTGAAGAGGGGAAGCATCTCATCTTCCATGCTCTCAGGGTGCCATTGTACCCCTAGAATCCAATTCTCACTGGTATTCTCTATAGCTTCAATGCAACCATCGCTGCTTCTTGCTGTACACTGAAAAGCAGGGGCAACCTCGTCGATGCATTGGTGGTGAAGACTGTTGACCCCGACCTCCCCACTTCCCAGTATGGATGCAAGCTTTGTGTTTTCCTGAATGGTGACAGGGTGACTTACTTGGTCAAAGTGTTCCAGATCTGGATGTACTATGTCGTGTTGCTCTCTCATCATATAGTCCTGAAAGAGAGTTCCTCCCTCAGCTACGTTGATCAACTGACATCCCCGGCAGATACCAAGGATCGGTATGCCTTTTCTCTTTGCAGCATGATACAACGCGATTTGGAATATGTCGCTCTCTATGTCACTTTTGCCGCAGGATGGGTGACGCTCTTTATTATACAATGATGGCTCAATATCCGGTCCTCCTGGTAGTAAAAGGCCATCACAGTGGGATATTAAGGTGTCAATATCGGTTTTTGTATGGGGAATGAGAAGAACGGAAGCCCCACTCTTTTCAAGCTTTGCAACATACCCTTCATTGGTGAAAATCCTCCGAAGGGTAGGAAATGCAGAGGTAGGCGGAGCCTGGTCATAGGTCCCGCCTATCGCTATGATCGGCCTGCTCATTCGATGATTGAAAGCAGGTGACGGGTGAATCCACTGATACGCTCAACAGAGGGGATGCTGATACGTTCCTTGGTGGAGTGGACATCAAACATGTCAGGGCCAAAGGAGACAGAGTCCATCCCAGGAATCCTGCTGTTGATGATGCCACATTCAAGACCAGCATGGATGGCGGTAATTTCCGGCTTCTTCCCAGTATACTCCTCATACGCCTTTTCACAGAATCCCGTCAATGCTGAGTCGGGATTTGGTGTCCATGCAGGGTATGCCCCTACAAAGGTTGTCTTTGCACCAGCGAGGGTGAAGACTGACGCAAATCTACGGGCTATATCGTCACGCGCAGAGAGTACTGAGGAGCGATGGCTACTGGTTACATGGAAAGCCTCTTCATCCAGCCGAAGAATGGCCAGATTGGATGAGGTCTCCACGATGCCAGGAATCCTGAAACTCATGGCATCGACCCCATGTGGGGCGGCATACAGGCTGGTAAGCAGTTGTTTGCTGATTGTTCCATCCACAGCTTTCTTTGGGACATCCGTCTCCTCCAAGGTAAGGCGAATATCCGGATCATTGAGAGCATACTCATCACTAAGCATCTGCTGGGTCTGTGAGACGAAAGCCTTCAGTGTTTCAATCTCACCGGACGGTACTGCAAAAGAAAGCGTGCAAACTGAAGGAATAACATTTCGTTTGGTCCCCCCTTCTGCCTTGAAGACCATACAGGAGTGAATCTGGCTCAATGCACGAGTAGCTACCTTGATGGCATTTGCTCGCTGTTTATGAATCTCTCCACCGCTATGCCCTCCGAGCATCCCGTCTGCAGTCAGTGTGAAGGCCTTGAAGGAAGAAGGGACTGCTTCCCACTGTACAGGAAGTGTTACATCAACTTCTATTCCTCCGGCACACCCGATATAGAGAACTCCCTCTTCTTCGCTGTCCAGATTGATCAGGAGCCTGCTCTGTACCTTGTCTTGTTCAATATTGAAAGCCCCTGTCAGTCCGGTTTCTTCACTTATGGTAAAAATGGCCTCCAAGGGACCATGTTTTGCCTCTTTGTCTGCAAGGATATCGAGGGCGAGCGCTATTGCAATACCATTATCTCCGCCGAGGGTGGTTCCATTAGCCTTGAGGAAGTCGCCATCTTGTACAAGCTCTATGGGATCCTTTTCGAAGTCATGAGTACTCCAGGCCTCTTTAACACAGACCATATCCATATGTCCCTGCAAGGCGACTGAAGGTCTCTTTTCAAATCCTGGATAGGCCTTTTTTCGCATGATAACATTACCGACTGCATCAACAACGGCCTCTAGCTCATGTTCTTTGGCAAAGGCAAGTAGAAATTGGCGTACTCCTTCCTCATTTCCCGATTCTCGGGGAATATCAGAGAGGTCAGAGAAATAGTTCCAGAGTGCCTGGGGCTTCAACCCCTTCACTGCATCTTGCATCGTTATTTACTCCTTATTGTTCTTTCAGGCAAAGCGGTCACGGATCAGATTTCCATCGACAAACAAACCTTTCATCTGCATGTTCTCATCCAGGACAACCACATCCGCCTTGTAGCCTGGAACCAGCATCCCTTGCTTGGTAAAGCTGTAGATACGTGCTGGGTTTGTGGAACTCATCTGGCTTGCCTGTTGAATGGGTATTTCCCAGTCGATTGCATTTTTCATTCCTTGGAGCATGGTCAGTGCAGAGCCGATGAAAAGGTCTGGATCCTTGAGACTGACAAAGGCTCCATCTTCTCCCACCGTGCATTCTATTCCATTGGCCAACATCGGGCCGGTTCTTTGTTTGGTGGGCTTGAGACTGTCGGTTATCATGACAATGTTGTCCAGTGGTTTTTCACGGAGCAACATTTTGACCAATTCAGGATGTACATGAATACCGTCACAGATAATTTCACACTGCATGTCTCTTTGGATCAGGATCGCCCCGACCGTTCCAGGGTTCCTGTGATGCAGGCGACTCATTGCATTGAAGAAGTGGGTGGAGTGGAAGATTCCACACTGCATCCCTTCCATGATATTTTCGTAGCTGGCGTTGGTATGGCCGGCAAGTAAAACGATGTTCTTTTCTCTTGCCAACAATGCCAATTCACGCATGTGTTTGAGTTCAGGGGCTACTGTCATACAGATGACCTTGCCTTGTCCTGCTTCGATGAGATCATTGAAAATCTCAAGATTGACAGGTATTACGCCCTCTGGATTCTGGGCTCCAACACGTTCCATGGAGATAAAGGGCCCTTCCAGATTGATGCCCATTATCTTTGCACCTTGCTCACTGCCCATTGCATCAGCGATTGCCTTGGTGCTGGCTTTCATTACATCAAGCTTGTCAGTATATACAGTGGGCATGAATGCACTCACTCCAAAGTCCGCAAGTCGCTCGCTCATTCCCAGGATGCTGGAAGCCTTACAGTCTTCTGTCCCAAAACCCCCAATTCCGTGGATATGGGAATCGATGAAACCAGGCATGATATAGGAACCTCCTACATCAATCATGGTGGTGTCACTGGGGAAGTGTTTCTCTGACAATCTTCTCATATTGAAGATGTCACCGATTTCCCCTTTTTCATCTATATAGAGGGCACAGTCTTTCAGTTTTGCATAACCAGTTACAACAGTCCCATTGGTAAGTACGGTTCGTAGACTCATGTAGATACCTCTCTTTACCTACAACTATACGTTCATACGCAAGAGAGGTCAATGAAAGGTAGCTGTCAGGTCGTTAATCCATGCCTCTCTCTTGATGCGATATAGGCCTATGAACAACTTGGTGACCTCTTCCATACCCAAGAGCAGGTAGAGCTGCCAGGTATTGAGATGCAACAGGAATACTCCGATGAAGGCAAGCGGAACGCCGACCGCCCATACCCCGAACATCTCTGCGAACATGGAATATTTGGTATCGCCACCACTGCGTAGTATTCCCACAATGATGACCATATTGATGCTTTTGATCGGTAGCAAAGCTGCATTGATGGAAAGACAGTAGATAGCCAGTTCTCTTACCCTATCAGAGATATTAAAGAAGGAGGTGAACAGCGGGGCAAAGAGGAATTCAAAGATGCCCATTGCAAGTCCTACCAAAAGGGCTGTGGCAATGAATCGTTTGGCATAGAGCAGGGCAAGGAGTCTTTGTTTCTCCCCAATTTTTACTCCGATCATGATCAATGTTGCATTGCTGATACCCATCATCAGGACAAAGAAGAGATTTCCCACTGATTCTGCCACATTTATGGATGCGATGGCCTCGATTCCCATCTTGCTGTAGGCAACCTTGTAGGTAGCCATGCCAAGAGCCCAGAAGAATTCATTGATGATCACAGGCATGCTGGTAGGGATGATATGCAGCAAGAATGTCTTGTTCCACCGGAAGGCTTCCCTGCTTCTGATGGCAATGACAGGATGGCGATGGTAGACGATCCACAGGAGGGCGATCACCTCAACCAGTCGACTTATGGTGGTTGCGATTGCTGCCCCTGCCACACCCAATTCAGGAAATGGACCAATACCAAAGATGAGGAGGTAGTTACCCCCTGCATTTAGGGTCAGGGAGAAGAGAGCAACCTGTAAGGGGATCTTTGCATATCCAATGACTCTCAGTGCCGTAGCAAGCACCTGGCTGATCGCGGTAAAGAGGTAGCTTATGCCGACAATCCTGAGATACGCGATACCTTGGCTGACCACCTCTGTTTCAGTGGTGAATATATGCATGATCTGGCGAGGTATGAACAAGGATGCCAAGGCAAAAATCAGAGCTGAAGCTCCTGCCAAGGTGAACGAGAGTCCCAGGACCCGTTGGATATTTGTTTCATTCTTCGCCCCCCAGTATTGGGAGAGAAAGATGGCTGATCCACTGCAGACACCGAAAAACAACACACTGATCAGGAAGAACATCTGGTTTCCCAGTGCAACCGCAGCAATGGAGGATTCACCGAGCTGACCGATCATCAGGGTGTCAACAAAGGAGAGGGAGTTGGTTAGCAGGCTTTGGAAGACCACTGGCAAGGCTATGGTCACCATTTTCTGAAAGAAATCCCTACGTTCTGATATTGTCTTTTCCACCAAGTTTACCGTCTTGTGAGGAGTATCCTCGACAAGTCCTTCCTCTGCGCTTTTTCCAAGGCCTCAAGAACCAAGGGGCGGTTTTCTATCTTGTTGTACTGCAGGAGGGCTCGCTGCAGATGTCTCTCACGTCCCTTGGGGACGTACACGCTGGCAAACCGCTTGCCAGGCCTGGGATCGAGCCCAGTATAGTACATACAGGTAGAGACTGTCCCGGGCGTTGGATAAAATTCCTGCACCTGATCGGGAATGAAGTGTAGTTTGTGCAGATATAAGGCCAGTGTGATGGCATCCTCTAGCGTACTGCCGGGATGAGCCGCTATGAAGTAGGGTATCAGGTACTGTTTTTTACCTGCCTTTTCTGTGGTCTCTTGGTAGAGTTCAGTGAACTCGTCAAAGAGGGCTGCCCTTGGCTTGCCCATGGCATCAAGCACCTTGTCGCTGACATGTTCGGGAGCAACCTTGAGCTGTCCACTGACATTGTTCCTGACAAGATGGTTCATGAACCGTTGCCTTGTCTTTTCATCACAAACTTCCAGGAGGTAGTCATAGCGGATACCGCTCCTGATAAAAACCTTCTTTACCCTAGGAAGTGATTCAATGGCTTCAAGAAGATCGAGATACCTTCCATGGTAGTCCTTGAGATTGGCACAGGGATTGGGATAGAGGCACTCCTTTGCCGGGCAGGGCCCATAGATTTGCTGTCTATCGCAAGCCAAACCTTGGAAGTTTGCCGTTGGGCCTCCTAGGTCATGGATATATCCCTTGAATGCAGGATGCTCACTCATTCGTTTTGCTTCCTTTACCAAGGATTCCTTGCTCCTGGTTTGGATCATCCTGCCCTGGTGGCTGGTGATGGCACAGAAAGAGCAGGAGCCAAAGCACCCACGATTGCTGGTGATGGAGAACTGTACTTCCTTCAGGGCAGGGATTCCCCCTGCTTTTTCGTAGTCTGGATGTGCATCAAGGGTGAAAGGAAGTTCGTGTAGGGAATCGAAAAAAGCTTCCTCCAGCGGAAGGGCAGGAGGGTTCTGGACAACCAGACGTTGCATACAGGATTGAATGACTCGTTTCCCCATTATCGGGTTTTCCTGCAGCATCTGCATGCCAAATGCTTTCGCATAAGCTATTTTTCCTGCTTCAGTTGGTGTATTGGATTGCTTGTCCCGTTCACTGACCTCTTCATAGGAGGGAATGATGCTTGTTGGCTCTGCCTCGATCTCAAAGGTGTTAGGATTGGCAGCGTAGACTGTTCCCCTGATGTCCTTGAGCTGTGAGATTGGTTCCCCTTTGTCGAGACGTCGAATGATTTCAAGGGTCTGTCTCTCTCCCATTCCGTAAACCAAGAGGTCGGCCTTTGCATCGAGGATGATGGGTTTACGTACCTTGTCACTCCAGTAGTCATAGTGACTGAGCCTTCTCAGTGAAGCCTCCAGTCCCCCTATGATGATTGGGGTATCCTTACCGTATGCTTGTCTTGCCTTCGCGGTATACACCAAGGTTGGACGGTCTGGGCGGAGCCCTGCCTTGCCTCCGGGGCTGTATTCGTCCTCACTTCGCGGTTTTGCATTGGCGGTATAGTGGGAGACCATACTGTCGATATTCCCCCCACTTATAAGGCAGCAAAGACGTGGTTTGCCCAATTTAAGGAAATCTTTTGTTGAGTTCCAGTCGGGTTGTGCGATAATACCCACACGATATCCTTCCTTTTCCAGCAATCGTGCCAAGAGGGCAAGTGCGAATGAGGGATGATCGACGTAGGCGTCTGCACTGATGAATGCGATGTCTATTTGGTCCCAGGACCGTTGTTGCAAATCTTCTTGTGTTGTAGGAAGAAATGCTGTGCGAGGGGCGTATGTTTTCACAACGCTCATCATAGGCCATCGGTCCGTGGGTGTAAATAGGAATAAGGGGTACTGCCATGGCTGAGCGAGAGCTTTTCGTTATTCTGAATCCACATGCAGCGAAGGGAAGAGCAAAAAAGCAAGGGGACTTGATCAAGGCCTTGCTTTCTCAA
>Ga0265295_1009523_pt1 | contig 10358 bp, 8 predicted proteins | sample Munlansysbiofilm_FD_192503 | JGI IMG/M metagenome (GOLD analysis project Ga0265295, IMG submission 192503) | Leachate microbial communities from a municipal landfill in Southern Ontario, Canada - Methane capture system biofilm | ecosystem: Engineered > Solid waste > Landfill > Unclassified ... | reverse complement strand
ATATTATTTAAACGAATTAGAAGAATTTTATGGTGAAGAAGAATGGAAAATGCAAATAGAAGTTTCTGATATATGGAACAAAGTATCTAAAAATGAAATAAATTTTGAACAATTTAATAAAGAATATTCACAGAGAATAATAAAGTATAAGAAAAACATACTTGATTTGGGTAATGATGTATGGAATGATGTTGTTCCACTTATAAATGATATGGTTACTAAAAAAACAAAAGAAGAATCATTTGGAATATATGAATCCATTTATGATTGGGCAGACAAAAATAGTATTTTAATAAAAACAAAATAATATATGAATATATTAAAATTTGATAATTTCGTAAATGAAAGATATGAAAGAATAGTAAAGGATTATACTGTCGGTGATTTAGTTTTAATAAGGTATAGTTTAACTGGTGATGTTACTCCTGTTAAAGTAATTGAGAAAAAATCACATTCGTATTTTATTGTATCACATAAAGTAGAAGGTAGTCATCTATATAATGCACCTGATCACGGTGTTAAAGTAGATGAAATAATAGGTAGATATCAAGGTGTTGCCGACATGACAGATGATCAGACAAGAAATCCAAATATAAGACCTGATACAAGTGGTATGATACCAGGTTGGAATTCCTTTAATAATGATATATCATTTTAATTGTAAATAATTCAAAATATCTATATTTTCAATATTATGATTTGTATTTGATATAATTTCTATAATGTTATTTTTAAATTTTAAAATATCATTTTTCTTATTATTTATTGTAATTTCATCAAATTTATTACTTTTAATTTCATTTTCTAAGTATTTAATATTATTATACATTATATCTAATATCCATTCTATACCATAAAATTTAGTATTGATATTAGGTAATATTTCAAAAATTTTCTCATTATTTTTATTATTATGATCATTTCTAAATATATCAATTATTCCTTTGTTTGTATAAAAAAATCCAATTTTATTAAACCATTCATTTCTAATAAATTTTCCCATTATGTCATATTGTTGTTCTATAAAAAATGCAATTTCATTTGCAATTAAATTACCATTATATCCATTAATTATTGATATATCTAAATCTTTAATTTCTTTTTTATTTAATATACCCATTTTATTATAAACATAAGAACCAGTAAATATAATATCACCATTATCAAAATATTTTTTAAAATTGTTATATAATAGTTTAACCAGATAATCAATATCATTACCGATACTAAATAATATATTTGTTTCATCTATTGTTAATTCTTCTATATTTAACATCCATTTCAATCTTAATCTTAATTTAATATCTAAATCATAATAATAATTATTATAGATTGAAGATAACATATTATAAAATTTATCTTTTTGTCTTTTACTATTTTCTGTATTTTGTTTTGAATGATAATCATATGATTTACATAAAACATCAACTATCCAATTATGCCCGTAATATTTAGTATATATATTTGGTAATATTTCTATTGTTGATTCTTCTTCTTTATTATTATGATCATTTCTAAATATATCTATAACACCATAATCTGTTACACATATACCTCTTAATTTATTCCATTTTCTTTCAGTATATTCAACATTAAAATCAAATTTATTATTTGAAAAAAAATCCTTAACTTCGTTTATTATGGTATCACCATAATCACCATCAATTATTGATATATCTAAATCTTTTATTTCATTCTTTTTATACAATCCAATTTTATTATAGACTATTGATCCAGTGATTATCATATCACCGGATTCAAAATATTTTCTAAATTTATCATATAATATATTTATTAATATTCTTATATTATTGTTAATTTCAAAATCACTTGACCATATTGCTGATAAACAATTTGTACATATGTGTTTTTTTGCACTTTCAATTGTGTTTTTTCTTAAATCAGATTCCCATATATCTTCAAATTTTTGTTCTATAATATTACCAAATATATAATCATAATTATAATCATTACAACATAAAAAAACATCACCATTACTATTTATATGTACCCATTCATCAAAACGATTACCATTTGAACAACCAATTACAAAATTACCATCTTTTTTATTATTCATTATATTTCCTAATGTAGTAGAATATATATTATTTTTTTCTAAAATATTATTTCTATCGACTAATGATGTATTTTTATAAATATTAAAATTTGGATATTTATTTTTGAATTTATTATACTCGTCATCTAATGTATCTTCTTTAATAAAATCAGGAAAATTATTCATTTTTAATAAATGTCCATTATTAGTAAGAATACTTTTATCTGATATACCATTCATACCAATTGATATTTTATCATGATATTTATCATGAATATAATCTAAATTATTTATTAATTTTTCATATTGATTTTCATTTAATCCAACTTGATTAATCCATTGTTCTTTATCTATTGTTGGAATATTTAAATTTATACCACATACTATATCATTATATTCATTTAATATATTCATTTTTTCTGGTGATATATTTGTACCATTCGATAATATCAATGTTTTAATATTATACTTTCTTAAAATATCTAAAAAATCTTTTATATATGGATATAATAAAAATTCGTTATAATGGGCGGTATATACTAATAAATCATTATCAAAATAGATTCCCTTTAAATCATTTATTTTGGAAAATATAATATCAACATCTTCTATGGACATATTTTTATATGGTGGTAATTGTTCATACCTAACTGGACAATACCAACATTTTGCATTACAAAATCCATTTGGATCAAATTGTATATTTTTTATTTTTGCCATATTGCTAGATTACATATATTACATATACCTGATTTTGTTTCTTTATCTATTATTTTTTTTCTTAAATCAGATTCCCATATTTCTTTTAGATCTTGTTCTAACAAATTACCATATTTTGTTTTAAAATTAACATCATCTAAACATAAAAAGACATCACCTTTAGAATTTATTTCTAAATAGTTATATATTCTATGATTACAATTACAGTCTATTATTCTATTATTATCTTTTTTATTATTTAATAAATTTGATAAATATAATGAATATATATTTTGATTTTCTAAATAACCACCCCAATCCATTAAATTACCGTTTTTATGAATATTAAAATTTGGATATTTATTAATTATAATATTATACTGTTCGTCTAAATCATCATTTATAAATTCTGGAAAATTTGACATTTTAGATATATTACCGCCATTATTAAAATACGAATTTTTATTTATACCGTTAACTTGTATAGTAATTTTTATGTCTTTAATATTATTATGTATATAATCTAAATTTACTATTAAATTATCATATAAATGGTCATTCATACCCGTTTGTTTTTTCCAATATTCTCTATCTATTGTAGGTATATTTAATATTATACTTTTACAAACATCATCATATTTATTAATTAAATCATACTTTTCTGGTGTAAGTGGTGTACCATTACTAAATATATGAGTTTCTAATTTTTTATTTCTAAATAATTGTAACATTTGTTCAAAATATGGATATAATAATATTTCATTAAAATGATTAGTATATATAGTATTTAAATTTTCTTCCACTATATTACCCCTTTCTATTAAAACTTTATCAATTATTTTTTCAAAATTTTCTATTGATAATATATTAGAATTTTGTGTTCTATATTTATTTACACAATACCAACATTTTGCATTACAAAATTCATTTGGATCTATTGTAAATCCTTTTATATATGGATAATCAATGCCACTATTCATACTTTTAGTATTTTTAATTTTATCTAAACAATAACTACTATTTATTTTTAATTTTTTACAAACTTCTGGTCTATTAATATAATTATCACAAATTAATTTATCAGTATTTAAAAAAATACAAACACTATTATCTTTATATTCTTTAACTTTTAAATAATACTTACCATCTATTAATTCATAATAATCATTAGATAATTTCAAAATATCGTTATTAGATAATGGTATACGCCATCCATAACAACATTTTGAACACCCTTTACACTGAATTGCATTTATATTCATACATCAAATCCAAATACTGATTTAGTAGGTAATAAACTTTTTAATTTATTTTCTAATTCAGTTTTTTTATTGTTTATATTTTTTATTCTATTTTTAATATTTGGTATATCATGTTTTAAAATATGTTGTTTAATAGTGTTTTTATTTTGTTGATTAATTTTTAAATTATCCAATTCAGATAATTGTTTATTATATTCATCTAATGATTTTGTAAATATATCTAATTCATTATTAATATCAATTATATTATTTTTAATATTTATAATATTAGAGAATCGTTCATCATATATATCTATACCAATTTTTTTTAAAAAAATATGATCATTAATAAAAATACTTTTATAATATTCTCTATCAATTTTTGCTTCAATAATATTTTTATTTAATAATTCGAATGCATTTTTATATCTCTCATCTTCTCTAACTAAATTAAATAACTTATATACTATACTATCATCAAATAATGTATAAACTAACCATAGTTTATTAAAAAGAACATAATCATAATTTGTGGTATATGGTGGTTTATCTTTTCTATAAATATGTCCTATTCCAGTTGTGGTTAATAATTTTACACTACCACCAGCTAACCAAGTCTTTAAACTTAATGTTTCTTCTATACTACCCCACATTTTTAATCCTTTTGTTGATTTTATATATTTTAACCATTCTGTAGATGATGCATAACAAGCACCCATAACAGAATGTATTTCATATAAATCCCCTTTATCCATTTCTAAATCTTTCCATCTGGCATCAAATAATACAACAAAACCATCATCCATTCTATAGTAGGGTATTAAATATGCACCATTATGTTGACCTTTAACATCTGCTATATTTTTGTTAATATCCCATTCATGTTTATTCTCTTCATCTATTGCAAATGACTTTGTACATATTAATGTTTTATTATTATTTTTTAGTGTGTTAACAATTTTTTCTGACCAATTATCATTTAAGAATCTCATATGTGCATCAATTATTAAGACGTATGGAGTTTCAACAAAATTTAATGCATAGTTTATACAATATCCAGTTCCTTCTCTGTTATTATTTTTAATATATTGTACATTTTTAAAATTCTTAATTAAATTAATATCAAATAATTCATCTGAACCATCATCAATTAATATTATATTAATAAATTCAATATCAGATGTTTCATTAATACTATTAATAGTATTAACTGGTTCAACTCCTTCATTTAAAAAAGGTATAATAATTGTTAATTCTTTCATTTTAATCGATTGCCATAATTTTACCTAACGATTGTCATAATTTTACCTGTTGTTGTGGTTGTTGTAGTTGTTGTGACTGGTGTACCATATTGTGATATAGTTACAGTTACAAGACAACCTGATTGTTCTCTATTATTTGGATGTCTAATAAAAACAGTTCCATGTCTAGTTAAATTTGTTGGATTTTGTGTTACTGTTACTGTTACTCTACCTAATGTATAATTATTAGTTAATGATATCCAACTATCAAATGTATCTGAATAAAAAACTGTACCACTTGCACCAACATAATTATGTGATTTATAACGATTTGTTATTGCTACACCAGTTATACTACCAGATTGTGCACTATATGTAAAATTAATAGATTCGGTTGTACAACTAATTTGAATATACCCCAAATAAAAACCACTCATCGTAAATTCATCACTTAATGTATTAAATGATAATGCTTCTCCTCTTGATGATAAATCCTTATCATAAACTGTAGTTGGATATGGTGGATTAGGAGCAACATTATAAACTGTACTATATAGTGACATAGGACTACTACCAGTAGAAGAAGTTGCGAAATATAATTGACTAGTTGGCATTTAAATTATAAATTTAATTTTCATCAGACATCCAATATGTAAATATCTCATTATTTAAATATAAATATGCAGCTCTATAAATATTTACACTGTCCATATTTTCAATTGAAAAATATTGATCGTATAAATTATTATCATTATATATTATATCATAATTATAATAATTAATATATTTTTTATTATTTGTTTTTGATTCATTGTCTTTGTATAAAAGAGCAGTTATTTTTATGAATTTTTTTGGTTTGTCTATTGTTATTTTATCTATTATTATATAAGGATCATTTAGTATATAACCACAGTCATCATTCATATATACAGAATCGCCTGATATAACTATGTTATCTGGTAACTCATCTGTTGTATTTAATATTTTTTGTTTATCTAGTATTAGTGCCATTTTATTTTATTTTATTTTTTAAAATATTTATTTCTTCTTTTAGTTCATTTATTATATTTTGTTGTTCTTTTATTGCTTCTGATAAATATGGAATAATCTCTTCATATCTAATTATCTTATATTTTTCATTATTATATTTCATTAGATTTCTTTCAATGACAACTTCAGGTATAATTTCTTCCACTTCTTGTGCAATATACCCAATATGATTTCCATCTTTATATCCTTCTTTCCATTCAAAATTAACACCCCTTAATTTTAATACTTTATCCAATGACGATGTTAATGTATTAATATTTTCTTTCAATCTTTTATCAGATACGCTTGATGAATATGCAATTATATCACCGTCTGCATCAAATTGACCATCACTATTAAGTCTAAATTTAGTAGTAAGTGTTCCAGATGGATTAAATCTAATATACCAGTTATCATCTAGTGCATTTAAATCAGTATAAAAATCTGATCCATTATAAAAAAATTCAACATCACTACCACTTCCAATTACTAATATATCATTATCAAATAAATTTAAACTTGTTCTAACATATAAGGTTCCAAATGATCCTGTTTGTGTAGATGTTGATGAGTTAGACAAAACTCCTGTTATTTGATGGGTATGTGATGTTGATGTTACTGCATTTGATGTTAATAAAGAACAACTTGACGGTTTACCCATTGTAACTGAACCTGATCCTGTTATTGTAGTAAAATCCATACCATCACCTGCGGCAACAGAAGTAACTGTTCCACTATTCAATTCTGTGGTTAATGCAACACTTGTTCCATTAACTGTTGGTGTTGATCTAAAGTTAACGACTCCTCCTCCACTATAATCAAATACAATATTTTTATTTCCATTACTATTTGCGTAAAATATTACTCTATCTGCTGATTCTCCTGTTATAAAAGTTGGATTACCATCTCCGTTATAATAAAATCCTCCACCGTAAAGTAACGATTGTCCAACATAAACATATCCGGTACCTTGTGAACTACCATACAATTCAATTCCAGCATTATATAAATCACCAGCCAATATTTTAAGAGTGGTATCTGATGTTTTATTTGTTGCTCCAATAGTTAAATCACCTGTTAATGTGCCACCATTTAAAGATAAATAATCACTATCATGATTATGTGATGATGCAGCAGCACCAACAGTATTATATGATACTGTTAACGCAGAAGAACCATTAAAAGATGAACCACTTGCACCACCAGTACCACCATTATTAAATGTCACTGAATTTGATACACTACCAGCGGACCCAGTTGTACTTTGATTAAAAGTTGGCCATGTGTGAGTTCCTGATGTCCATACCCAGTTACCAGTTGGTGTATATGATCCACCTAACTCTAATATAGTATCATTAGCATCCCTTATTGTCTTTTGTCTTGTTGTACTATCACTTGGTCCTACTATTGTCATTACACCACTAGTACTAACAGATTTTAATGATACGGCAGATCCACTAAATGTACCAGAAAATGAAGTAGCGCTTAACTGACCATTAGATGGATTATATGTTAAATTGGAGTCTGTTTCATATGATTTAGTTGTATCATTCCAATATGTTAATCCACTATCAGTATTTGTATAGTTCGCATCTATCTTTAAAACAATAGATACTCCATCATCCTTTAAAAATTCAATTCCATTAGAATTATTTATAATTTGTATTTTATCAGTTACATATTTTTTTGACATATTATTAATTTATTTTTACCAATTATTTTGAACAATATTTATCCATTCATATGTACTAGCTCCTATCTGCATACATATATCAACATACGAATTATTTCCACTAGTTCTATATCTTAAAGTACCTTCATTTGATGAACTAGGTGTATCATTATTATCAGATAAAACAATATTAAAATTACCGTATGTTATTTCGCTAGTTGAATCATTAAAATATAAAATATTATTAGATGTATTACTAGTTAAACCACTAACAAAAAATTGACCATTTACCTTTAATATTGAACTATCAAATTCTCCATAAATTAATGGATCTGTTGTATTTGAATTAGATATATATAATTTATTTGATCCAGTTTCATTTTGGCCTGAACCAAATCCAATAAAAACATTATTACTACCATTTATATTATTTGTTCCACTACTATTACCAATATATGTATTTTGATAACCGTTTTCGTTACGTCTTCCTGATGAATGACCAACAAATAAATTATTAAATCCGTTAGATGTTGATTCTGTACTTCCTGCATGTGCACCTATATGTACATTATTTCCACCTGGATTATTTATACCTGTATTATAACCAAAACTAGTTAATGTTGTTGTTGTTTCACCTGATAAACCATCCCAAAATTCTATACCATCACTACTAGAATTAACTCTTAACCAATCATATTGTTTACCTAAATAATTAGCAGGTGTATCTGATAAATCTATAAATTCACTTATAATACTAATATTTTGTATTGCTGTTTCTAAAGAATCATCGCCTGATATTCTATCTGATATCTCTAATTCTAATGCAGTATCTAATGATGATTCTACTGTATTAATTGCAGTCTCTAATGAACTTTGATCAATATTTTGTATTGCAGTCTCTAATGAATTATCACCTGATATTCTACTTGACACTTCATTATTTAATGCTATTTCTAATGAACTTTGATCAATATTATTAATTGCATCTTCTAAAGATGGTATTACTGTTGTATATGCTGATTCATTTATATATATACCTTTATTCATTAATTAAAATTATATTTTTTATTATATATAAAAAATTAATATGTGATATTATATGTAATATATCTTTTACTAGTATTACTTGAACTAATTTGTGCATTTTTAATCCAATATATTTTTTCTTTTGATGACCATTCTGTATTACTACCATTACCATCATAATCTAAACCGTTTGCTAAATTATTAACTTGTATTTCAGATAAATCCCATTCACTACCTGTATATGTACCTAAGTCTCCTAATGTTTCTGTTGTACCACTTACACTATCTCCAATATTAGCAATATTAATATTAGATATTGAATATAATCCTGTAAAAACATTCCTATTTGTAAATATATAATCTATAAATTCATTTGAACCATAAATATCTGGATTATTATTAATATAAAAATCTCTAAATCTACTGTATAATGTGACACCAGATAAATTACCTGTTAAACTACCATATTCTCCACGAAAATATAACATTCTATTTGATAAATTAAAATCTTCCGCAATATTACTTGTTAAATTCATTGGATTATCAGATGTTCCATATATTCTTAATTCTTGAACATTATTATGTTTTAATCTACCTGTTAATCCTGGACAATTATACATAAGACAATATTGAGTAGTTATATTCCAATTTGATGTATCTCCACTTATATTTGGATTATTAAAAAAATATAATTGATATGATATATTTATAGTTGTTCCTGTTAACCAATTAGTTAAATCACCATAAAAATTGGTATTATATATGTGTAATGTTGATATATTACTACCTATTTTTAATTTACTTAAATCTGTATAAGAATCATTTATAGAATGTAAATATAATGTCATTAATCTATCCCCAATTATAAAATTAGACAAATCACCTGTTACCCCACTAATATTATTTAGATGTAAATAATATAATTGGTTAGTATCAAATTCACCATCATCAAAATCTATATAAATATTATTATTACTTAGTAATAAATAACCATTTAAAGAATCTGGTAATGTCATACCAACTATACTTCCATATATATTATTATTACTTAAATATAATGTTTGAATAGTATCATTAAACGTAATTCCTGATATATACCCACCTATATTATTATATCTAAAATTTATCCAAAGTGTATCATCTGGCATAATAAAATCATTAATATTACCTGTTAAACTATTATTATTAACAGATATATTAGTTATTCCACTAAAATTTATATCATTAATATCATCTATTAAAGAAGATTGATATGCTATATTAAACTGACTTATAATAGGAAATGTTATACCAGATATTGATACTATATTATTATAATTTAAATTAATTGAATAAATATCTTTATCAGGAAAAATTAAATTATTAATAGATGTTATTTGTGTATAATTTATTAA
>Ga0265295_1009522_pt1 | contig 10359 bp, 3 predicted proteins | sample Munlansysbiofilm_FD_192503 | JGI IMG/M metagenome (GOLD analysis project Ga0265295, IMG submission 192503) | Leachate microbial communities from a municipal landfill in Southern Ontario, Canada - Methane capture system biofilm | ecosystem: Engineered > Solid waste > Landfill > Unclassified ... | reverse complement strand
CGTTTTTAACGGATAATAAATCGCGGATTTTTCAAAAATCGTTATGAAATCAAGATGGGTTTGAACGAAATTTGGAAATGAAGCATTCAAAAAAACAGTTCATTGAAAAATATAAGAATATAAAATCGTGTGTCGCTTCATCCGGCGCTCCTTAAAACGAATTCAAAAATTCGGACGCGCGCGGATATCTGAGTCAAATCAAAAAGCGGCTTTTCAATCCAAAGCAACATTAAAACAACAATGTTGCCTGCGATTGAATCGTACAGACAGAATATCAAAACAGAAATAATGGAATTAAAACAAAAAACCGATCATGTACAAGATGATCGGCACAATTATTCGAAAACAGCATGAGAATCAGAAATCATTCGAATGACCTTTCAATAAGAACTATTCTTATTAAGTCTTTCGCTTGAATTGAATTTTTTTCATTTTTCGGATATTATTTTCATTGTTTTTTGATGTTTTAAACAAAAATACATTTAAACAAGGTGAAAATATGAAATCAAAAATTTTTACTTTAATTATCGCCATGGCAATGATGCTTTCCTTCATTGGCGTGGCAAGTGCCGGTGACGGTACAATCAATGATCCGATGTTAATTCTTTACGTCGGCAATGATGGTTGGAATATGTTCCCGTTTAACAACGGTCAAAACGGATACGATGTTGAAGTCGATGGTGTATATTATTCCATCGAATACATTGAAGGCTATGGTGATTATAACGTTAGTTGGTCGATTCCATGGATTGAACCCAGTGATGACTATGCAATGGTTGCCGAATACAGTATGCTTCAATATTTCGATGTCGTATTTATTGACATGGTCAATGTTCCGTACGATTTTGATTTAAATGATCCTTACCAGGAAGCATTATATGATCTTTTCATCACAGCTTTTGATGATGCAGCCGAGGCGGGTACAAAAATAATTACTCTTCGTACAGCACCCTATGATGTAGTCAATAATACTCAGTTAGATCCGGTAATGCCTCTCGAATTTGATTTTATTGACACGACAGATTTTACTGAAAATAATTCTATTCCGTATGCCATTCCTGAACCTGGAATCGTTCAATTCGTTTCAGTCGATTTTGGACCGTTGGCAGATGATTTGAATGCTGTTTGGGGAACTGCAACTCAGGCAGAATGCGATGATGTTATCGGATATCTTTCCGATTTCATCAATGCAATTTAAGGTCGAAAATACATTTTGAGTCATGAATTATAATTCATGATTCTTTTATTTTTTTGTCATGATTAGACACAAATTTACTTAGTTGTTCTACTGTGACCTGTTATTTTATAATTTTTGAGGGATAATATGGATTATAAATCTTTGAATTCGAGAAATATTTTATTTTTATTTCTAATTGTTTGTTTTGTTTCTTTAATCTTTGCAGCTCCGACATCGGCAATGAGTGAATCATATCCGACACCGATTTATTTAATGGAAGGGGATGAGTTAACATTAAAAGCACCATCCGGTACAACACTGGTTTCGGGAAATCCTCATGTTCTTGATTTGAACGGATATAATATAAATGCGAAAAATGCGGGAATTGCTGTTATCTATTCTTCAATCGGAGAAGATGATTATCAAGAATTTTGTAAAGTATATGTTTTGGGGGATAAGTTAGAAGTTTTGGTTATGTCTAATGTAAACGATCACAAATTCAATCTTTCAAAAATATCATATATTAATGAAACAAGAAGAAAAAATGATTTAGATTTCTCTCTTTCAAATGATTTATCTTTCTTTGATGCCGTGATTTATACTCAGGATGTAAAATCTCAGGTAAATTCTGATGCTCTTTGGGATGCAAATGAAAGCGGATCTTTGGTCATGGTTATTCCGGGAAATATCAGTACAAATGAAATTAATACACTGGATGGATCTTTTTATGATTTTTTCGGTTCGGCAAAGCTTTTGAATACAAGTTATTTGCATACAAACGAAACATTCGCTAAAAATATTGACGATGTCGCCTTTATCTCACTCACAGCAGGTACTAACCATATCAATGCATCCATTGGAGCACAGCGGTCAGAATCTATCGCACCTCTTATTACTCGCCATTCTTTATGGAAAATGGTTCAAAAATCCGAAAATGATTTTAAACATACTTCAACTGAATTAACAAAAGCAACAGATGTATTAAATTCCGAAGTTTCTTCTTTGGATGATTATATATCGGCAACACACCAACTTAAAAAAGCTTATGCGAACGGAAATGTAATCTCTAAAGTTGAATTAAGTTCCGACAATATGACGATGAAGCTTGGAACCCAAAGGAATTTGACGGCAACCGTTAAAACAAGTCAAATGGGGTTTGCCGATAACAGTAAAGTGAAATGGTCTTCCGATGACCCGAATATTGTTTCCGTTGACGAATATGGAATGCTCACGGCAAATGGAGTCGGCACAACCACAATTAACGCGGAATCCGACGGAGCAAAAATTGCAAAATGCGAAGTAACAGTCGGGAAATACTTAGATGCTGTTGTTTCAGGTTATCCTGATTTTTCCTCTTTTGGACCAATTCTTCTTTCCTCTTTAAGTTTTGATGAATTGAATACGACTCATGATATCATTTTTGCCACTAACAGCTCAAGTAAAATCTTTACAACCTTTTATACGGAAGCTTATAATGCAAAATCTTTCATATTATCTTCTAATGCCCAATTGCAAACAGCAAATTTCACAAAAATGTCTAAATATATGCATTTTATTGGCATTTCCACTAAAGGAAAAGATATGGGGATAATTAAATTCAAAGATGCCGGTGTCTATTTTAACGGTGATCTTGTAACCCCTGCAACAAATTTTACAACTTCTTTATTGTCTCTTGGAAGTGACAGTGATTATCTAAAATTTTTTGAAAACGGTGAAGTTGAAGCGGAAACATTAAAACATTATATTTCATCCTATTCCGAATTCAAAGAAACGGATTATACTGCCGATAGTTGGACTCTGTTTAATGAAGAATTAACAAAAGCTCAAAAATTGTTAACGGACAAATCCACAGATGAATCCATAACAAACGAAGATTTAGCGGCAATGGTTTTTGATTTAAAAGAAGCACGCAAATTTTTGATTCTTACGGATTATGTCAAAACAGTTTCAATTTCTCCCGAATTAACATTATCCGTTGGAAATTCTCATAGACTTAATCCTGAAATTAAAAACAGCACTTCACCTTTATCTCTTGTTCCTGTAACATGGACATCGGATAATACTACAGTGGCAACAGTTTCAAAATCAGGCGTTATAACGGCGAAATCAACAGGATCGACAAATATTACAGCCACAGCCGGCGGCATTTCTTCAAAATGTCAGGTTCACGTGGTTCGACCAATTGACTCCCTTCTTTTAAGTTCTTATAGGGAAGTTCTTGAAGATGGAGGAGTTCCCTTAACGCTTACGGCAGTCGTTTCACCTTTAAGTGCAGATTATAATAAAGACAGTATGTCTTGGTCTTCCTCAGACCCTTCAGTTGCAACCGTTACAAACGGTGTCGTTTCTCCACAAAGCCCGGGGCGAACAATAATTACGGTTTCTGTCACCGTGACGGAAAATGTGTATGATGCTTCGACAGGAGCAGTCTCTTCTGTAACAACAACAAAATCTTCCGAATGTGAAATTATCGTAAAAGCTGCAAAAGAAAACCGTATCCGTATTCTTTATGTCGGCGATGCGAATCTTCGAGGTATTCAAGAAACAGCTGATACAATGTATTATTGCGGATATTTCGATTATGACTTTGTTCAAGGGTATAATGCGGATAATTCTGTCAACGGTGATTTAAAGAATTTGAATTTCAGCGAATACGATATTGTTTATTTCGGAATGTTTGGAGATTATGATCAAATTGAAGAAAGTTTAAAGAGCGCTCAAGAAAAAGGAACAAAAGTTGTTTCATTAGAACCCGATACAACAGCTCCGGCATATTTCAACAGCTCTTTCCCGTCTGTTGAAGTTCAAGATCAATCACTTCTCTATCATTATTACAGACAACTTGGAACAGTATCGAAAGTTTCAACGACTTCTTATCTTTGGGGTGAAAAATTCCTGATTCAATCCGCTTTGGATTATACAAAGGACAAGATACCTCAAAAATTAAAAGACGAAAAACCGCTTAAAATTTTATACATCGGAATACAAGCTTCCAATTTTGAAGATGTTGCGGAAATATTTGCAAAAGGAACCTATGGTGATGCTGTTTCTTGGCCGACCATTGTAAAACAAGGCGAAATCTTTACAACCGATATTTTAGAATTGTTTGATTTAGATGAAGCTTATGCGGATCCTGCACTAAGTCAAATAAAAACAATTAATGATAAGGTATCTTCCGGCACTTATGATCTCATTATTTGTGACGGATTTGCCGGATACAATGATGTAAGAACTGATACACATTTTACTTATTTGCCAAGTATTATTACCAAATCCAATGACCCGACGAATCCATCCGTTGTTGTTTTATTAAATAAAGAAAACAAGGATACAAAAGCATGGACATCAACAGCAGCCGGCTTGGGTATTCCTGCAAAGTATTATTTAAGCCCTTCTGATGAATTGACTTTTGAAACCAGTGAAACACCATTAAAATTGGCAAACCGTTTCCTCTTTTCAATTGTCAACACCTATGGTCACGATCGGGCAAAAACATGGACATATACGGAAGATTCAATTTCAATCGGATCGGCATTTTACATCCATCCGGTTCCAAACGGCGGAGACCGCCAAAAATTCTCTTCTTTAGATTCTTATATCACATGGGCGGAAAAGAACGGATATTTTGATCCCGACAAGCCGACCGTCGGCATTTGGATGTTTGCATCAGATCAAGGACCAGGTATGGATTCTTTAATTTTTGAATTAGAAAAACAAGGCGTAAATGTCATTGTCGGCGCGGGTACTTATGATCACATCCCTAAATATTATACTTGGACGAATGAGAAAGGTGAAAATAAACAAATAGATGCTGCGATTTCCGTTAAAAACTTCGGTTTAAATTATTGGAGTTACAGTGAAGGTCTTCGTCAATTGGAAGAAATGGATATTGCTGTTTTAAAAGGAATATTTGCATCCGGGGATTGGAAAGATCAACTCTTAATTGAAAACAAATTCATAGAAGGCGGCGGAATCGGACGAATGACAATATCTCCGAACAGAGATGGTATTTTCGACTACATTGTTATCGGTTATATGAATCAAAGTATTTCTTACGGCTATCAAGATCAAATTGAATGGATGGCAGAAAGAGCAGCCGCTTGGGCATATTTGAAACACGATGAAAATTCTCAGAAACAAATTGCACTTCTTTATTACAACTATCCACCGGGTAAAGCTGATATTGGAGCCAATTATTTAGATGTCATTTCCAGTTTCTCGGGAGTCGGGTCATTTGACGGTCTTTTGGAAACAATGAGAAAAGACGGTCAATATTTCGACAACAAAGGAAATGATTTAGGCGGATACACAATTGATTATAACAAATTACCTTATGCCAATAATTCAAGCGTTGCTGGAAAATATAATTATGAGTACAAGACCGATTCTGACAGCGATGATGCTTGGCGCAAAAAAGTTATGACAGAAGAAAATTTGCGCCGTTTAATGTGGTCTCAAGGAATTAATGTAGGTTCTCACGCTCCGGGTGTATTGAAAGGAATGGTTCAAGATTATTTGGATTTCAAAAAATATAACGAGCCTGAAGATTGGTGGGGTATTCGTTTAATTCCTGTCGATGATTACAAATTATGGCTTGAAAAAGGAGCACTTCCCCAAAAATTGAGTGATGAATTGAACGAAACGTGGGGTACACCTTGGGAAGGCGAGTTATCCAAAGACCAAAGCGGAATGATTTGGGAAGATGAAAATAACGATTTAGGCAACGGTGTCGGGAAACGATATTTTGTTATCCCTTGTGTTCAAGTCGGAAATGTTTGGTTGATGCCTCAGCCGGATCGTGCTCTTGCAAGTACGCAAGCAATTGAAGGGGATTTAGGGTCTGTGTCAAGTGTTGATTATCACGGCGATATGGCTCCAACCCATCAATATATTGCATTCTATTTATGGTTAAATGAAGGTATTGCAAAAGGCGACAGTTGGAATTTAATGGAGGATGAATGGAAAGCAGATGCTGTTATTCATTTCGGCACGCACGGTACACAGGAATGGTTGCCTGGTACGGCAATTGGTCTTCAAAAAGATCGTGACTGGGGACCGAATTTAATTGGTCGTCTTCCAAATATTTATCCGTATATTGTTGCAAACGTCGGTGAAGGATTGACTGCAGAAATGCGCGGTGATGCTTTAATTATTGATCATTTAACCCCGGCAATGGTTCGCAGTGGTCTTTACGGCGATATCTTAAAGCTTGAAACCGCAATGCAAAGCTATATCAAACACAGATCTGTTGACGGTGATCCGACAGTTCGCATGGAGTACCGAAAAGATATCATTGATTACATTTTTGGAAATGAATCCAAAAAATTGAATGGAATTGAAACAGTTTATATGTCGATTAACAGCAGTTATGGTGCAACGGTTGCCAAAGCAGAAAAAATTGATATAACAAAAGTCAATCAGACCGTTTTTAAAAGACATTTGCTTTCAATATCTGATGATGAATTTAATGTATTTTTAGTAAACAATGTTCACAATACGCTTGATTCAATCATGGAAAACTCTGTGCCGCTAGGGATGCATATCTATGGTAAATCCCCAACAGATGCTCAATCTGCTCGTATGGTGCGTTCAATGTGGGGTAATTTCCGCTTTGAAGAATTAATTCAGGATCTCTACTTTGAGGGTGAATCTATTCCGCAGGAAAAGCCTTTGACAATTGGCGGCAAGACATATTACAATGGAAAATATGATGCTGATGTAGAAGATTTCGTTCTTTCATATGTGGCAGGAAAATCTTCCGGAAAAGCAGATTCTATTATTATTAAGGAGGCTTTGGACAGTACATTGGAAGGTAATGATGACCAACGCTTTAAAGTAGAATTCTTTATTCGCGGTCCGTTTATGTTCTATACGGATGCCAAAGAATCCGGAGATTATACTAAGTTAGAAGATATGCAAAAGTATATCCTTGATCAATGGAGTGACCATGGCGTAAAAGAAGTTGTCATTGAAGAACTGTGTACGGATTTTGTTCCGACAAGTGTTTTAAAAGCAGGCACGATCAATGGTATAGATGAAAATAAATTAAAAATACAGTTTGAAAAATTCGTTACTGAAACTGTTAAACGTCTTGAAGAAAATGACAAACTTCCTGAGACAAGCCAAAAAACACCCGAACAAATTATAAACGGCGTTTTGACCGAATGCTTCAATGTGAACGGTTATGCTGATCAAACTTGGATTAACCAAGGGGTAATGGACTACATCTTGGCATACGGTCGTGATTCTTATGCAGAAAGTTTAGCCTCTTGCGGTCCGGCTGAAACACAATCTTTATTGAGTGCTTTATCCGGTGGTTATATCCCTGTTACATCCGGAAATGACCCGATCCAAAATCCGGCTGTGTTGCCGACCGGAAGAAACTTTTACGGTGTCGATGCAAACACTTTCCCGACGCGTGCCGCTTGGGAAGTTGGTCAAGCAATGGGTGAACAATTATTGGTCAGCTATTATGAAGAATATGGCACTTGGCCGGATACTGTTTCTTTCATGCGTTTTGGTGTGGAATATATTCGTGATGAAGGCGCATTAGAAGCTTGTGTTTATTATTTGTTAGGGTGTGAACCTCAATGGCTCGGAAATAAATACACAGGAACAGGAACATTCATGGGCGGAAAGGTTGTAACACACAAATCTTATTCTGATGATGAATCTAATATTTTTAAAGTCCGGCTCAGCAACGGCACTTATGTAAACAGACCACGTATTGATATTGTTTATAATACGGCCGGAATGAGAGACGGATATCCTGCGGCTCTTCATTATATTGACAGAGCGATTCGTGATGTTAATAATTTGGAAGATGATCCGCAAATTAAAAACAATGTCAAAACAAATACTAAAAAAATAGAAGATGTATTGTTTGATCTGAAAGCTAAAGGCGAAATCAGTTTGACCGATGCACAAATTAAAGAGCTTGCTGTTTCCAGAACATTTGCCCAGCAATTAGGAACATATGAAATCGGAACCGGTAATCTTGTCAGCGCCAGCGGTCTTTGGAATTCGGATTCCGGCCAATCCCGAGAAGATCTTGCCAATTTGTATATTAGCAAAATGGGATATATTTACAATGGATTTACATGGGGCGGGGACGGATCTGAAGATTTCAAGAAAGCCATGGAAGCTGTTTTGAAACAAACACTTTCTAATGCGGATGCTTCTATTTTTGCTTCCTCTTCTAATTTGTATGACTCGTTGGATAATGACGATGTTTTCCAATACTATGGTGTTATGAATATGGTTTCACAGCATTATCGCGGTGACGGAAAACTCCCAAAGATGTATTATGCTGATACAAGCAATGTTGCAAATTTCAAGGCGGGAGATCGTGTTATAGGTACTATGCAGGAAGCTCTCATGAAAGATATGGCTTCCAGATACATGAATCCGGAATGGATTAAAGCGATGGAAGATGCCGGTTATTCAGGCAGTACATTGATGGCAGAATTTATGGACAATTTGTTTGGTTGGTCTGTTGTAACCAATGGTGAATTTGTCAGCGACGGCATTTGGAGCGAAGTTTTCAAAGTCTATGTTGAAAGCGGTCGTTTGGAAGGCAATGAGGCTTTCTCTTATGCCTATCAATCCATGACCGGAAGAATGCTTGAAGCGATTCGTACCGGTTATTGGGACGCAAGTGCTGCCGAGCAAAAAACATTGGCGGAAGCCTATGTCAAATCTGTCTTAGATGCGGGTGTCGCTTGCTGTCACCACACGTGCGGCAATCCGTCGCTTGACAAATTCATCGCCGGTCAAATGTCTGTCCTCGGACTGACGGCAGAAGAAGAAGAAAAGTATTGGCAGCTTGTTCAAAATGCAACCGACCGCGAAAAACCGAAGATTGAATCATCAAGCTCCTCCGGTTCATCCGGCGGCGGCGTCGGAACCGGCGCAGTCGTTTCTTCAAACGATCCGCTTTCCGGTGACGGTGAAGAAGGCGATGATTCCGATAGCGGCGAAAGCCCCGGCGTCGGTATGCACGGCGATGTTTCGGGCGTGCCGGTAACGGAAGTATCCGGATTTGAAATGACGGTCAAAAACATGGCAAACTCTGTCAGCAACTTTATTTCAAACCCGCAGTTCTCGTCTTCCAGCATCATCGCAATCGCGTTCGTGGTGCTGGTGGTCGGAGCGATTTTTTACGGGTCGAGAAAGAGAGGATTGTAAGAATCCGATTCTAAATGCCAATTGCCGGTTTGTGCCGGCAATTCTTTTTTTATTTTTTGTTCTTTTTTTATTTTTTGTTCTTTTTTTCATTTTTTCATTTTTTCATTTTGTCCCTTTTTCATCACGGCCGATTAAACGAACCGAAAAAGAGATTTCAAGAAATTGTCACTTTTAAATTTTTGACCATGAAATTGACATCATTTTTTAATGTTTTTATAAGCGGCAACGGGAATTTTTATAATTCGCGAAAAGAGGGAAATTTATGCCGTTTTCGCGGAGTATAACAATCCATATCGGTAAAAAACTCCAAAGTCAACGAAGAACTTTTAAAACCCCGAATGAATCGGGAAAATAAAATAAACGAATGCGAATGCCTCAAATTAAAAACGGCGGCATTTTTTTTAAACCGGCGCGCCAAACAACGAACCCCCCCAAATTTCAAAAAGAAATATGAAACGGATTTTATGATTTTATATAAATCGAAAAAAATAAAACAAGAACAAAACAAAAAAATAAAAACAAAAAAACGAAAATTTACGCTTTCTCGGAAAGATTCGTTTCTTCATTTTTTGCGAAAAGCTTTTCGACAAATTCCGTTTTCGGGGGCTGCGTTTTTAAACTGACGACAACGGCTGCGATGACGGCCAGCGGGGTTGCAATCACAATCGGGTCAACGTAAACCCACAAACCGGTCAAAAGGGTCGGCTGCCCGAAAAGGAGCTGGCAGATTTTAAACGGAACGGCTTCGGCGGCGTGAACGAAAACGTACCAAAAGATGGAAACGGACAAGCCCGTAAAAAAACTGGCGTAGGCGCCTTTCTTTGTCATTTTCTTCCAGAAAAGGCCGCCCGCGTACATCGGCAAAAGAGCGGAAGTACAAATCCCCATGAAAACGGCGGTGGCTCTGGCAATAATACCGGGAGGCAAAATAAAAGCCAAAAGGACGGAAGCGATAACCGTAATGACCATCCCGATTCGCGTAAACAAAATCGTTT
>Ga0265295_1009521_pt1 | contig 10360 bp, 8 predicted proteins | sample Munlansysbiofilm_FD_192503 | JGI IMG/M metagenome (GOLD analysis project Ga0265295, IMG submission 192503) | Leachate microbial communities from a municipal landfill in Southern Ontario, Canada - Methane capture system biofilm | ecosystem: Engineered > Solid waste > Landfill > Unclassified ... | reverse complement strand
CACGAATGAAGTACTCAGCCAGAGGCCAAAGGACCAAGGAGGTACAAGCGCAGGTCTACCGCTCAACTGGGTATACCGTCTGAGAACTTCCTTGACCGTATTGCCAGCGATCAGGTAGTAATCCAGACACTCACCGGGCACAGAGAACTGCACAGCAGTAACTACCTCACTCCCTACCTCGAATGATACCTTTCCAGGGTTGGCAACCAGCACTCCATACCCAAGAGAGGAGAGGTAAAAAGGAATATTCTTATAGGCTTGTTCGCTACTTGTTCCCCCATCCTCATTCCAGATATCAACCACCTGTCCATTCTTGACAAATGGAGTAAAACGCTCCCCCAGACCATATATTGCCTCACCGACCGAGAGGTTGAGATAGTCACTCTGGTAGTTTTTTCCGTCGTCAGACTGGAAATGTCCACTGAGCTTTCCAGGAGAAGAGGTCAGGTGCCGGCCATCATACTGGTAGGTCAGATCACAAGGGCCGGAGAGGGGAATGGTTGCCTGCAAAGAACCAGCGTTCACCGAAAGCTGCCCATCCTGCTCCTCTTCATAGGTAAGTAAGGTAGGATCGTCCTTCAACAACTCAAAGAAGGGACCATCGTTTCTTGCTCCCATGTAATGGTAGGTGCGGACATGCAGAACCCCATCCATGGGACTGCTAAGTTCAGTCGTGATCACAGGGGTATTCAGCGTTGCTCCCCGAAACTCAATCGGCTTGACAGCGGCATAGATGATGATCTTTCCATCTAGCCTCTGGACATCGACAATCTCCCGTTTGGGAAGATGGCGAATGTGTTTTTGTATGTTCCAGTACCCGTCTCTGAATTTCATAATATATCTCCCTAATTCTCGGTTTTGATCAGGTCTTGACCGCGCCTGCCACCATTCCCTTGATGATGTACCGTTGCAAGCTCAGATAGAAAATAATGGCTGGAAGAATGGTCAGGAGAACTCCTGCCATCGCATAGTTCCAATCGACTTTGTAGAGACCAAAGAAGTTGTATGCAGCCAATTGCAATGTCAGTGATTTCTTCGAGCCACTGAGCACGAGCAAAGGAAGCAAGAAGTCATTCCACATCCACATGGTGTTGATGACAACAACCGAGACCGTAACCGGCTGTAACAGTGGAAAAATTATCTGAAAGAATGCCCTTAGTGGTGATGCACCATCGATCATGGCACAGTCATCCAGTTCCTGGGGCACCGATTTAACTGCTCCATGATACATAAACAAGGCAAGAGAGGCTCCAAGTCCCCAATACAAGACACCCAAGCCAAGGGGAGAGCCGATGAGGTGGAGTTCTTTGGCGACTTTTACCAGAGAGATCATGAAGGAGTGAAACGGTATCATCATTGGGGCAATAAGAATCATGAATATGATAAAACTGTAGCGTGTTTTCGTCCTGCTGAGACGATACCCCGCGAGAGAGCTCACCAACACCACTCCACACACCCCTACAACTGTTGCAATCAACGTATTTATAAAATACTGAGGGTAATTCATGATCCTAAAAGCATTGGTGAAGTTTTCAAATACAAGTCGGGTGGGAAGAGCCAGTACATTGCTGGTAATCTCACTAAATGTCTTGAATGAGTTGATCAAAACAAGGAACAAGGGATACAGATATCCCAATGCGATGATGCTGAGCACCACGGTGGTAAGAGAGGATGCGAGAGACCTGCGCTTTTTCATACTTCAACCTCCCTTTGCTTGAACATCCTGACCTGGAATAGAGAGAGGATAAGAATGATCAGGAAGAGTATGACTGATTTGGCAGTACCATACCCAAAGCGATTGATCACGAATGCTGTTCGGTAAATATCCAAGGCAATAGTGGTCGTCGAATTCCCTGGCCCACCGTTGGTAAGGCTGAATATGACATCGAAGGCTTTCAAGCCATTTGAGAGTGAGTGAAAAACACTCACCGTGATCGAAGGCATGATAAGTGGCAACGTAACCCTGAAAAACCGGCCTACCGCTGAAGCTCCATCGATCATGGCAGCCTCGATAAGATCGCGGGGAACTGTCTGTAACCCAGCTATATAGACCACCAGATAGAAGCCCAGGGAGTGCCACACAGAGACCATCAGGACGCTGAAGTAGACCAACTTCACATCCCCAAGCCAACTGAACATGAAAAATTCCAAACCAGTAATCTGGTAGAAAGACTCAAATCCGGCAGAGAAGATAAATCGCCAGATATATCCGATGATGATCAGGCTTATGATATTCGGCACGTAGTATGCTGCCCGCAAGGTGTTCTTTGCCTTCAGGTCACTATCCAGAAGGACTGCAAGCAAGAGTGCAGTGATATTCGTTACAATCACCGACCCCAGTGTCAGGCGAAGGGTAAACCCAAAGGCCTTCCACATATCCAGGTCATCAAGTATCAATTCCTTGTAGTTCTCCAATCCGATGAAGGTCTGGGCTCGATCCAGCCCATTCCATTTGGTGAAGGAAGAGAACACACTCATAAGAAAAGGAATCTCAACAGAAATGAGTATCGCAACCAGGGCTGGCAGGGTAAATCCGGTAAAAACCATAGCCCTGGAGAGTTGTTTTCGCTTCAATGGTGTCATGTTGTATACCTAGTGGCCGGAAGGAGAACCCTCCGGCCAGTGTCGATGATAAGCTTCTCTAGAAAGCTGCCTTGGCAATCTTGGTATAGGCAGCATCAAGTGCATCCAAGGTCTCTGCACGGTCAGTCAGGCCTGCACAATATCCCTGGAGAATGGCACCAAGCTGTTGCTCGGTTCCGGTTGGGAACATCTGGTAGAACCAGGGGTATCCTGGAACTCCTTCACCCAGCATCGCGGTTGTGGACTCAGCAATCTGGGAGTCAGGAGCTGCTGCACCCTTGATCGGGGAGAGTTGCTTGACCTGACCAGGGATCCAGTTTCTTCCATACTCACTCGTGGTAAGCCACTCTAGCCAAGCAAGGGATTCCTCAAGATTCTCCCCATCCTTGGCAATACGGATTGTCTGGTTGGAATCAAACATAAGACCAGCAGTCTCTGCATTGTTTCCGGTAGGACCAACCAAGAAACCAAGTTCCACTTCAGGATTGGTCTTACGGATTGAGTCTTCTGCCCAGTTGCCTTGGTGAATCATTGCTACCTTGCCGGTTGCAAGAGCAGAGGTCTGGTCATTGAAGTCTGATTCATTAGGCTTGGGACCACCATACTCACCAATAAGGTCAAGAAGGTCAAAAACCTGACTCATCTCAGGGATATCCTTGAACTTGAGCTTGCCGGTATTCAGCATACTTACAAAGTTCTCATATCCGCCATAGTTCTCAACAGGAACGTTTGCAATGGCCTGCCATGCAGTCTGGGGAAGAACCCAGAACTCCTTGAAGCCGGTTGCAAAGGGCTGTACACCATTTGCCTGCAATTTCTTTGCTACGGCCTCGAACTCATCCAACGTCCTTGGGAGTGTGGTAATTCCGTTCTCCTCAAATACCTGTTTGTTATAGATGAAGGAGTGGGATTGCACAAGGAATGGATAGCCAAGCACCCTGCCATCAACCGTGACACCCTGCAGAGCAGAAGGTTCCAACTCCTGGATGAACGCTTCATCGGTCAAGTCATAGACATAGTCCTTATACGTTGAGTTGTCTGCATAGGCGCTACTCATGAAGATATCAGGGACATCCCCACTATTCAGTCGACTGGTCAACACTGAACGATAATCGGTCTGAAGGACAGTGATATCCAGGGTAACACCGGTTTCTGCCTTATACGCAGCTACCATGTCATTGTACTGCTCTGCCAGCTCTGGGCTGTAGAAGAGAACGTTAAGAGTCGGGGGTCCGGCTTTTTCTTCCTGTCCTGCTGCAGTGAGCGGGGAGAAAGCAAGAAGCAGGACCAAGAGTGTGAACAACAATTTTTTCATGAAAATCTCCTTTTTTGGTTCCAAGGTCCCAATACTATGGTATGTTATACGTATAACACACGAATATATGGTTGTCAACAAAATCATTCTCGTGCGAATATGAGGGAAATCATTTTCCAAATCTGAGGAGCTATGGGCCTTACACAGAAAGAAATTGCACGGAATCTGGGAATTTCCTACATGACGGTAAACCGTGCATTGAACAATAATGGGTATGTCTCAAAAGAACTGCGGGAGAAAATTCTCTCCTACGCTAGTGAGATGGGCTATGAACCCCATCGAGCAAGCCAGGTACTGGTAAGAAACACAACCAGAACCATTGCACTCTTTTCCTCCTCTCTTCCTGAGTATTTTTGGGAAGAGGTGGATAAGGGAGTGCGAGCAGCTGCAGCACAGTTGAGAGCGTTTAACTATGAAGTGCACTACCATAGGATCCCAGAGCTCGACACTGATGCCTACCTTAGGGAGTTGGAGAGAGAGATCAATCGGGGTGTCGATGGGATAGCAGTGGTCAATCAACGTAAGTACCGCATGGGTACCATTCTTCACAGGATTGAGGAAGCTGGAATTCCCTATGTCACCTTCAATGTCGATGCCCCTAAAACCAAACGTCTCTGCTACATCGGCTCAGACTACCAGGCAGGGGGCAGACTTGCTGCTGACTTCATTGCAAGAACCCTTCAGCTTTCACCCAAGAAAGAGGTACTTGTTCTGCAATGTAATGAGGAGCTGTACTCACTTCATAAGGAGCCCGATATCAACAAGATGCGTCTTGAAGGGTTTCTCTCCCTCATGCGATCGGTCTTTCCTGAGATCACGGTACATGTAGAGTATTTCGATACCCGTTTACAGGTGGGATACAAGGACAACCAAATCCTGAATCTGGTTCAACAGTACAGAGACAAGGTACAAGCGATGTACCTCATCCCTGCTTTCAACACAGACTTTGTCAGAGCCTTGGAAACCACCCAAACAAAGGGAATGATCACGGTCCTGCATGACCTGGACACTGTCTCCATCCACCAACTGCAAACAAGGCTACTCTCAGCAGTAATACACCAGAGCCCTACCCTTCAAGGATATTACACAGTAAAAACATTGGAGCAGATCATTGAACAGAAAGTCGCAAAACCACTTCCTACTGTAGAGATCGACCATAACCTTGTCCTTACTGAAAACAGGGACCTAATCCAAGGAATCCTGGCAACGCGACTTATGCACTAAATGATCAATAGTAGTACGTTATCTGGACATCCCTTCCATCAAAGTAAAGCAAATCACCTTGAGGGTAGTGCCATGTTGCCCTAAGCCGAGTGGGAACACGCAGACCATCCTGGATTACATACTCACCACACTCTGCGCTCCAGGGAACCTGTTCAAGAGACCCGTCCATAGAGGCCGCCATTCTATCCTCGGTAGAAAAGACCAGCATCTCACCTTTTTCAGAGAAGGTAAAAACGCCCGATACCTCCATTCCATAGGCTTTCATCGTTGCTTTTGCATGGGTGTCATCTATTGCCTCCCAGGAAACCATATCACTGAGTGCAACAGTGGGAAGGAAGAAAGCCTCTGCAAGATAGGTCACCAAACAGGCTTTATCCATATGACCGCCCCTTTGGTTGAACAGCCTGATCCTTTTGGCAAGATACCCCTCCATGGAACCTCTTCCACCGGCGAAGGAATCCAAACCCTGGAATGGAAGCCCATAGATATGGGAGTCAATATAGGCAAACCTAAGCGGCTCACTTGCATCATTGATCTGTGTGTAATCGATTGAGATGGTAGGCTTATCCATGCCAAGAGAGAAGGGAACATCAGAGAAGACGGCCTTGAGTCCACTCATCTTCTGCTTTCCAATAAATCCACCTTCAATGAAGAACCGCTGAACAGGAAGGGGATACCCTTCCAATTCCTCGAGGGTGAACACCTCTTCATTTGATTCCAAGTTTTGTACGAACTCCTGCTCAATACCAGCAAAACGCTTTTGCAGTACAGAAGGCGGTAGCAATAGCACCAATAAAACCACTACAATTATCGCAACAATGCTCAAGACCACCTTACTCCTCCTTCCCATACGTATCCTCCATACGTGCCAAGTTCTTCATCCATTGGGTAATGCTTTTCTGCATCACCATAATCATCTCAGTATCAAAATCGGCGAAGAAGGCGTCAACAAATGCACGCTCATCCCCTTCCCGTGTCTTCAGATGAGAGAGACACGCCTGAGTTGGTTGTAGCAGCACGGTTCTCTTATCCTCATCTGATCTTGTAAGCTTGAGAAATCCCCGCTTTTCCAATATGAGGGCCATCTTCTTAATATTCTGCCTACTACTCCCTGTTCTTTTTGAGAGCTCAGTCAGTGAACACTTCTGATTCTCACAGGAGAGCAACACTGCCAAAAGTAACCACTGCTTGGTGGAAACATGTGCATCAATCTGGTCACCAAGGACCTGCAACCGGTTAGCAACAAGAAAAAGTGAGCCAAACACGTTTGCCTTCATCTCATCATCACTCATTACAGTCTCCTATTTAGTAACTGGTTACGCATTATAGGTAACTAGTTACGTTTATGCAAGAGGTCTATGGATATTTTTTTAAAAAGGACCTTGGCTATTACACCAAGGCCCAATGTCGTTGCTCATCTGAGCATGTTCATTTACTTCTCGTAGGCTGAATCATGCACTCCAGCTACTGCTCTTCCACTCGGTTCATTCATTGCCTTGAATGCCCGGTCCCATTCCAGAGCTGTTGCTGTGGAACAAGCAACCGAGTCCTCACGAGGAACACAGCGTGCCGCGCTCTCACTGGGGAAGTGGGAAGCAAAGAGGGTACGATAGTAGTACTCCTCCTTGGTAGCGGGGGTATGAATCGGGTACCGCTTTGCCGCCAAGGCAAACTGCTCATCACTAACCAGAGAGCTGGTAAGCTGTTTCAGGGTATCAATCCAGTTGTAGCCTACCCCGTCACTGAACTGCTCCTTCTGCCTCCAGACAATCTCATCCGGCAGATACTCCTTGAACGCCTCACGGAGAAGCCACTTCTCGATACGCTTATTCTTCCCAACAACAGGGCAGAGCTTCATGTCGGGATTCAGGTTCATCGCTACATCGATGAACTCCTTGTCCAGGAACGGAACGCGTCCCTCAACACCCCAGGCGGCCAGTGACTTATTCGCCCTCAGGCAGTCATAGAGATGCAGTTTGGAGAGCTTCCTGACCGTCTCCTGATGGAACTCCCTGGCATTGGGAGCCTTGTGGAAATAGAGATACCCACCAAAGAGCTCGTCACTCCCTTCCCCGCTAAGCACCATCTTGATACCCATAGAGCGAATGACGCGAGCAAGCAAGTACATCGGGGTTGCTGCCCTTACCGTGGTGATATCGCTGGTTTCCAGATGATAGATGACATCACTGAGAGCATCAAGTGCCTCCTGAATGGTAAAATGTACCTCATGGTGGACAGTCTTCAGATGGGCGGCAGCAATTCGGGCTGCTTTCAGGTCAGGTGATCCCTCAAGCCCGATGGCAAATGAGTGGAGACGTGGCCACCAAGCTTCCTCTGTGTCTGCACTTTCCACCCGCTTTTGGGCATATTTTGCAGTAATGGCTGCAATGATGGAGCTATCCAAGCCACCTGAGAGCAACACCCCATAGGGAACGTCACTCATCAACTGACGCTTCACGGCAGCTTCCAGGGCCTCCTTGACCATCTCGATCGTTCCCCCATGTTCCTTGACCACATCATAGCTGGTCCAGGAGCGCTCATACCACTTCCTGAGCTTTTTCTCAGGACTGTAATACAGGTGTCCAGGAGGAAAGAGTTCGATCGCACTACAGGTTCCTTCCAAGGCCTTCAACTCACTCGCCACAAAGAAATGTCCCTGATCATCCCACCCCTGATAGAGGGGAATGATGCCTATATGGTCACGAGCAATAAGGTACACATCCTTCACCTGGTCATAGAGAGCGAAGGCAAAGATACCATTCAGGTCCTCAAGAAAATCAGGGCCCTTCTCCTGGTAGAGAGCAAGGATGACTTCACAGTCACTCTGTGTCTGGAACTCGTAGACACCCTCATACTCCTTCCTGATCTGCTGGTGGTTGTAGATTTCACCATTGACAGCCAACACCACATTCCTGTCTGCGCTGTAGAGCGGCTGACCTCCTGAGAGTGGGTCGACAATAGCTAGTCGTTCATGACTGATGATGGCCTTCTCCCCTTCATACACCCCCGACCAATCGGGACCACGGTGACGGATCTTCCCTGACATGGAAAGAATCTGGGAACGAAAGGCCTTTGCGCTGCGCTGGATGTCAAACATTCCTACAAATCCACACATCGTATACCTCCAAACGTAAAAAAGACGCTCCTTGCCCAGTACTTGGGTAGGAACGTCTTTGTTCTTGGAAGGATACTACCTGCTCTTTTACAAAGTTGCAAGAGCCTCATCCACTACAGAGAGTGCAGCATCAATATCTTTTTTCTCAACAACCAAGGGGGGAACAAAGCGCAATACGTCGCTTCCAGCGCTTGCCACCAACACACCCTTGGCAAAACAGGCATCCACCACCTGCCGGGGAGGAACGGTAAGCACCAATCCATTGATCAGTCCCTTTCCCCTTACAGCTACGCAAAGGTCGGGATAGCGAACCACCAATTGAGCGAGTTTCTCCCTCAAGTACTCCCCCATCTCCTGGACATGGGAAGTGAAGGCTGGATCGCTGAGACGACGGACCATCTCTCTCACTGCGGCCATTGCCAAGGCATTGCCTCCGAAAGTGGAAGCATGATCTCCGGGAGTGAAGATATGACTTGCCTTTCCCGTGGTGAGCATCGCCCCGCAAGGAACACCACCAGCGAGGGCCTTTGCGGAGGTAAGCACATCGGGTTTCACACCATAGACCTGATACGCGAAAGGCTTTCCACTGCGGCCCATTCCACACTGTACCTCATCATAGATGAGCAGGAGATTGTGCTCATCACAGAGAGAGCGGAGTCCCTGCAGGAAGGCTGGATCAGCTGGAACAATACCTCCCTCCCCCTGGATTGGCTCCACGATAATTGCACAGGTTTTTTCTGTAATGAGCGCTTTTACGCTCTCCAGGTTGTTGAACTCTGCATAGCTGAATCCCTGGGGAAGCGGTGCAAAGTTCTTATGGTACTTCTTCTGCCCTGTTGCAGTGATGGCACCGTAGGTCCTCCCATGGAATGAATGCACCATGGAAATGATTTCGCTACGAGGGGTCTCACTCTGGTGTCCGAATTTCCTGGCAAGCTTGAGGGAAGCCTCTGTGGCTTCCGCCCCACTATTGCAGAAGAACACCCGCTCCATTCCTGCAAGCGAGCAAAGTTCCTTTGCCGCCTCCACCCCTACCTTGTTGTAGTAGAGGTTGGAACAGTGCAAAAGGCCTTCACTAACGACGTTATTAATAGCTTCTGAAAGGCCATGGTCTCCGTAGCCAAGGGCATTGACGGCAATGCCGCCGACAAAGTCGAGGTAGCGCTTACCCTCTTCATCTATGAGGTACATACCTTCTCCACCGGTAAACACCACTGGTACTTGGCTGTAGGTATCCAACAGGTACTGCTTGCCTGTCTGTATTGTTTCTTGCATGCTCATGAGCGTTCCTCCTTGGTGACCATGGTCCCGATTCCCCGTGTGGTGAATATCTCAAGCAGGATGGCGTGGGGAACCCTGCCATCAAGTACGTGAACACTACTCACCCCTTTCTCCAATCCATCAAGACAACACTGCACCTTGGGGATCATACCGCCATTGATCGTACCATCCTGGATGTACTCTTCAGCTTGTCTTGTACTCAATGCGCGTATGATGGAAGAGGGATCATCCTTGTCCTTGAGGATCCCTTCCACATCGGTGAGAAACACCAACTTCTGCGCAGAAAGGGAACCTGCAACGGCACTTGCCGCATAATCGGCATTGATATTGTAGGTATTACCTTCCTCATCAACCCCAACAGGGGAGACAACCGGTACGAAGTTGTTGGAAAGCAGGGTCTCAAGGAGACTGGTGTCGACCTTTTCCACATGTCCAACATACCCAAGATCTCGCCCCTTATCATCCAACTTCTTTGAACAGAGCAGGGTTCTCCCATCCTTGCCACTGATGCCAACGGCACTGATGCCTACTTGCTCCAGCTCACTGACCAGGCTCTTGCCAATGGATCCGCTGAGCACCATCTCAGCTACCTGTGCTGTCTCAGCATCGGTTACACGAAGTCCATCAAGGAACTCGCTCTTCTTACCCAGACGGTCGAGCAGGCTGGTAATCTCCTTGCCCCCACCGTGGATGACCACTGGTTTCAAACCGATGTACTTAAGCATCGCAATATCTTGGATAACCGACTTCTTCAATTGCTCATCAACCATGGCAGAGCCGCCATATTTGACCACGACAATACTGCCGGCGAATGTCCTGATGTAGGGAATCGCCTCGATAAG
>Ga0265295_1009518_pt1 | contig 10361 bp, 7 predicted proteins | sample Munlansysbiofilm_FD_192503 | JGI IMG/M metagenome (GOLD analysis project Ga0265295, IMG submission 192503) | Leachate microbial communities from a municipal landfill in Southern Ontario, Canada - Methane capture system biofilm | ecosystem: Engineered > Solid waste > Landfill > Unclassified ... | reverse complement strand
TTCAGGCCCCCGGCATTTTCTGCACCGGTAAAAGATCGCATCAGCATATCCAAGTCTGATGGATATGCCCCTTTTCATCTCCTCACTATGTCTGTCAGTCCAGACGCCGGTGAGGGTATTTACCAGTGTTGTCTTGCCATGGTCAACATGACCAACCACACCGATATTAGTATTTGGAATCAAATCTTCTGGCACCAACTATTCAACCTCCTTACGTATTTCCATCGGATCATACTTATAGCCATAACTGCAGGGAGTCACATTTCCTGCAGTTATTATTCGTGAGATATTGTCAGGTACAGGTATAAAAATTACACTCCGGTTACCCTGCGCCTGCACAGGCACCATCAAGGGAGGGGATCTCTTCAAGCGACTCTTCCTCGACGCTGCGTCTTTCACTTTCCAGTCTTGCAATCTGCTCATCTCTTCCAATCTCCTGCTCAATTTTCCTGACAGCTTCAGCAGGTATCAATTGATCAAGACGATACAGTAATTTGGTAGAATCGAGTTCAGCAAATCGTTTCCCATTTTTATCTACCAGCCTTGTTATTACACCAAAGGTGCCGGTGCGGGGGTACCGCACCGAGGCTCCAGCCTGCAGAACACTCTCCTGATTCATATTCTCTATTATCCTTTAGCTCATTGATTATACTGTTTGTCCCCGGGATACCTGTTCTTCAGTAACTGAGTACTCATTACCTGTTTTTACATTTTGGTATTTACCTGGAATGGTAATCGCACCGAGCGTAGTTTCTGTCGGATATGGCACGGTAAAGGTTCCATTTATACTTGCAACGCGGTAGGTGAACTCGCGGCCAACATTTGTCTTTATTGGCAATTCGAGAAGGCCATCACCTGGAATCTCTGCTCCTTTTACTTTTTCAAATATCTTGACATATCGAAGGTCATGCATATCAGCAGGGGTTGTCCTGGTACTTGATTCATAGATAAGCCGGTAATGGCTTAAAGCAGGGACCGGATTTACCGGGTCGGTATATCCAAAGTTTGCAAGAATGACACCATGCTGAGGATTTTCCTCCGTGTTAAAAGATTCAACAAGGCTCTTTCCTGTTGAATAATTAGTCTGGGAACCATCAACTACAACTGGCGCACCAAGTCCGGAGGCAGAGGGCTTCATGTACCGTAGGAAATACACACTTCCCGGCTCGGTGTATGAACCATCAAAGTTGTGGAGCCGTGATATCATGGTTTGATAATACTCGTTGGTGAGCAGTGGGTAGTTCACTCCGGACTTTGGATCATCAGGGTTTGGAAATATGAAGGTCTGCTGATAAGGATACACTCCGACATCAGGGTTGTCCCAGGTAGACATTGCCCAGAATTTCCCGGTATCCATCTCATAATCAGTGATGACATATTTCGTGTTCAGATTATCCAGAATCTGATCTGCTTCACTCTCATCCTGTGTCATGAAAAAGCGTGCAGAACCATTGGGCCCGTTTACCCCATACTGGAAAGGATTTGCATTTGGCATCCGTTTTCCAAGGAACGTGATAATATGTCCATAGTCCCACCATGACATTACTCCGTATGCAGTATCCGGATAGGTGAAATTATCTTTATTATAAATGGTGTAATAATCCAGGCCAGGGTTCGGAGTATTCTTCTCCATCCATTCTGTTGTCTCTCTCCAGTCAGGGTTGAGGTTATACGCCCCCATCATCATGTCACGACCCAGAGCCTGGTATGAAAAGAGCAGAGCTAATATCACTATTATTGCCAGAAAAAGGTATGAACCTGCTTTGACTGGCGCAGACAGATGACGTGAGTGAGAATGAGCCTCTCCTTCATGAGTTTTGGTGGTTTTTTTCTTGTGGGGTTGCTGTCCCTGCTCTTGTTCTTTTATTGAATCTGATTTTGAAAGAAAAGGCAGTTTGACAACATCCAAGGCAAAACCGACTGCGATACCTGCAAGAATTGCAACCGGGACTGCCAGGTAATATTCATATCTGATATGTTGCCAGGTTGCGTAAAAGATCACTAAAGCCCAGATGAGAGTAAACACATGCGATGGGCAGAGATTTTTTCGAATCCGATAGAGAAGAACCGCAGCTCCTGCCCCAAATAATAACAGACTAAACTGAAATGTCCTCCATGCATCATCCCAGGTCCATGCCCTGGCTTCCTGGATGGTTTTCCAATGGATATCGTCTGATCCAAAGAAAGCATTTGCATTTGCCATCAAGTACGCGAATAGATCAGGCAGAACCACTGCCAGGGCGATAATTCCGAGAAGAGTGACTCCGACAATTGCTCCGACATAATACCAGTATGGTTTGCCTCGAAGCTGGTATGAAAATCCAAATAGCAGAATATTTGCCAGAATCAGGAGGGAGTATGCAATCGGGTGCCCAATGGTATAATAATTCAGCCCTCCTTCTGCATGCACTCCGATGAAGAAAAAGCCGATGATTGCAACAAAGAAGGTTACCGTGTTGATGAGAAGGGCAGAAGCTCCAAGGTGCCCGATATATCGTTGCATGATAAACCAGACCGGGGTGAACATGCCGACTATCAGAGCAAACAGGATCATGGTCGGCATCAGGGCAAGGCCCAGTACATAGGTCAGTCCACAAAGTAATCCCAGGAGTGCCGGTATCTTCCATGTCTCTCGATCACTCAGATCAACCGGGTGTTTCCTACTGTAAACGAGAGCGGCGAGGTAGCAGAGGCAAAAGAGTGTGCTGAAAAACACTTCTCCAATATGATGATCAAAATACCCATAATATGACCTGAAAAAAAACTGACCGGGAACTATGGCGATGAAGAATGCTGCTACAAGCCCTGCTTTCCAGTCTGCTATCCTGCTGACCAGCAGGTAAACAACTGGGACCATAAGGGCAGCGATCACACAGGGGATGAAAAGGGAAACTGAGATGATTTCAGTTCTGGTAACCGCCCCTGCAATCATACATACTGTTGCCCCGATAAACGGGAAGAGCGGACCCCAGTGCATGGGCTGGCCATAGGGGAAATAGGTCATCGGATCAAACCAGGCAATGTTGGGATAATTTGCAATCACCTGTTCAATCCTGCGAAGCTGGTATGTCGGGTCATCCATCCCGACAAACATCAAAACATCTGCATTTCCTGAATAGGCAGGAAATGTTCTGATAAGAAACGATAATAAAGCTATAAGGAGGACTATCGCCCCTAAAATTAGTGTAAAAGGTTTTAGATATCTGGTATAATCCATTTCATCACGCCCGCTTAATCGTATGGATACTAGATCTGTTTTCCGGGTCCATATAGAAATTCATCTGATCCTGCACTATGTCCTTTATGTTGTAGTTGACTTCGAACCCAAGTTTTGATATTTTTGCGATGTCTGCGAATAATATGGGAACATCAGAAGGTCTGAACCGTTCAGGGTCAAAAACAATAGGAACATTCCGTGTTTGCGTCTTTACAATGACTCCCCCATCTTCAGGACCAAAATCAACAGACCCTTCAAGCATCATCCGGTCAATTTTTGTCTTTTCAAAGGATGTTCCGAGAAGCACTCCAGTGTCCATCTCGAGGGGGTCTTTAATGCACTTTTTGGTTTTAGTAGTGCAGATCTCCTGGATTGGCTCTCCACATGCTTCAATGCTATGAAGAATATAGCTGAGTACTGAAGTAGTCCTGTTCGACCCCTGGTTGTAAACTTCTCCCGGTTTTCCTTTCGTTGCAAGGAGTTCATACCCGTTCACGACATCATGGATATGTGACCAGTCACGAAACGCATTCACGTTTCCGATAGTAATTCCGTCGATTTCACCGCATCGCAGATGGCTTACCTGGCTGGTAATAACCGATGTCACAAATTGGATTCCCCTTCCAGCCCCTTCATGGTTGAATGCCCGGGACACAACTCCTTTCATACCATAGGTGTAAAAATAATTTCTGAATAGATAGTCCCCAAAGACTTTGCTTACCGCATATGGAGACATCGGCCTTAAGGGATTATTTTCATTGATGGGGACTTCCGGAATCCGATCTGGTTCTGGGAATATCGTGCCATATTTCTCTTTTAGCCGGTTATATTGCTCATCTGAACTGATGACCAGTCCATACTCCTCACTGGTTCCTGCAAATACCAAAACCGGATCTTTTCCTTTCATTCTCACTGCTTCAAGGAGATTATTTGTTCCAAGCCCATTGACCTGGGCAGTTTCCAGAGGGTGCGTGAATGATCTAGGGACAAATGATTGTGCAGCAAGATGAAAGATATAATCCGGGTCTGCTATATCGATTGCAGATGCAATTCCGGTCAGGTCTTCAAGCCCTGCCTCTACGTAGGTTATTGCCCGTTCAATTTTCTTCTGTGATACATTCTTTGGGATAGTGCCGTCAGACCGTCTTCGCACCATGCCAAAAACCCGTGCTCCTTTATCCAGAAGGTCACGTGCAAGATATGAACCGGCAAATCCACTCACACCGGTGATCAGGACATTTTTGTCATTCCAATTCATTATGTGTCAGACTCCTTGCGATAACCCGGACTATTTATGGAAGGATTTTTGCTCTTCAATACAGGTATGCACATACGTTACGAGTTGTTCCTTAAATATGTTATAATCAAAGAGCTCAGCCTGCGTTCTGGCTCTGTGACCGAAAAGGGAAGGTTCGGTGTCAATCTTTAGTATGGCATCTGCAATTTCTCTCGCCACCGGTGCAACCAGTATGCCGGTATGGTCATGGATTATCGTTTCCTGGTACCCTCCTTCACGTGACGCCACCACGGGCTTACCGCAGGCCATTGCTTCAAGCGGGGTCAGACCATAATCTTCATCTATTGCAGTAGTCAGAAAACCTCTGCATTGTCCATACAGACGTGAGAGTTCTTCATCCGGAACAGTTCCCAGAAATGTTACATTGGATGGCGCATCCTTGACCAGATACTGATACTCCGGGTATATTCTTCCAGCAATCAGGAGTTTTTTCTCCGGAAGTAAACGAAAGGTTTCCAGTTGCAGATCAATTCTTTTCCACTTGTCTATTCTGCTCACTGAAAGCCAGAAATCTCCATACTGTAGATTTTTATATCGATCTACATGAATGGGGGGATATATTACCGTTGCAGGCATCTGGTATGCTTTCCAGATTCTGGTTCTGACAGTATGAGAGATTCCTGCTATTGTTCTCACATGTGTTTTTACAAATTTTCTGTCAAGATAGCGAAAAAATCCTAATAGTATCATGAATGCCTGCCTCTTTCCTGGAGGGAATGTAGCAAGGGTTGGATAATACATATCGTAAAACGCACGCCTTGGAGTCAGCATAACATAGGAATGCGGTACATTTTTTGAGAGAAATCGTAATGCCATGTCATCGGTAGCGATATAAAAGTCATAATCAAGTTTCAGCGTCCGAAATAATCTCATCCCGGCGAACTGCCTAAATGGTTCATCTGGCAGTGTTACGTTGAGTGGATGGAAATGGACCTGGTTTGCATCCGGATAGATCCTGCATAAATCATCGCTGACTGATAAACAGACGATTGTTGCATCAAGAGCCCTGGCCATATCAATGAAAAAGCGTTCTGCACCACCCGGAACTTTAAAATCCATGCAGGACAGTATTGCAATTCTCATTTGTCCTCCCTGGCTGACAGGCAGATCTCTGTATTGAACCTCTCTACAATCCGCTCCCATTTCATCTCATCAGGAGGTTCGTATCGCTTCTGTGCCTGATGCAGGAACAACTCCTCCATCGCATCAGTCAGGCCAATGGTGTCAGAAGGCGCAATAAAGCGTGTTCCCTCGTATGAGCCCAAACCCTCGATAAGTCCTCCAACCTTTGTTGCTACAATGGGAAGTCCGTATGCAATTCCAATATGCGCAACCCCACTCTGCGATGCACGAGTATATGGAAGCACCAGAATGTCGGCAGCAGAAAAGAACAAGGGAATATCCTCATCTGCAATATATCGGTTTTCAAGTCGTATGTTTTCCAAAGCAGGAGATTTTTTAATGAGGTCAAGGGACTCCTGATCTTCCCATGCTTCTCCTGCAATGAGTAGCACTGAATTGTTCAGCACAGCAGAAGGGAGCCGTTCAAATGCCCTGACTAGTTGTGATACTCCTTTATAAGGTCTTAGCAGGCCAAAAAAAAGGATTACGAATGATTCAGTGATGCCCAGCATGCCTTTACTTTTTTCTTTTTCTAATATCGGGTACTGGTCATAGAGTCCGTGCGGAATTACCGCAATTCGATCAGGATTTATCCGGTAATTGGATGCAATAAGGCTTCGGTCATGCATTGAATGTACAATGAATCTGAATGCTGAACGTCTGATGATTCGTCCCATGACTTTTGCATAGAGACGAAGTGGCAGTATTGCAAACTCAAGGGGATCAACGACTTCATGAAATTCGATTGCTATTTTGGTTTTTTTTCCGGATAACAGCAGAAGAGCAAAAAACATATGGACAACACTTGATGTCCACCATTCAAAGATCACTACATCAGAATCTCTGATAACCCGTGCTCCTTTCGCCCAGGATAATGGGTTGTACCAGTCAAGAACATCCAGTACCTCAACACGAGGAGAGATGGCTATGGAGACCTTCGTCTGCCCAACCCGTTTCCATCCTGGAAAAAGCCGTTTTGGGAGCATATTCCGAAAAAGGACTGCACTTACTTTGTTATGAAGGGACAGGGCATTACAGAGTCGTATCGTATAATAACTGATTCCTGATAAAAATTTGGTCGAGGGCCCTACAACAGAGATGGAGGGTGGAATGGTTTTTTTCATTCTACCGTGACGCTCTTTGCCAGGTTTCTTGGCATGTCAATCTCCCGGCCAAGCCGGTTTGCAGTATGATATGCTAGCATCTGCAGAAGTACCGTAGATGTAAGCACCTGGATCCAGGGGTGTGCTTTTGGAAGGGGCACTACCACATCCACGATATCTCTGACATCGCCATCATCCTCTATTCCGAGTGCAATAATTGGTGTCCCGCGTGCCTTTATCTCTTTCATATTTCCGAGCATTACATCATATGCTATTCCCGGCACACATATGGCTATTACCGGAGTAACAGGAGATAATAATGCGAACGGTCCATGTTTGAGTTCTCCGGCAGCATATGCTTCGGCGTGGATATAAGAGATCTCCTTCATTTTAAGGGCACCTTCCATCATCACCGGATAGAACACCCCCCTGCCTACATAAAACAGATGCTCTGCACCAGAGCAGAGATCAACGGCCTTGGTAAGATCGGTTAGCAAAACCTGCTCAATTGCATATCGTGCATGATCCAGGATATCTGTGCAACAACTCCCGGATAGGAGGTTTACTACCTGCATGAGAACCCCTACCTGGGCGATAAAAGATTTTGACGCAGCAACGCTGATCTCCGGGCCGGCATGCATGAGGATGGTATCGTGTGCACTCCGGGTTATTGAACTGCTGAGAACATTGGTTATTGCAACTGTTTTGACATTATTACATACTCCCTTTCTGATTGCTGCAAGAGTATCTGCGGTTTCTCCACTCTGTGATATTCCAATAATTACATCACTAAACGGAACCGGTGTATACTTGTATTCAGATCCGAATTCGAGTCTGACTGGAATGCCACACGCAGGTTCCAGGAGATATCTGAAGATCATCCCGGCATGGTACGAACTCCCGCAGGCAACAACGGTGACAGATGATGCATCGCGAAGAGAGGCGGGGAGAGTCAATTCTGATACTGCGTGAATGGCCTGGTGGATGACATCCGGCTGCTCAAAGATTTCCTTGAGCATGAAATGTTCGAATCCTCCTTTTTGTACGGTGTCCGGCGCCCATGTTATCTCATGAACCTCCCGCTGTACCGGTTGGCTTCCAATATAAACAGAATATGAACCTGGTCTGATTTCTGCAATATCTCCATCATCAAGGTAGACAACCCGGGAGGTATATTCAAGAAGGGGGGTGATATCTGAAGCAGCAAATATCTCATCATCTCCTATTCCAAGAGCTAGTGGGCTTTGGTTTCGTGCTGCAATCAATCGGTTATCTCCTGCTGAAACAATAAGCAGGGCATAAGATCCGGTCAACAGTGGCAGAGTTTTTCTGACGGCATCTAACAGGTCACCTGAAAATGCTTCCTCAAGGAGGTGTGCAATTACTTCGGTATCGGTTTCTGATCTGAAGACATGTCCTCTGCCAATGAGGTCTCGTTTGAGTTGCGCATAATTTTCTATAATGCCATTGTGAACTATTGCTATCTGCTCTGTGCAGTCCAGGTGGGGATGGGCATTAATATCTGACGGAATTCCGTGGGTAGCCCACCTGGTATGACCAATCCCTACCTTTCCCTGCAGGATATCTGGCGAGTCCAAAAGCTCAGAGACTCTTCCCGCTTTTTTATGAATGCAAATTTTCTTGTTCAGAGTTGCAATTCCATATGAGTCATATCCTCGGTATTCTAACCTTCGAAGACCCTGCAGCAGAACAGGTGCAGCATCGCGATAACCGGCATATCCGACAATACCGCACATCTTACATCACCCGGGTTTTATCCGGGATTTCGGTACAGGTGAATCTGATGTTACTTCTTCCTTCGATATGAACTTCATTCCCAACGATAGTGTTCTCAAAGGTGATGGATGGCTTGCAAAAAACACCGTTCCCCATGATAACACCGCAAGAGGAGCGGATAGCAGTATCCCCGAGAGGAATAAAACCAGTTTTAACAATAGCAGATGTAAATTCCCCAATAGTGCACCCTTCCCCAATAACGGATCCTGATATACTGCAGTGGGATGCAATGACTACATCATCCATTACAATAGATTTCCTGACAACTGAAAATGGTTCAATTTTAACCCTGGATCCGATACTGGATCCGGGTTCAATAACTACATGGGGGCCAATAGAGCAGTCATCCCCTATGGCAACTGGCCCAACAATCATGGTTCCAGGGCCAATTTTCGTCCCTTGTCCCACTGACACGTGCCCTTGTATCACTGCAGATGAACTGATAGTTCCGGATTTTTCAGGAGTTATATAGGGTAGCAGTCGCTCATTCATTGCCAAGAGGTCCCATGGATAGATAGCATCCTGCCATGAATGTGCCATCACTGCAGTGAGCATTGTCCCCCGACAGATCTCTGCATCAATAGCTTCACTCAGTCCCGGCTTTATTATCCTTTCAATAAGGTCAGAACTCAGGTGATAGACGCCACAGCTCACGGTCATCCTGCTTGCAAAAGTGGGTTTTTCTGTAATGCTGGTGATGGTGTCCCTCTCGATTGTTACCACTCCAAAATTTGAGGGCTGACGATGAGTCGTATAGAGGATGGAATTTTTTACTCCGGCAATATCCCTGATTGACGCAGGATCGATATAATTGTCGCCGGGCAGAACCAGAACATCTCCGGCAATCCTATCTTTTGCACACAACAATGCATGCGCAGTCCCGAGTTGTTCTGCCTGCCTGACAATCGTTATCGGAAGGTTAAGGCGGGCCAGATGCCTCATTACCTGTTCTTTTCGGTATCCTACCACAACGATAATATCACGGATACCTGCTTCGAGGAGGGAATGGATGGTATGTTCAATGATTGGTTTGTTTGCTACCGGTATGAGGGCTTTTGGGCGGTTCTGGGTAAGGGGGCGAAGGCGTGTTCCTTCCCCTGCAGCAAGAATTACGGCCTGCAGACTCATCGACGGATCACCGTATTGTCTTTTAATATTCCTTCAACCAGTGCATGCGGGCCAATCCTGGAATGGTTTCCGATAATTGCCCCTACATTTATTGAGCAATTTATACCAAACAGCACATCATCCCCGACAACCGCACCAAATTTTCGTCTTCTGGTATCGACTCCCCCGATTATGATTGTTGCTTTATCATGACGAAGGTTGGCAATTTTCGTTCCGGCACCAAGGTTGCATCCACTTCCAATGATACTATCACCAACGTACGAAAAATGCGGGACATTGGTTTTATCCATGATGATTGAGTTTTTTATCTCCGAACTATGACCTATGTGGCAGTTATTTCCAATTGCCGTTCCCGGACGGATATATGCATGGGGTCCGATAGTGCAGCCAGCACCGATAATGCAGGGGCCTTCAATGTACGTCCCTGATTTTATCACAGTCCCCTGGCCGACCTGAGCATTCCCTTTTATAAAAACCCCTTCTTCAATAATTCCGTTTTGTTTGGGGATTACATCCTGCATCATCTCTTCATGCACCATAAGGAGATCCCAGGGCGATCCCATGTCTGCCCAGAACTGAAGGATTACTCCCTGCAGAGATCCCTGGGCTATGTATGTCATCAATGCATCGGTCAGCTCCAGCTCTCCGCGGGGCGAAGAGGTGATGGTTTTGAGATGCTCAAAAATATGAGGCTCAA
>Ga0265295_1009516_pt1 | contig 10362 bp, 12 predicted proteins | sample Munlansysbiofilm_FD_192503 | JGI IMG/M metagenome (GOLD analysis project Ga0265295, IMG submission 192503) | Leachate microbial communities from a municipal landfill in Southern Ontario, Canada - Methane capture system biofilm | ecosystem: Engineered > Solid waste > Landfill > Unclassified ... | reverse complement strand
TTTTTTATTTTTTATGTCATTGATTTTCAAGCGACTTTTAAGTGGGAAACTTTAATATTTTTAAAAATGTAAATTGCAAATTAAATATTTTTTTTTCGTTTCTGCAAACGTTTTTTTAATGAAAAGACCTGCATTGCCCTAATAGTTTGTTCATTAACTATTTCTCTTGTAATCAGGTTTTAGCATCTTTTTGAGGATCTGCAATATCCAGATCATCATCCATCTCATCCATCACCATTCCTGACCATTTGGGGATGTTTAGCAAGTGTGCCACCCTGCTGATGGAGTGTGAGGCAACGGGAGCCGTAAGAAAAATAAAAACCACTACCATCAGGCTGATGGCGATGGCGTAAAGCGAGGCAAAATATAAAGCGGCAGCCGTTTGCAGCAGCAAAATGCCAAAAGCCGGAGCTTTGGTTGCGGCATGCATGCGGGTATATACATCGGGAAACCGGATTACGCCTACTGCGGCTAGCAGTGAAAAGAGCCCCCCGCCCAGCATAAACGCAGAAATGAGTATCATGGAAATCATAGGTATTTCTTTTTAAGATAAGTGGCGTAAGCAACCGTGCCGATAAAAGCTACCAGTGCAACAATGGCTGCTATATCAAGGTAGCGTACCTCACTGCTTGATATTGCATACGCAATGGCAAAACACATACACAATGCCGCGATTAAATCAAGAGCTACAATGCGGTCGGGCAGGGTAGGGCCTTTCATCAGTCTGAACAAAGCCAGTAAGATGGCCAAAGCCAGCATTGCCAGAGTACTGATGCTAACCCATTCAGGAATAAGTGCGTAATTGTTCATTTAAAAACCTCCATCATCTGTTTTTCAATGCCTTCAGTAATCTGTTTTTCAAAATCATCGTGATTCTTAACGTGCAAACCATGCACATAAAAACTTTTAAGGTCTTTGCTCACATCCAGACAAAAGCTGCCGGGTGTCATGGTGATGAGGTTGAAAAGCAGAAGGGTTTGTGTATCACTTTTGGTGTGGATGTGTACCTTAACAATACCTGGTTGAATGCGCAGGCGTGGGCTAAGAATATCACGGGCAAGTTGCCCGTTTGCTTTCACCATTTCCTTGAGGTAATAAAGCAGTAAAACAATTGAGCGATAGATTCTTCTGAGTATGATAATCATGATTTGTCTTTTTAAGGATTTAGGTGGCCGGTTCCCAGCACTGCTGAGATGTAAGCCGAAGGATCAATCAACTGGGCAGCAGCCACCATGGCAAAATCAAGTATGGGTTTAACGGCAAATCCCATGGTAAGGGTGAGCAACCCAAGGAAAGCGACCGGTATGACCATGGAAACCGGCAGTTTATCTTTTCCCCCATCAAAAACTTTCCCGTCAACCGGCTTTGGTTTCCAAAAGGCTTCATTCCAGATTTTTACCATCGAAAACAGCGTAAACAATCCAACGGCCAGGGCGATAAATGAAATGACATATTCTCCGGCATTAAAACCGGCTGTAATCAGAATCAGTTTTCCAAAAAATCCTGAAAGGGGCGGTATGCCTGCCAGTCCGAAAGTGGGAATGATAAACAGAATGGCCAGCCAGGGCCTTGATTTATAAAGCCCGCCAATGGCTTTAAGATGGTAACTTCCGGTAACACGGTTGATAAGCCCGGCCACCAGAAAAGTATTGGTTTTGGCGATGATGTTGTGGGCCATGAAGAAAATAGCCCCGGCAATCCCGGCCACGGTAAAAATGCCCAGTCCCATAATCATATAGCCAATCTGGCTGATGATGTGAAAAGAGAGAATTTTACGGATATCAAATTGTGATGCCGCAGTGAGTACTCCTACCACCATTGTAAAGCCGCCAATCCATAGGAAAAGTGGGTGCCAGAAGAATTTATCCTGCACAAAAAACAGGGTGTAGAAGCGGATCATGGAATAAACGCCCACTTTGGTAAGCAGTCCGGCAAACAGTGCTGTGATGGCGACGGGTGGCGTGTGGTACGAGGCCGGAAGCCAGAAAAAGAACGGGAAAACGGCTGCTTTAATGGAGAAAGCCACAAAGAAAAGCACAGCCGAGGTGTTTAGCAGGATGTTTTGTTCGTCCATGGATAATTTCAGCGCGAGGTCGGCCATGTTGAGCGTGCCCATTTTACCATAGAGCAAACCTATCCCCGCAAGGAAGAAAAGCGAAGCAACCAGATTGAGGGTTACATATTTAATAGCTCCGTTGAGTTGCTTCTTTTCGCCACCCAGCGTTATTAAAACAAAAGAAGCGGTGAGCATTACCTCAAACCACACATAAAGATTGAAGATGTCGCCGGTAATAAAGGCGCCATTCACCCCCATGAGCAGTCCATGAACCATCGGAAAGTAAAAATACGACTGTCGCTTTCGGTCTACCGCATCAATGGAATAGAGGCTGATGCTTACCCCGATGATACCAGAAAGCACCAACATAATGGCACTGAAGCCGTCAATCACCAGCGTAATGCCAACGGGCGCCTGCCAATTGCCGGTGTGTAGCACCATAATGCCGTGGTTGTTTACCTGTATGCCAATAATTATGGCTAAGGTAAGCTGCAGCAGTGCCCCGCTGAGGCCAATCCAGGGTTGCGACTGCTGTTTTTTAAAGCCAATCAGCAGAAAAATTAAGGTAATCAGCGGAATAAGTATGGGCAGGGCGGGAAGGATCACAGGTTTTCTCCTTCCGTCATATCGTCAAGGTCTTCGGTGCCGGTAGTCTGATAAAAACGGTACATCAGGGCCAGAAAAAAGGCCGTAATTCCAAAACCGATGACTATGGCTGTGAGAATCAGCGCCTGAGGCAGCGGATCGGTGGGATTGGCAACTGCCGCAATACCGTTGGCTGTATACTGTGGCTGGCCTTTGTGTAATCCGCCAACCACAAAAATGAGCAGGTTGGTGGCATGGCTAAAGAACATAATTCCCAGAATGAGTTTTACAATACTTCGCCGAAGCAAGAGGTAAACCCCTGCTGCATAGAGCAACCCAACAACAATAGCGAGCAGTATTTCCATGGGTTATTCTTCCATAATGTTAAAAATAATCATAAGCATGATGCCCCACACCGTAAGATATACCCCGAGGTCAAACAGCAGGGGCGTACCGAGTTTAAGCGTTCCCGCGAAGGCCAGGTTTATTGAAATCCATTCTCCGGTAAAAAATGGATTGCCTGCGAAAAGTGCCGGAATCGTACTGGTGACGGCGGTGACTAATCCCAACACCATTAAGGTTAACGGATTGATTTTTAGCTTTTTTCGGGCTTCCTGCGTATCAAAGGCCATGGCGTAGAAGATAAATCCGGCGGAAGCCATTAGTCCACCAATAAATCCTCCGCCCGGCTCGTTGTGTCCGCGGTAAAAAACCAGCAGTGAAAGTATAAGGGTGACGGGCAATAACCGGGAAGCAGCCAGTTGAATGATGTAGGATTTCATGTTGCGCTTCCTTTCCTTGTTTTAAGTTTGAGCAGCGCCACCACCCCAATGGCGGCAATGGCCAGCACGGTAATTTCACCCAGGGTGTCCAATGCCCTGAAGTCAACCAGAATAACATTCACCACATTCTTTCCATAGGATAAATCAAGGGCATTTTCAGTGTAGAATTCCGAAATTTTCGGACTTAGGTCAAGTTGCAGGGATTTGATCACCAGCCCGGTCATAAAACCCCCAACCAGCAGAGCAATAATTGCATCGCGAAAGCGTGAGGCTTTGGACGATAGATTGGAAAACTTTGGCAGATGATACACAACGACCATAAAAAGCACCAGTACCAGGGTTTCAACCAGCAGCATGGTGATGGCCAGATCAATGGCGCCATAAATGATGAAAATCAGCGCTATGCTGTAGCCTGCAACTCCCAGCGAAAGTATGGCTGCAAGCCTTGATTTAACCGTAACTGCGAATAGGGTGGCTGATACGAGGATCATCACTAAGATGACTTCCAGCATGCCCGGCCTCACGAAAGTGCCCCAGCTCTGCCAGGTATAAATAAGCTGATACCAGGCCAGGCCGGCAGTCATTAAAAATATGGCCATCAGATAATATCGCTGGTATCCACTTTGAATGAAGGAAGTTTTCTTTTTGGTGAGTTTTATAAAAAGGTCAAGTCCCCGGTTGAAAGCACTTACAAATTTGAAATGGAGTACATTGCTGTTAAAGCGGGTAAGTGCAGCGTTGATGTTCCGGTAAAGCAGGAAAAACGCTATTCCGGCAACCACTGTAATGAAACTTACCAGCAATACTTCGTTGAAACCATGCCACAGCGCCAGTTTTAGTATATCAATGGATGGATGGATGGCTATAATGGCCGGTTTTAGCAGAAGTTGGGCTACCTGAGCAGGAAATAGCCCAAAAATAAGGCTGAGTGCGGCCAGAAGCAATGGACCTATTCGCAGGGCAAGGGCTGGTGGTTTGGGTTTTTTGCCGGGGTATTTCAATGGCCCCAGAAAAAGATTGAAAATCAGTGCAAGAGATATGGCAACCATAAACACATTGGTAATCACGCCTGCAACAAGCAGGATGTTGCCAATATCGGGCATGGCGAATTTGGCTTCATAAATCAGTTCTTTGCCAATGAAACCAATCATGGGCGGTAGCCCGGCCATGCTGAGCAGTGAAATGATGGCAGCAATGGCTGTTTTGGGCATCACCTTGTACAGTCCGCCAAGTTTCCTGAGATCGCGTGATCCCACCGACTTGTCAATCAGCCCGGCTACCATGAACAGCGCACCTTTGTAGAGCGCATGAACCAGCAGGAAAATGATGGCGGCTTTTACCGATATGTCGGTATCAATACCGAGCATCAGCACCATCGTTCCTAAGGCGCTGATGGTGGTGTAAGCCAATACTTTTTTGAAATCGGTTTGTGAATAGGCAAAATAGGCACCCAGAAGCATGGTAATGGCGCCGGTGATGGTAAGGATGTAGCGCCATTCGGGTGTGCCACCCATCACCGGACTAAGTCGGGCAATCAAGTAAATACCGGCTTTTACCATGGTGGCCGAATGTAAAAAGGCGCTTACCGGCGATGGGGCCTGCATGGCTCCGGGCAGCCAGAAGTGGAAAGGGAATTGCGCCGATTTGGTAAACGCTCCGGCCATAATGAGCAGCAATGCCGGCAGATAATGCGGATGACTGCGGATAAGGTAACCGGATTGCAGCAACTGATTTATTTCGAGGGTTCCGGCCATCTGCCCCAGCATAATAAAGCCGGCCATCATGGCCAAACCACCCGCAAATGTAATGAGCAGGGCCTGAAGTGCGGCATTGCGGGCTTCGGGTTTTTCGTGGTTGAAACCAATCAACAGAAAGGAACTTACACTGGTTAGTTCCCAAAAGATGAACATGGTGAAAAGATTCCCCGACAACACCAGTGCCAGCATGGCAAATTCGAACAGAAGCATGAGAAAGAAAAACCGGTGTTTCAGCGGGTAAGGTTCCATATATTTACCCGAGAAAACCAGTACCAGCGCGCCCATGCCGGTTACCAGCAAACCAAAAAATAACGACAGCCCGTCAAGGTAAAGGGTAAAGTTAAGGTAGAGTTCAGGCAGCCATTCTATGGTGTAATTGAGGGTGTTGCCCGCTGCAATGAATTTCGCGTAACTCAACAGGTAACCAAAGCCTCCGGCAGATACCAGCCCAAGCAGCCAGGGCGCAGCTTTGCCACCTTTTTTGATGAGGTGAGGCGAAAAAAAAGCAGCGGCAAGCAGCAGAATAAGGTAATTGAGCAATCCACTCATCGGGAAAAGATATTCATTTGCTTTTTTCTTTCTTCAACGGTTTTGTAAAACATGTCGGTGGCAGAATCTTTAGCCCCCAGCAACAGGAATATCTTTGTACCCTGCTCCCTTGAAAATTCGTTTTCAACAACCCCAACCAGGTTGCATTGTTCAAAACAAGCTAACACTTCCGTGGCGAGGTCATCCCCAACGATAATCATATTTTGAATATTCATCGAATCGGGTAGCCAGTAAATGTAGTCCGAAAGGAACGAATAAGCTGCTAATGTTTTTTTTCGGTTGTAATAGTTTAATGCACCCGCCTGTCCATAATCATCGCAAAAAATCAGCGTGTTTTCCAATTCCTGTTTTGGAATCATCCGATAAGCAGTTAAGGCCTTATCGGCCATTTCCTTCCAGCCAAGCATGTCGGCAAAATCCTGTGGTAAGGCATGGTTAAGTCCATCTTCCCAGCGAAGCAATCCAATTTTTTCATACACTTCTTTGTCTTTAATAATTTCTGTTGGCGACTGGATCGGCATCAAATACTTTGCAATAGCGAAAAATGCAGTAACATGCAACAGTACCAGCAACGAAATCAGGATATTTTTCCATCTTCTGAAAACAACCTCCAGATAAACACTGCCAAAAGCAAATATTACAGGATAAAGGCCCAGCGTGTAATAACTTTTTGCCCGGCTTATTGTAAAGAGTATTATTACGATGATAAATGTCCAGATAACAAATCGATAGCGTTTAAAGGATTTATAAAACAGGAGCGACCAAAAGGCTGCTAAGGTTGGGATGGTAATGAGGCCGTACTTCACCTGGTCAGTCAGAAAATCCATTCGGTTTACATGCACCAACTGGGTTTCTTTTAGCGCCTTCATGTGCTGCACTACGGGGAAATGATGTATAATTTGCCAGATAATATTGGGAAGCAATAGCAGCAAAGAAAGTCCTATTGCGTAGTAAAAGTTCTTATTTGTGAATAGGCTTCTTTGCTGTGTTATCAAAAGACCCGCAGCCAATCCTAAAATCAAAAAGATGAGGGTATATTTATTATAAAATCCTAAAGCAACGATTACTGACAAGTAAAGCAACCATTTAGCATGATGATTCTTTAGGTATTTTATTAGAAAATAGAATACGCTGGTCCAGGCGAGAATATCAAAAGCATTGGGTTGAAACAAAACGTGTATCCTGGCATAGACTGAGAAAATAAGCAGCACCGAAGTGAGTATTTTTGCGGGAAGGTTATCACCTAATTCTTCAACAATCAGCCATCCAACCACAACAGTGAGCGCGCCAAAGATAGCCGGAACTAACCTGATCCAGAACAATCCTCCACCCATTAAATAGATTAAACCCGCCATCCAGGATGTAAAAGGAGGGACGGAAATATATCCGGCCGCAGGATGAAAAGCCTGGTCAAGATGTAAAAACTCATCGCGGTGCAACTCATAAACCGGGTTTACAAGTGCCATTTGCAAAATCAATTTTACAGCTACCAGGACTGCCAGAATCCAGTAGTTTTTTAAAAGCAACCGAAGTTTTCTTGCATCCATAGCAATAATGAATTCCATGTCACCCGGATTCCATTTTTCCCTTATTCCCCCAGCTTAAACACCGCCACGTACTCCTCGGCAATGCTATCCTGGTATTGGTTTATCCCGTCCCAGAAATTGATCCCCAGCATTTCGATGAGCCTGTAAATAGCCGATGAAACCGTGGATTTGTAAACCACCAGTTTCAGCTCCAGCTCCTGCCCCACATGCATTCCATTGGCCGACGACGACTGCGTTTCGGTGCTCCCTTTGTAAATATAGGAATCGCTGAAGTAGATGGTTGAAGGTGACGATTTGTCGCGTATGGCGCAGCCAATAACGCTGCCCGGCCCGTTTATCACCGTGATATCATAGCTATTGGGTGTGTTGTAAATGCTGATTCGGACGTTGCCGACCAGGTCGTCGAAGGTGTAGGTATTGCTGCCGTTGTTCTCCAGAACGATGATCTTCTCCTCCTTTTTGCAACCCGCAAGGGCAGTAAGGAATACCAGTAACAGGATGATTAGGTTTTGTTTCATAACGTTTTATTTTGCAATGATACTGTTTAACTTCTTATCCGAACTTATCCAAGGGGTTTATTATTTTGCCTTTTTATCCCACCTCAAAAGGGCCACTTCCAAATTGACTCCAAGCCACCGATTTTGTTCAATCTTTTGCAAAACCGCTATTTTTGCCAGGTGGCTGCTATGCGCCGTCAATTGTTTCTCTTATAATTTTGATAATTTCTTCAATCTCCTGCAGGTCGGGTATGTTGTGATTGGTTGCGTAGTAATATTCAAATACAAAGTAGCCTAGTTCGTTACACTGTTTTATTATTGTTTCGATAAGTGTTCCCACGGCTGCATCCACCGGCATCAATACGGTTGCTCCGATATACCTGTCCGATTGATCGACGGTTTCCACGATACAGTTCATCTCTTTGGCAACAAGGTCGGTTTCTTGCGTTATGGTATTTTTTTGTGTTGTGGTAAATGGCTGGTTGGATGCAGGCAGAAGTAGAAAATAATAGCGCAGTTTGTCCTTGCGCCCCCCCAGTCCGGTTGAGATGAAGCCGGAAACTTCACCGGTGAGCGAGCCTTCAAGAAACATTTTGCACTCCTGCAGTGCCATGGCAGCCCATTGCTTCAGCTCCTTGTCGGGATGCTGGTAATACTTCTCGATTTGCCGGTAGGCCGTAATCGTGCCCAGATGAGCCAGAAACGATAAAGCCCTTCTTTTAACTTTTAAAGGCTCCCTGGCCTTAAACAAGTATTTTGCTAACTTTAATGTGTGTTTTTTAGACAGTTCGTCAACGTCGCATGTGCGGGCGAAATCAAGGTAATCTTTTTGTACCTGCATATCAATTCCCTCTTCCATCACGTCGAGCTTGTCGGAGATACTATCCAGAAATTCGCGAATGTCTTCATTACTGTCTTCCATAGCTATTTGTTGTTTAAAGGTGAAATATTCCTAATCATCAATGCAGCAGTTATTATCGTAACAACATTTATTGTCGGAATGATGAAAATTACTGGTATTACATTCACGTCATTCATCGCCATTGCTACAATCTTTGCGGTAAGTGCAGTCATAAGAATCGACAAAAAAACGAGATAAATTGTGGCGTATAGATATCCATCTGCTTTATTCGTAAGAAGCAAAAAACCCGAAACGAAACAAGCCGGAAGCAACAAACCCAGGTCGAAACCCTGAACTATAAGGGTAGTGTAGTGATTCAACTCTGCCGGATATAATGAGCCATCCACCAAAGGAGGAATAATAATGTTTAGCCACAAAAACGCAATCGAAACAGCATTGATCATAAGAAACCAACCCGCAAATTTATGGGGAGCTTTCGATGCAAAAATGCTGCGCATATCCGGTTTGGCAAGCGCTTTCGTGGTAAGGAAAAAACCAAAAAATGATAAGCAAAGTAGCGTAACATAGGGCAAAAACATAATATTGTACATTCCCATTGCAGTATAAAATAAGTAGGTTATCAGAAAATAGCCTAGAGTACCTGCTAAGAGGAAGTGCCACTTTACGGAATTTTTTCGATATCCAATTAATGAAATTATTAACAATGGAACGGCTACAAACAAGGTGATGTAGTCCTGGGCAATACCCTGTATGGCAACATCTGCCGACATGTGTTGGTAAATTCCTTTGCCATAAATTTCGATTCTCTGGCCGCGAATGGATTCGTGCACGAAGGCGCCCGTTCCAAAATCCGAAAATATTCCCAATCCGGCAGCAAAGGCTGAAATCAAAGCGATAAAAATCACCATTACCGTAATTGTTCTTTTTTTATTCATGATACTACTTGTTATAACTAATATTTATTTTTTTTTGATTTGTAGTAACGGCTGATGGTATGGCTTTCTTTTCCGTCATCGAGATTGTTTAATTTTATGCTTTTCGTTTGTGTTTTCCCCTTAATAGCACCGTGTTGGTGTGTAAGTAATCCTTACATACCACACGTTCTTCCAACTCGCCCTCTTTAAAAACCTTACCAATGTGCTGGGTAATCGCTACTCTGTTTCTGTCAAATAGTTCAGCCATTTGTGCTTGTGTAAGCCAAACTGTATCCTCCTCAAACATTACTTTTATTTCTGTTTGATTATCGGGCGTTTTAAAAATTTCTATTTTATTTTGGCTTTCCATTATAAGTTCACACTTTGAATCTGTTTCATCAAATTATTGGCTTCGTCATTTAGCTGTGCCAGCGCGCTTTTAATCTCTAAACCACTAAAAAGTCTATGCCTGCTCCGATTGCAAAGGCATGAATACCGAATCGAAAATCTCAAAAAGTTCTGCAAACCCTGAAAAATAGCGCTGAAATTTGCTCATCCCAATGAGCTTTCAGTAGCTTTCCCCTAAATTATCCTACCTCAAAAGTGGCACTTCCAAATTGAAAACACATACCTCTTAACCAACGGGTTTTAGTCCAACATCAGGCATGATTAATGCGGCTATGCCGAATAATCATGCCTAATTGTTAGGGGCTGGTTTTTATTAAATTTTTCTCATTTTTGTTACGTAACAATATATCATCGTTTCTCTCAAATATTTGCGAAGTCAATGGATAAAGGTTTGTTGTATAATTA
>Ga0265295_1009515_pt1 | contig 10363 bp, 8 predicted proteins | sample Munlansysbiofilm_FD_192503 | JGI IMG/M metagenome (GOLD analysis project Ga0265295, IMG submission 192503) | Leachate microbial communities from a municipal landfill in Southern Ontario, Canada - Methane capture system biofilm | ecosystem: Engineered > Solid waste > Landfill > Unclassified ... | reverse complement strand
CGAAGCCACCGCCTTCCTGACGCGCGCCGGCGTGGTCACGGTGTCACTCGCCGAGACGAGCGATCTCGACGACGAAGTACGCGCCGCCGAGGAGCGCGAGAACAAAGCCCACGGACGCGAGATCTACGACCAGGGCGTCGCGCTGATGCGCGATGTGGAGACGCAAGCCAAGCTCGGGAAGGTGTTCGAGGTCGACGGGCTGCAGCAGATGATCAGCGCGCTGTTGGACACGCTGTTCAAGGACCCGGCCGCGATTCTGGGGCTCGCCGCGATCAAGACGCACGACGACTACACGCTCAACCACTCGCTCAACGTATGCATCCTCTCCCTCGCGCTCGGCGCCTCCATCGGGCTCGACAAGGAGACGCTGCGCTCGCTGGGCCTCTCGGCGCTTCTGTACGACCTCGGCAAAGTGCGCATCCCGGAGGACATCCTCAACAAGGAAGGCCCCCTCACCGCGGACGAGTGGCAGATCGTGAAGAGCCACACCATCGAGGGCGCCGACCTGCTGAAGCGGATCCAGCTCGTCGACCAGATGCCGATGGTGGTGGCCTACGAACACCACCAGCGCCACGACCTGCAGGGGTATCCGCCGGCGGATACGCCGCAGGAGCAGCACCTGTTCTCGAAGATCGTGGCGCTATGCGACGCGTACGACGCAATGACCACCCGGCGGCCCTTCAGGCGCGAGATACGGCCCGACAAGGCGCTTGCGGTGCTCATGCAGGGCCGGAGCAAGGCGTACGATCCCAGCGTCACCAAGGCGCTTGTGGCGATGCTGGGCATCTATCCGATGGGTGCCGTGGTGACCATCGACGACGGGTCGACGGCCGTGGTGTTCCGGGTGAACAAAGACGACCTGCTCCGTCCGCGCGTGAAGCGGCTGATCGACCCTCAGGGCTGCTGGTACGAGGAGCCCGAGACGGTCGACCTGCGCCTGATCGACCCCGAGACCGGCACCTATGCGCTCACGATCACCGAGTGCATCCCGGCGAGCGACGCCGGCATCGACGACGTGTGGCAGTACCTGTAGGCCTGCCGCCCTCACATGCACCGGCACACAACGCGGTCCTTTGGGGCCGCGTTGCCGGTGTCTAGAGAGAATCGTGACGGACGGAGCGCACGAACCGCCCGAGCGAGCGTCCGAGCCTGTACGCGATCTCGGGAGCCAGCGACCGGCCTCGCCAGCTCTCCGGCGGAAGCGCCGCGTCATACCGGGCCCGGGCCGCGGGATCGGCCAGCGTTTCGTACGCCACGTTCAGCCTCGTGGCCCGCTCGGCGCTCCCACCGTGATCGGGATGGGCGTCCCGCATGAGACGACGGTACGCCGCGGCGATCACCTCAGGCGAGGCGTCGCGGCGCACCTGCAGCAGCTGGTAGTGGTCGGCCATCGGGCGGGTCGCACCTTTCTCTCGTACCGTCGTGCGAGGGTACCACGCGCGGTGCGCCACGGCTGTCGGGTGAGGATATGTGAAGCAACCTTTCTACCTCCAGTGGTACCATGCTTGCTATCCCGATGCTCGACACAAGCAACCGATGGGAGACGCTGCCGAATGAGTAGAGTCCTGTTCGTCACTCCGCCCTACAAGACATGGGGACAGCAGATGATCGGCAACTGGCCGCCGCTGCACCTCGTGTACCTCGCCGGCGCCGCGAAGAAGGCCGGTTGGGAAGCGAAGATCTACGACGCGATGTACAAGGACACGTCGTATGACGAGATCAAGCATCAGATCGAGACGTTCAAGCCCGACGTGGTGATGTCGCTGGACTACCTTCCGGTGACCGGTGCGATCAGCACCTGCACGGTGCCGGCCGCCGTGGGCGCGCTCGAGATGGCCAAGGAGGTCGACCCTACGATCCACACACTCCTCGGCGGTCCTCACCCCACCTTCATGTATGAGGAGATGCTGTCCGACCCCGACATCTCGGTCGACGTCATCCTGCGCGGCGAGATGGAAGAGACTCTTGTGGAGCTGCTCGCGGCGTACGCCGAGAACAAGCCGATCAAGGACGTGCGGGGCATCGCGTTCCGCGCGGACGGCGAGATCGTGGCCACGCCGCAGCGCCCGCACATCGCCGACCTGGACACCCTCGAGCCCGATTGGGACAAGCTCGACTGGGACGACTACCACTACAACATCGATCCGTGGGGTCGCATGGCCTCGGTCCTCACCTCGCGTGGCTGCATGATGGGGTGCTCGTTCTGCAGCCAGCGCGTGTTCTGGCGCGGTGAGTGGCGCGCACGCGATCCCTACAAGGTGGTGGATGAGATCCGCCTCCTGATGGAGAAGTACGAGGTCGAGTTCATCACGCTCATCGACGCGTACCCGACCCGCGACCGCGAGCGGTGGGAGAAGATCCTCGACCTCCTCATCGAGGCCGACCTCGGCGCACAGCTGCTTATCGAGACGCGCGTGGAGGATATCATCCGCGACGAGGACATCCTCCAGAAGTACGCCGATGCCGGGATCATGCACATCTACCTCGGCCTCGAGTCGTCCAGCGATGAGACGCTGGGCAGCCTCAACAAGGGCACCACGATGGACATGAACGAGAAGGCGGTGAAACTCCTCAAGGAAGTCGACATCATGATCGAGGCGTCGTTCATGATCGGCTTCCCGGAAGAGACGTGGGAGTCCATCAAGCACACCACGGAGATGGCCGCCAAGCTCAACCCCGACATCGCCGTCTTCCCCGTGCTCACACCGATGCCGTACACGCAACTCTACAAGGACGTGTACGACCGGATCCGCGTGTGGGACTACTCGAAGTACAACATCATGACCCCGATCATCGAGCCCTACAACATGTCGCTCACCGACGTGACGATCGCGCTCGGGCGCTGCTACATGACGTTCTACGCGAACAAGATGAACGAGATCCTGGCGTTGCCGGAGGGCTTCAAGCGCAGCTACATGCTCTCCGCCATGAAGGTCATGATGCGCGACTATGGCGAGCAGTTCGACTTCCTGGGCATCGGCAAAGAGAAGATCGGCGAGATGCCGAAGAAGATGGCCGACGCGATGAAGAAGCTCTCGGGCTCCGAGAAGGCGGCGGAGAAGACCGAGGCGTCAGCTGCCGAGTAGGGCACCGGCCACGCACGGATACAGAAGGGGCGCCGGAAACGGCGCCCCTTCTGCGTGCGATAGAGCTCGGCCGCGCTACAGGTCTTTGCCGAGTCCGCCGATGCCGGCGTGGGTCGTGTCGAACACGGCAGGAATGCCAACCAGCGTGAACAGCGACAGCGGCATCGCAAGTACCGCGACCCACGCGAGACGCTGTCCGTGCCACCGCAGCGTGTAGTGCAGATGGAGGTACACGGCATAGATGATCCAGACGATGAGGCTCCACGTCTCCACCGGATCCCATCCCCAGTACCGGCCCCAGGCCTCGTTGGCCCAGATGGCGCCGGTGATGATCATGATGCCCCAGAAGAAGAACCCCACCAGCACGTAGCGCACGGTGAGGTTTTCAAGGGCGTCCTGCGCCGGGAGCTTCTCGAACCGCTTCGCCCACGCACCCGAGCCGGAGCGCTCTCGCACGATGTAGGCGATGGCCAGGCCGAACGAGATCACGAACGCGCCGAACGCGAGGTTGGCGAAGATCACGTGTATAGCGAGCCAGAAGCTGGTGAGCTTGCCGGTCATCGGCACCTCGGTGCCCTGTGCGAGCATCGCGCCGCCCAGCAGCAGGAGCGCTACCGGCATCACGCCGATCCCAGCACTGGCGAGCCGGGGCTGCCGCCATGCGACGTACACGAACGTCGCCACGACAAAGAGCACCAGCGCCGCGGAAACCTCATAGAAGCCCAGGTATGGACCGTGACCGACGCGGACCCAACGGAAGCCGAGTGAAGCGACCTGCGCCGCGAGTCCAACGGCGGCCACCAGGACCGACCTCCCAAGAAGCCTGTCCTTGCCGAAGACAACGCCGATCGCTGAGAGTGCCGTTGCGCCCGCATACAGAAAGAGCGTCACCCACGTCATGATGATCTCCACGATCACGCACTCCCTTCAGTGGCGCCGAGCGCCCGACGCAGCTCGCTCTCGATCTCAGTCTTGCTGGTGGTGTGGATCCGCCACAGCCGCATGCGCACCGCCATGATGCGCGCCTCACCCTCGATCCGTATGCCAGCCGTGAATATCATCTGGCGTGCAAGCGTGGCGATTCCCAGGCCTACCAGTGCGATCGCGCCGGCGATATACAGCAAGGTGATGGTCGGGTCGTCCACGATTTGCAGTCTGGCATAGTAGTCGACACCAAGCAGACGAAGCGATCCGCCGAGTGGCAGGGCCGCTTCCTCTCCAGGCCTCAGGACCTCATCGAGCAGCACTGCGCCGGTCAGATCGGCAACGACCACATGGGCGCTGGGGTCCTTCGGAATCCGGCCGAGAAAACCCTCGGGCACACTGTCGAGCGGCACCGACACGGTCAACCTGTTCAGCACCTGGCCGTTGGAGCCGTACAGACCGATCTCGCTGACCGGCGCTGTCCCATCAGGACTCGTCCCATCAAAATCCAGCAGCTGCACAGTCCGCTGGATCTCGGCACCCTGGTCGTCGAGCATCGCAATCTCCGCCGACAGGCCGTAGTCGACCGGATATATGGACAGCGATCCGTGCCTGAGGATGTGGTTCGGGTAGACGATGCGAGACTCGAGCACCTCGCCATCGCCGTCGAGGACCGCGACTGTTGGCGTTGGCCCCCGGCTGATGCCGCCAGCCATGTAGTCCAGATGGAAGTCGTCCACGCGGATCGAGCGGTCGTTCGATGCCCATCGGTACAACGGCCCAGCCGTGAGTTCGCCGTACGACTCCGGCTGATCGGGTCGTGTCTGACCGACCGCCACGCCCATCTGACCCGAGGCACGAGCGAGACTACCGAGCGCCATGAGCACGATCAGAGTCACGAGCGCCCAGTGGAAGATCGCAGTACCCCATACCGTCCACCACGGCGAGACCGAGACGACCCTGTCGCCTACCCGGCTGCCCGGGATGCCCAGCTCACGCAGCGTGGCAACGACTCTCCTGTAGGCCTCGTCGTTCTCGACATCCGGTGCAACGGGAATAGACAGCTCGGCCAAAGCGAAATCGTTTGCCACGCCCGCAGCCGAGACCTCACGCAGCACACGAGCGCGCCTGCGAGCGACTCCCGTTCGCTGCCATGCGCACACGGCCGTACAAAGCGCGAGGAGCAGACTGGGGACGATGAAAGCCGGAGCTGTGAACGCGTCGTGCAATCCGACCGCATTCACCACAGTCGCAAGCGCCGGGTTCGCTGCATCCCATGCCGCGATTTCCCCGGGGGAGGTGGTGCGCTGTGGCACGAATGTGGCGATCGTGACCCAGGCACCGATGAACAGCAACAGGGCTGCCGCCAGGCGTGGCGAGGCAAGGAATCGTACGATTCTCCGCATGGCGTTGTCCGTCACTTGGATGAATCGGGCGGGGCAACGACTGTGTCGAGCGCGGTGCTCTTCACCTCATCCACGACCCAATCATCACCCTGCGGGATGACCGTGTATGTGGCCTCATAGGTCACCTCATGTGGGCCGCTGATCACTTTTCCGGGCTCAGAGATGGAGACGTACGAGTACTCCCAGCTCTCCCTCACCGGTACATGCACGCGCTCCGCGTCCTCGCGTGGCTCACGGAACGTCAGCGAGACGACCTTCATGTCGAGAAGGCATCCCTTCTGGATATAGCCCTGGATGCCAGCGTCTACCCTCACCTCTTGATAGGTGCTCATAGTGGGGATGGCGGCGCTCGACTGAGCCGTCCGGTACGCATACGATGACCAGTCGAGATATGAGCGCACCGCGTTCTCGGGCGTGGAGAGATCCATCGAGTCTGGAACGCTTGCAAGCGCTTCTTTTGAGACGACCACATCGGCCACCGGGCCGGCCATGGCCGAACCGACAGTGGCCGAGGGCTCAGGCGAAGCATCGGGCCCGTTGTTGCCGGTTGAACGCGTCACCATGAAGACAACACCAACCAGCAAGGCTATCGCTATACCCGCGAGAGCGGGCACGCGCCAGTTCGGTGCGGCGGCAGGCGGTGTTGTCCGGTCCATGCCATCAGCGGGCTCATCGGAATCGAGAGGGGTGCGAGCAGACTCAACCATGTGTACCATCCCTGCTTAATCACTGTCCGTCAGAAGAACAACCCATACAGATCGGTCGTATTCTCGATCGCTACGAGTATCCAGCGCTGGCCGGCCATCGACAAACGCAGATCGACCGTGCGCTCTCCGCTCTCTCCAGACGCAGGCAGCGTCACATGCACGACGGCCTCCGAGTCGTTCACCATCTCGACCCCGCCCGGCCCGTGGGTGAGAACCGCCGAGAACAACGTGCCTTCAGCGACTACGGTGCCATCCGCTACGCCGGCCCGGAATGCTTCGTCGAACCGCTCAGCGAATGTCTGCTCCATCACTGTCGGGTTGAAGTTGCCGCTGTGACCCGATGTGGGGTGCTGTGGCGTGCTCGATTCTCCCATGCTATCCAGCTGTGCCATTGTCGCCCTGGCGAACGTGAGGCCCACCGCGCGCGTGTCCATGTGCGTCCGCACGCCGGTGAAATCGCCGGCTTCTGCGGCTTCCGCGAGCTGGAAGACCGCAAGCGCTGGACCTTCCAGGGAGTCGCGCATCTCGGAGCGGTCCTGCGCATCGCTTGTGCAGCCGCCGAGGACGGTCAGCGCCAGGAGCGCTGGCACCAGAGCCGTCACGAAGACGACCCGGAGGCGCTTGTGGCAGTGGCTGCGGCGGACCGCGGCCCCCAGCCCCCTCGATGTGTCGATGCAGTTCCGGAAGACGCGCACTGTGACAGCAGCCATCGTGATCCCTTGTTGATCGAGAGTGGGTGAGGGGGCGGACATCGCTGCCCGCCCCCTCATCGTACACGTTCAAAACGCTTCTTCGCACCCGGGGAGGACCACCTACGTCCCCACAGGTACCCGACTCATCCTACATGTGGCAGGACTCGTCGCACTTCATCTTACCAGAGACGTGCGGTGCGCAGTCGATGATCTCCTGGTCATACGCACCCTTACCACCGTGGCAACCGGAGGTAAGACACGCGTCAACGCTCGGATCGAACGTGGCGGCTGCGATTGAGCCGGCTGCCCAGGCGTTGACGAGCTCGCATACCTTGTACACACAGTCGTAGACGAGCTTGGCGCAGCGGTCGCTACCGGCTGCAGCGACATTGCCAGCGAACTGGGTGGTGACCCAGGCGCCGTCAGCACCGCCCGCGGCCTCGAGCCAACGACCGTGCGTGGCGTGGCAGAGAAGACCCTTGCCCACACTGCTCGGCGCGCGGTCCTTGGGGACCTGGGCACCCGTGAGTGTCCAGCCACCGTCATTGAAGTCCACGTATGCAGCGTTGGACGGGAACGGGGTCTTCTCGAACCATGCGAGGTACTGGTCGATGGCATTGCCATCATTGGTGACGACCTTCAGCATTGCCGCGCCACCGTTCGCGACACCACACACGTTGCGCCAGGCGTTGATGCCGCCACCGCCGTAGTTGAAGATGCCACGTGGAATCTGGTTGTAGAGCGAGTTCGGGAACTGCGTTGCGAGCTGGCCAATCACGGGCCAGAAGGCAGCCTCGCATCAACCAACCTGTCCAAGGGCGGAGTGCATGCCCTTGTAGATCTCATAGCCATGGCGCGCGATCGCAGCGGGATCCAGCGGAGCTGCAGCCAGGCCCGCCTTGATCGACGCATCGGGGAACGTGCCGGCTGGCGTTGCCATCGCCGGTGCCACCGACGAGACCGCAGGGAGCACCGAGGCAGCCGCCACCGCTGCAGTTCCTCCCAGGAACTGCCTGCGGGAAAGCTTGATTCCTTCCATGTTCACTCTTCCTCTCGTGACCGGTCACAGGGGACCCGGTCGTTTCAGTCCGCATTCCGTGTCCTGAAGGGGCGGGGTCCCGCCCCTTCAGGCTCTACGGCGACTAATCTCCTGATGGTGCTACGTAGTCGTCCATGTAATCGGACGTGTTGGTGATGATACGGACGTTGAGCGGATCACCTTCGGCTGCACCGTTGACCACGTTGCGCTCAAGCACCGCGTGGTAGTGGTGGCCGCAGCCTTCACAGCTGTAGCGGTCCCAGACAGCGGCACCGTCGGTCAGACGCATCGGACCTGCGGCAGGCCACGTGAGCGCGCCCATGCCGTTGTACCCGGTGGCCGGGTCAAGCAGCATGCCGCTGCCTTCGGTGGCGTTGGTGCCGAGCACGTACGGTGAACGGTACGGTGCGCGATCGCCCTCGATGTTGCCAGCGTGGATGCCGTTGGTGCCACCAGCCCAGCCCGTGTTCACGAGCAGGCGCGGTGCCTTCCAGCCGTGCGGGACAGCGATGTGGCAATTCACGCACTGCGCCGAACCATCCTTGGTGTCCTGGTGATGGCTGGAGTGAGCCGTGTTGGAGGAACCGATGGCCGCAGCGTTCACAGTGCCGGTGGCAGACTGAGTGAACACCGTGTAGCCGCTGTTGAGCGTCGAATCGTTCGCCAACGCATCAGCAGCGTCTGCCGGGTCGCCGGCCGCATCAAGGAACACACTCCAGCCGGTATTGCGGGTGATCGTGGTGTAGTACGGCGTGAAGGTGGTCTCATAACCCTCGTGGTAGTACGCAGCACTACCGGTGGAGATCTCCGGCAGCGGGGTACCCGAGGTAGTGCCCGAGCCGTAGTTCTGCAGGTCGTGGCACTTCGAGCAGATCGTCATCGTGCTGCCGTCCTCATACGCGGTCTGCGTAGTAAGGTTCGTACGGATCTTGATGCCCGACGGGTATTCGACGACGTTCTTGGTCAACTCAGCGTAGGCAAAGTCCGCGCTGTAGGCGGGATCGATGCCCCAGTTGTCGTCGGCGCCGTGGGGGCCAGCGAGCTCAAAGCCCGTATGGCAGTCCTCGCAGGTGACGACCGAGTCGGCTTGAAGGACCATGGCACCTGCCGGCGCGTCGGTGTCGCCGTCTTCCCAGAAGACGTTGACGGTCGGGAACGGCCAGGCGGGGGTCACAGGGTTGCCATCAGTACCAACGAGCAGGTCACTAAAGTCCTCGACTGCACCGATCGTCCCGAAGGCGGTCGTGTTGTGGCCGGAGGCCGCGACCCAGCTCTCGGAATGGTGCACGGAGGGCTCAGTGGCGAATCCATGCGGTGCGAATGCGCCGCTGTGGCAGTCGATGCACTCGCCAGCCTCAGTGGTCTTGGCGCCGATGAGCGGGAAGCCGTCATCGATCAGGCCGTCATAGTGGTGGCATACGCAACCGGCGTGGGCATCCTTGACGTGCAGATCGATTCCGCCAACACCGAGCAGATCGCTCGTGTGGCAGTCGACGCACGCACCGCTCTCATCGCCAGCAACAGTGGCCTCGAACGTGTCGTGCGCACCCACGTGGTACGGGTGAGCGGCGTCCGGATCCATGGGATCAGCGTGGCAGCTCTCGCAAGAGTCCACCGTGGCAGGCTCGAGATAGGCGTGGCAGCTGCAGCCCTTGTGCTCGCCAGGCGCAACATCCATCAGGTCCGTACCGTGGCAGCTGACACAGCCACTGCTGTTGGCCTCGAGCTGACCGACGAAGTACTGGTGCCCGACCTGATCGTTGTGCCACGTGCCGAAGTCGGCAGACGAGTGGCAAGCGCCCAGGCAGGTCGTCGACGGCGTGACGCCCTCGGCGTGGCAGGCCGAGCAGCCCGGAGGCTCCTCGCCTGAGATGCGGAAGTCGGTGCCGTGCATCTTCGTCACGTCGGTGCCGTGGCACAGGCCGGCGAAGCAGCCACCGCCGCTGTCCACAACAGTGTGGGCCGGAATGGCCGCGTGCTGGACCTCGGTGGCCTCGTGGCACGTCTCACAGGTGGCGTCGGTGACGTCGGTGGTCGCGTTGTGGCAGCTGGTGCAGTCGGCGTGGATCGCAACGACACCATCAGCGTGGCAACCGGACTGCGTGCAGGCCTCGGCGCTCTCGCTGGCAATCACGGGGTGAGTGCCGGCGTGTGCGTCAGTATGGCAGCTCTCGCAGTCGCTCTTGGGACCGCCGGCGATGCCGTGGCAGTAGTTGCAGCCGATCTTGCCCTCGGCGAGGTTCACGTGGATCATCGCGAGGTCGGAGTCGTGGCACCCTGCGCCCGTGCAGAACACGTCGGGCAGCGCGTGCGCGCCCACAGGCTCGGGCTCAGGAGCCGCGGGCGTGAGGGCCGCCTGGATGCTCGAACGCACGGGAGCGGTGATGACGGCCGTGCCGCCGAAGACGTAGTAGGTGTCCACGTCGCCCTTGAGCGCCTCGAGCTTGGTCTTGGTGGCCGAGGTGAGCGTGGTGCCCTGGGTCATGAGCATGACCGAGTTCTTCGAGCC
>Ga0265295_1009513_pt1 | contig 10364 bp, 4 predicted proteins | sample Munlansysbiofilm_FD_192503 | JGI IMG/M metagenome (GOLD analysis project Ga0265295, IMG submission 192503) | Leachate microbial communities from a municipal landfill in Southern Ontario, Canada - Methane capture system biofilm | ecosystem: Engineered > Solid waste > Landfill > Unclassified ... | reverse complement strand
AAGGTATTAATCGTTTCATTACAAGCAAAAGGTGGGGGGTTATGCAAAATGGGGGTTAAGGTATTTTAAAATGGTGACCAATCTTTGAGAAATTTTGAAGAATTATCAGGATATAAATCAACCATGAAAAAAGTACGTTTATGTTTTTCAAAAAATTCTTTCTTACTACGGGCTAATTCAGATTGAAATTTAATAAAAAATTTATTTTTTTGGTTTTTATCTTTTATGTTAATCTTTTCAGATTTTAAAGCTTCATCAAAACGTGATTTGATGGCTTGTTGTGAAAACTGAGATTCAGAATATTTTTGATAAATTCTCTGAAAAAGTGTTTCGGTGTTTATAAAACGATAATCCGCTGGAATACCTGTATTTACTGTTTTCAAAGCATCAAAAGCTTTGTTAATATCTAAAGAAGCTAATAAAACTGTATAAAATTCATTATAACGAATTAAAATATCAGTATTAAATAAAATTTCAAAAGACCCAATAAAACCCCAAAAGGGAGAAGGACGCAAAGGTTTTGCAATTTGCATTAAATAACCGCCCATACAAACACCAAGTGTTAAAAAAAGGTTGTTATTGACTACAATATTGAGGTCAACGAGTATATCATAAAGTTCAATCCATGTTATAGATTCGTGAGAAGTAAAAACCATTCCTGATTTATCAGCCTTACCGTGCATTTCAATGTGAAGTATTGGGTATTTGCCATTTGAAATTGCATCTAACTTGATTTCTTCAATAACGTCGAAAAAGTCTTGCTTTGTAATAGGTTGATAAAGACTTGCTTCAAAATTATTTAATTGAAAAGCTTGCCATCTTAATAAATCATCATATAATTCTTGCCCTGTTTTTCTTTCTTTGCCGAGTGATTCAATCACATACGCTTTATTAAATTCGAAACCTACAGTCATTTGATTATATTTAAAATTAAAGTACTAATTACAATTCTTCTGAATTTTCAAGTTTCATAAAGTATAGTTCTGGATTAATGCTATTTACATTAAAAACTCTTGCTAGGTAATATGATTCATTAGCATTTTTTTCAAACACAAATTTCCATTCTCTTGTACTTATTGGCATAGCAATAGAATCAGCTTCAGTTATATCTGTTGTAGTCGATTTTACCTGAATGTAGAAATTATGACCATTCATATTCTTAGCAATTAGGTCATATTTATCGCCATTATCTGAGATATAATGCTGCTCCTTTTCAAAATCTATGATTGAATTTTCATTTGGAGTACTTGAAAGATTTAACCATGTAACATCATAACCTCTTTTTTTCATTTCTTTATAAACAAAAGCTTCACCTTTCCATCCATTCTCAAAATTTATGCGAATGTTCTCTTCGTCAGGTTTGTACTTTAGTTCAGGACTCCAACCTTTACTTAAAACCTCTATTTCTAAGAGTCTTTCAATTCTATCTGAGGTTAAATCAGGGAATTTGTTGAGAACAAATAAAGCTGAATCTAAATTCATCTTAGATGATAAGGATGCAATTTCCCGGATAGTTTCAGACTTGACTCCTGACTTGACTATATCTGCAAATTCTGCACTCATACCACTTTTAAGGATTTCATCAAATTGATTTCGTTCTTCAATATCATATGTATTTAAAACAATACCAGACCGTTTCCGATAAAATGACTTGAATAAATCCTCCATGTAAGTTATTGTTCCCTTTTGCTTTGAAATCCATTTATCCAATTCTCTGAGTGGCTGCTTTACATTTTCATTACTTTGTTCTTTAATTGCGACATCGTCTAATAAACCACAAATCCATTTTAAGTCTTTACTATCATTCAGTTTTATTGAAACACCTTCATGCAAAAGATTTTCACGACAATCATATCCGAAATCCTTAAGAATAGGTTTAAGTTCTTTTGGAATGGAATTATCATTAGAAATATTGTTATTAAATAGACATAAATTATTTAATTGGTTAGGTATTATAGCATATTCAGAGAGTAGGTGATATTGGTTGTTTTCAAATTTTATTGCATAGTTTATTAAATCATTAAGAAAAGTATCTGTTTTAAATTTAATATCTTCTTCATCAGGTATATAACTATCTTTTATTTCAGGATAAGCTGACTTGTATAGATTTAAGGAAAGGTTATTGAGATTTGAAAATGAAGAAATTCTACTGAGAACTGTTTTAATTGCCCAGAGCTGAAAAGGTTTCCACTCAAAATCTTCAACCCCCTCTAATTCAATTAAAACACTATTTATTTTATCATTAAATAAATGTTTTGCCACATTATACAAGTATTCAAAGTCCTTTAATTGATTTTTACCGCAATATCCAAAAAGCTCAAATAAGCCATCATTCAAAGGTAAAATCTCATCTTCCTTTAATTTACTTTGAAAGAATTTTTCAATTTTTTCCTTTATTCTGTCTGAAGCATTCTTTATAGTTAACTTGCTATCTCTTTCAAAAACTGATATTTCATCTCTAACCAGTTTTTCATACCAGTTTTCACCAGTTTTTTTAAGTACATCTTTTAGCTGCGCTGGAATTTTAGCATCTCTGCTAAGTTCCTTTTTTTCTGTAAATGTAGATTCCTGAGATTGGTTAGGGAATATTTTTAGAGCATTTTCTTTTCTATTTAATAGTTCTTTGTTTTCGGTTTCAGTAAAGCGAATTATATTATTTAATGCTTCAAATGCAGCTACATCACTTTCAAAGTATTTTTTACTAAATGCTAAGAAAGATGATTCATTTTGAATTAGATATAATAATTTTTCAAGGTCAATATCAAAGTCCATCTCTGGCCAATCTGTTGTATTTGCTTCAATGATTGTTTTCCAAACTTCAGAATCAGCTTTACATGGAATTTTATCTTTTAAAAGATACTTACACAAATCCCAAAACTCATTAAGCTTTTCTGTTTGGTATATTGGAAATTTTGCGTCTTTGGGCTTTATAGGTTTGCCTTTATTTTCGGTAACAACTATCTCAGTATCTAATATTTCTTTACGAATTTCTTTTTGGATTTTCTCTTTATACCAATTTTCATCAACATCAACAGGCAATTCAGATTTAGCTAAATAATAAACATTACCCCAATTGTTTTCACTTGAAGTTTTTAAAAAGCTCTTATATAAAGCAATAGACTTTTCAAATATTGACCTATTAAGGTTTACTTTCTTATCAAATTGATGAGAATTTAAAAGATTCAGATACACATGACTACGAGAATCGTCAGGATTAAATAAAGGACTGTTGATAATTACAGGGAATGAAAATGATTCGGAACCCACTAGAGGAAATGATATAAATTGTCTTGGTGTGGATTGATTTGGAAAAATAATCTTATAATTATCATCTTCTGTTTTTTCAATAGGAATAGCTATCGTTAATGCTTCATGTATATCTGATATTTTAGCAATTGCAATTATATTGGGTATATTATTATATGTTTTTTCAATACGTACAATCGTAATATTACCCACTTTAATAGATTCTAGTCTTTTATATTGCGTTAAACTGCCTAATTCATTTATTTTAATAAGATTAAGCTTATCGACAAAGGAAAGCGTGAAAGGAATTGCATTGTGCAAATCAGCTATACCATGTTCGGCAATTTTTTTTCCATCAGAATCAAACTCATAGATAAACTTTGTATAACACTTGCTTCCTTCAATATATTCATTAATAATATTTTGAGAAGAAGCCACCTGCTCAAGTTCTGTAAATGAAGTAAATGAGTCCTTGACTTTCGTTTTCATTTCATCAGGAGTTTCAGCATCTCTATCAAGTGAAATCGAAAATTGTTTTATTTGCCCATTTGTTGCATACACACTTTGAAGAGTAATCTTTTTGCTTAATAGATATGTTGTCATAAAACCAGTGCCAAACCTACCTGATGTATCAAGAAATTTTTTGGCTTGTGCTACGTCTATTCCTTCAGCACTATATAATTTTTCAAAAAATGCTTGTTTTTCATCATCGGTATAACTTGGAGATTTAGTTGACCTTTGGCTAAGAATCGCTAATAAATGCTGATGCTGAAAAGGAGAACCATTGTGAGAAAACTCAACCAAGGTATCTGTTAAATTTATTTCAATCATCCCATTTTTAGGTATGACATCTTTAGCATTTTGTAGTAATTCCCATATCCAACGGCGAGCAGATTTTGGATTACCTGATAATTCAATATTTATTGTATTAAAAAGTTTCTGGCCTATACTTTCTAAACCTTCTTGAGCAAGTAGTTCTTGAGTTCTTTGAATGCTATCCATTTTATTTGATTAATGATAAATATTACAAAAACCACAAATTATCTTTCCCAAATTCGGGTATTTCGTAGCCATCGAAGTATGGGAACATTTCGGCCACCATTTCGGGGTATTTTATTGTAACAGGAAGATTCTGCTGACTTAATGATTTCCAGTATACACGACTAAATTGATATACCTGGTCCAAAAGTTCTCTGATTATTTTGGGGTCTTCTTCTAATTCTTTATCGGTGCAGGAAATACCTAATTTTATTGGAAAGGGATAACCTGCTATACCTTTTACCGGATAGTTATTGTAACGAGTATTGTTGAATAGTAGGTATTTATTATAACCAATTTTAATATACTTTCCGCTTAAAGGCATCTGCTGCTCATAGTTTTCATCAAATGCAACTATATCACGGGATTCTGTTTTATTAATACTTACAATGAATACTGGTATTTCAAGACCTAACTTTTTCAAACCATCTTCTATAGGTTGTAATTCTTGTTGTTTCATGCTTTTATAGAAGTGGATTACAAGCCTTTTTAGATTTTTGTTGTGAATGGCATATTCTTTAACTGCGTTAAGAATTGACCCTGCCAATTCATCTATCTCACTATTGCGGAAACATTCAAAGCGGTTAAAAGTGCCATTGTTTTGGAAACTAAAGGCACTGCCAATGTATTGAACGTTTGTGTTTACATGCTTAAATGCTCCTACTCCAACAATCAATTCATATTTTGCCTGAGTATCTAAACGCCATGGAATACCGTTCAGTTTTGCCAGCATTGCGATAGCAATGTTTGGTAAACTGAAATGATACTTAACTTTAGGATTGAGGATTTTCTCTGAATCCAATACCTGTGATGTAATCCGATGCTTTAATAGTAATTCTTTGATTTTGTAGTAAATGGACTTACGATAATCATCGCTAATGTTTTTGCTGTAAGGGCTTATGTAAACGGCTATATAACGAACATCGTCTTTAAATTCTCTTTTACTTATTAAATCTTCAATCTCTGAAACCGGATTGTCTTTGTCATGAAAAACTATGCTAAACTTAGGAACAACAAAATAATTAAGATGTGTATATTTTTGTAAACCCTTAAAACCAGCTATTTCACCTTTAAAGAATTTTTCAATATGAAACGCTTTTGCAGAATCATCCTTATGGAAAATAAAGAATAAATGAATATTTGAAAACTCACTAATACTTAGTGGGCCATATTCACTCATGCCTGTAATTGGTGAAATATCCGTTCCATTTTTACCATCTTTTTTACCAAATAAGAGCTTATTGCTTGTATGGCTCACTTGACCAATTCTAATTTCCGGAACTGAAATAAATGATTTACAGTTTATTGGAATAATCGCTTTGAAGTCCTCTGTATTTATATGATTGGCGTAAAAACTTTTAATATGCGATTTGTATTTCAAATATTTATTGCCTCGCTCTGGGGTTTCAGTAGCTTGCTTAAGTGCTGAACGAATATCAAAATTCCACACTGGGAAAGCATTTTCGGGATACCTTCTGGCTTCTTCCGGTAATTCATCGTGCCTAAATAACTGGTCGTTGTAAATTATCCAAGTAAAAGCTTCCGGTGCAATATCAGTATATAAAACATCAAGACTTTTTTTGAATACTTTAGAAGTGCCTTCAAATGAGATAATTAATTCAGGGAACTTGGAGACACGTGCAATTTGAATTTTAAGGGTGTATTTGTCGAAATAATTATACAGGCTATCTTGTGATTTTTGAGAAGGTAACCAAACTTCAGTATCATCAATAAAATTAGGCTTAACGATGTAACCATTATCTTTAAAATAAGTGTGTATTTTTGAATTGTAATACCGTTTAAGTATACTAATGCCAAAACACGAATTTTCGACTTTCTGATTGACTATTTCACCATCTTCGGTAATAGTTTCAATATAAACTGGTGATGTTTGCTTTGTAACTGAGAAACTATCGGTTAAAGATAAATCAAAAGAAGTGTAGTAATGGTCTTGTTCTCCAAAGTGTTCAATTACCTCGGCAGGCACAAGAAATTTAAATATACGTTGCAAACCTTCCTTTTCTTCACCAAAGAAATGAAAAGTGAACTCATCCGAAGGGTGGGTGAATGTTAAAATGTTAAAGGTTAGTTGCTGCATAGGTATAATTAATTAGAAACGAATTTTTATCATAGATGCATTATCATTGCTGTTTTGGCATTTATTTAAAATTTCATTTTGGTTAATATTTTCTTCAAATGCTATTTTTTTTATATAGTTCATATCTGTCGATTCAAGAAAACCATCAGAACAGATTATAATAATATCATCATCCAATATATTTGTTTCAAAAATTCCGGGATTGAAATCTTGACCATTCCCACTTATGCTTCTTGTAACAACATGTTTTATTTTATTAACATCCCAATCATCAGGGAGTGCTTTATCTTTCTTTAATTCATTAACTAATGAATGGTCTTGAGATTCAAAAAATAAAGTCTTGTTTCTGAATAAAAAAATACGAACATCGCCTACCCAAAATATAATTGCATGGTCATTCGAAATATGTATCCCCCCAATGGTCGTACCTAGTTTAATATTGTTTGCTATTCGATATTCTTTAAGAACTTCATTAGCACCTTGTATTGATTTTGTAATGGCTTCTTTCGAAGGCTGCAACTTATGTTCTTTTAAGTAGTCAAATATTTGTTCAACGGCCATTTTAGAGGCAACTTCTCCTTTCGAGTAACCACCCATACCATCGGCAATAACATGTAAATATGAATTCTGGATAATCTCTTTAGAAAAGATATAATCTTCATTAATGTTACGTTTGCCTTTATCTGTATATAATTCTATCTTCATTAATTACCAGTTGCTTTAATCGTGCTGCCCCCGTGTTTAGTAACTCTTGGGCGAGTAAATATTTTAGTTGGTTTATTTGTTATGTTTTTATCATCGGATTTAGTTGCCCATAAAAATGCTTCACCGGGATTCAATGCAGATAAATCGGATGCTTGCAAGGGATTTAATTGAGTTATTGATTTCTGAATATGTCTAAGCCATTGAGGGCTGTTAAATTTGTGCGTTAAAACAACACTGCTAAGCTCTATGATTTCATTAGGCAAACTTGGAGGGTCTTGTGATGCAATCATTATGGAGACCCCTTTATGCCTCATCTCCCTGATAGCTGTGACAATATTATTTGTTAAGGCTTTATTGTCCATATATTTATGTGCTTCATCAAAAACAATAAACTTGTTGAAATGCTTATCATCAATCGATTTTACACTTGAAAAGATATTGAGCATAATGACAAATAAACCCAAAGCATCATCTTTTATAATAAATTCATCTCTTAGGTCAACAATAATCAATCTTCCCGGACGAAGAATTTCTTTAAGATTAAAAGAATCATCAATATATTCACTTGCAAAATTCAGCTTTTGTCTTGCCAATGCTTTCTGGCTATTCGAAAGCAATTCCGTTTCTTCTACTCCATTAGAAATATTTAATAAGGATAAATCTTTTCGATTCTCCTTCATAATGGCTTTAAGCTGTTTAATATAGGTAGAGTCATTACCGATTGCACCCAAAAGAAATAACCAATCCTGAACCGATAATTCCATAGAATTGAAAGCTATAGGAAATACCTGAATATCAGGATATTCTTCCTGACGTTCTTCAACTTTATCTTTAGGAGTAAGTATTATTATATCTTCAATACTATCTGGTTTACCTTTATATTCATTAATTAATTTATCAATTTCAGACTTATTATCATTTGGCTTTTTCATAGATGTGAACTCAGGCTCATAGTCCATACTTTCACTAAAATGAAAAATTACACTAGCTAAGGGAGATGGAAGACAATTAATATTTTGAAATTGCTTTAATACCATTTCGGTTACTGTGCCAATAGTATAGCTTTTTCCACCGCCTTGAACACCAAAAAGACTTATTGTATTTGTTTCGCTTAAATCCAAAGCAATGGTTTTCCCATGAATTGTTTTTCCAAGGATACCATATTGTTCACTTCCAGAAGACTTGCCAATAAGAATGTCGTAATTGGGTTTATTTGATAGATTCGTAGCCTTGTTAGTGGTAACAGGTACGTTTTCAGCCACTGGTTCACTCTTTTCAATAATTACAGATTTATCAACAATTTCTGGCTCTTTGACTTCTTCACGAACTTCCTCTTTTTCAATATATTCGCTTTGTTCGGTAGATTCAAAACTTTTTAAAAAATCTGACAATTCTCTTTTTCTAAATGAACAATCAATTAAATCTTCTTTTAATTCGTCTTTTTCCAGACGAGTTGTATTTAGGTCAGAATCAGGGTCGAGAATTTCAGAAATTAAGCGTTTCCCAAATGTAAAACATGTAAGTTCGCTATCAATAACTTCTTTGCTATGCTTGATTTCAGAACTAAAATCAAAAATAAAACCTCGTTGTTTGAAATTCAGGGTATATCCGACGTCAATCGTATTTAAAAAGTTCAAATATGCATTATATGCTTCATCTTCAAGATAACTATACCTATTAGCCCTATGAATATAAAACTCAAGTAAGGATTTTAATTCCTTATTCTTAATTTGCCTATCCAATCTATCAAAAGACAAGTTATTCTCTGGGTCGAAATGGTGTTTTAAAACCTGTATTGTGTTATTAACCTGGTCTTTAATTTTATCTTTTAAATCATTCTTTTCTTGCTCATTTAAAGAATTACGGCATTTTATTTCTATTACAGTAATTTCAATAACCCTATGTTCGGTATCAATGCTTACTAATAAATTATCAGCTCTACTTTTACTAACTAAAGAAGTGTTTTCAAATAAATTTTGATGTAAATCAATAGGAATCAAGAATGAATCTTTTAGGTATTCTTTTTTCTCTAATACTCGTTTTGTAAACGCTGAACCAATTACTTCAAATGCTTTATTCTTTCCTGAATTTAATTGAAGAACCAATGAACTACTTATAGCCCTTAAATCTTCTAATAGTATTTCTAAGGCTTTACCATTATTGGGGTCTAAAATATCAATATTAAATTCCTCAAAATGAGGCAATAACAAACCAAGTATTTCTGATGTTGGACGTGTTGTCAAAAATGAAGATATGCCTGACAATTCTTCACCTGGAATATAGTCTAATAAAAATGGAATGTGACCATTTTTACTTGGTTGGTCAAAAACCTGTGGGCCAAGGTTCTTGTCAAATGTAATTACCCAATCTGAGTTGTCATGAACTAAAGAAATTAATACATTATCCTTTTCGTTTAAATGCAATTGAGTTGAAGGAAAAGAATTTGTTGAATGGGAGGCTAATGCTCCGGCAACAAAGGATTGGATATTGGCAAACAATGCAATTCCAGTATTTGAAAATTCATTTATTTGATTACTAAGCTTATTAGGGTATATAAATTTATTCCACTTTATTTCTTTATCCGAATCCTCTACAATTACCGAAGGAGACATCAAAATACCATTAAGGTGAAAATTTGTATAATGTTTACGAACCTTTATTAACTCAGTTTTTGAAGGAAAAGGACTTACAAGAAAACTTAAATGTGCATTAAACTCATCCGGGTGAAGTAAATAATCTTTAATGTTATTTACTGAAAATCTTAATTTTGGAAATAATTTATTAATTGATGGTTGGGAAAATGCTTCTGCTTCTTCCGATACATTGTATTCCGGGTTTATTAAATTTTTTAGGGATGCTCCATGATTTATAATATTATCAGCCCCTTTAAAAATTCTTATTTCATAGCATATATTTTCAAATCGTTTCTCTTTCTCCAATTCTGTTAAGGAATTTGCAAAAGTGTTGGCATCTCCTGCATTAAAGAGATTTATTATCAATTTATCAGTATAAGGATGCTGAATTACATAATTCTTAACATGCTTTGTAACTAATTTTTGGCTTATATCGGTATCAATATAGTTTTCAGAGCTTATATTAATTAAATCCCGTAAATAGGCTTTTACCTGTCTGTTTACAGATGAAATAGCTTCAATATTATAATTTGATTCTGGTTTTATGTAAATACCCCAACCATATTGAAGTTCACCTGCATATTGGTATGCTTTATTGTTGGTAAAAGAGACAAATACCAAAGGATTGTTTTCGGGTAATAGAT
>Ga0265295_1009511_pt1 | contig 10365 bp, 11 predicted proteins | sample Munlansysbiofilm_FD_192503 | JGI IMG/M metagenome (GOLD analysis project Ga0265295, IMG submission 192503) | Leachate microbial communities from a municipal landfill in Southern Ontario, Canada - Methane capture system biofilm | ecosystem: Engineered > Solid waste > Landfill > Unclassified ... | reverse complement strand
ATCTTGCGTATCGTGACGAGTTGAAGGGGGAATAACGAGTATGTATCATACCTTGTTTTGGAATGCCGGCAGAGTTGCCGGACCGTGTTTGGGATTTGGTTATGCCGGTGCTGGGAGGTGGGTCATGGGACTGGTTCTCGCTGCGGTTCTTGCTTCCCTTGTGCTTTCGATCATTGCCATTGTCCGCACCTCAAGGAAACGGATGGACAAGCCGGAAGCCGTGAGGATTCTGGAGAAGCGCTATGCACAGGGCGAGCTCACCAAGGAAGCGTATGAAGCCATGCGCAAGGACTTGTACTAAGCCTGATTACACACTATGGCACCCCTCTTTACTCATCAAGGAGGGGTACCTTATTGCCAAGAAACCTTCGAATAACTCGAATCAGTAGGGGTAGACCACACATCCCCACCATGACCAGTTACGACAGGATTTCCGGCAGATGGTTGTACTGTAATATACTGATGCCTATACTGTTCAGCCCATTGCCTGATAATCAAAACATCGCCTTGGTCATCCAGTGTCAGATTTGTTGAATTTGCCAAGCCATCTTGTACTGTAATATAATATTCGATATCACTGCCCATACGCAAAGGGATATCAAATTCGAAATACTGGCTAGGTGGTACCGATTGTCCCGCTGGGATATATGAACTGCTCCAAGAGCCCGTACTCGTCTTAACGAACAATGCAGTAATGATGTAATTGCTACCACTTTCATTGGAATACATTACATGGAATGTACTTGGATTTTCCGAGCAACTGGTCAAAGCGACCAACAAACCGATAATCACAATTGACGAACAGGCTTTTTTTACATTCATTGATGGACTCCTCATCTAAAAACCATTACGGAACATGAGAGACCTCTTTTTATAAAATCTATAAGGATTTGGAAAGTAAGACATTCAATTGTGTAACTAGCATATCTCTAGTAGCTCGTAACACTTAAACCTATTCCTTAATCACCGGGTACAGGCGCTTGAGTTTGACTCTGGCGTCGCTGGTTTTGAACTGCCAGTCAATGCCTTTCTGGTTCGAATTTCTGTCCCTTCCCCATGCAGAGACTTCCCTGCAAACGGTCGCGAGATCGGGCAGCCGCCTAGTTTCTATGCATTGTGCCGTCAATGCAGCCAGCTCGCATTCGGCCATGTTCAACCAGCTTCCATGTTTTGGGGTGTAATGGATCTCCAGTTTTGATGCAATACGGAAAGCCTCCTCTGGAGGGAATGTATTGTATAGTGATCCAATCTTATGTGTGTTGAGGTTGTCCATCACCAAACGAATGACCTCGGCCTCGGGATAATCCTCATCAACGAGCCTCTTGATCTGATTGGCCCAGTCTGCTTTGGTCCTGTGCTCTTTTGCATCTACATACCGATATTTGCCCAGCGGCTCATTGAACATGAAGATGCTGCAGGTTCCATTGCGGATGTATTCCGAGTCCTCCCGCAACGGTTTTCCGCGTTCCATGGGAATACTCTTTCTTTTGTACGAAAGCAGTTGGAGTGGTTTTTCGTCCATACATAAGACTGGTCTTGAGCTGTCATATGGTTGTGCGTAGAGGTTCAGGACATCTTCCATTGCCGCCACAAAATCACCGTTCTGCTTGGCGGGAATGGTCCAGCAGCGCTTCAGGTGAGGCTTAAACGAGTTTTTTTTAGCGTCCGTGAGACAGACATGGCCGAAATCTCATCAATGTAAGACAGTTCGACCATCTTTTCAGCAAGCAGCCTGACGGTCCATCTGGCATATCCCTCAGGTGCCGGACTGCAGCAAAGCGCAATCAGATGCGCTTCCACGTCACCGGTGATTTTCGTCTCCCTCGGTCCTTTCTCTCTCTGCTTGCGGTTGACCACTGCCTCGACATCCCCGCCAAGATTGTGAAAGCTCTTCTTCACCGACTTCACTGTCGGGACGCTGACATCCACCATTTCCGCAATTGCCAGCTCCTTTGGAGGAATCCTTCCACCGGAAATGTCTGATTCCAGTAGAATTCTTGCACGCTTGACCGCCTGCACGGGCCTGACACCCCTGGAGATGAAATCAAGCAGGTATTCTCTTTGTTTTGCGGTCAGGCTGATGGTTCTCTTTGCATATGGCATGGCAGTATTCTCCTTTATTGTTCTCCAATTCAGAGGATACTGCAAGTATCATTAAAAGTATATATTTAAGTGTTACAGACTACTAGATCAAAAATACTTTCTTTCAGAAAATAGTGAAACGACGGAACTGCGGTGATTCATTTCCTGGTTTTCTTGTATTCCTTATCAAAAATTGAAAACGAAATTGCAACCAAATCAAAAATCTCAGACACGATTTCATATCTGTAGTATAAATCTTGGTGGATGGAATGCAAGAGGAAAGCTTCTGCCCAAAGATGCTTCTTTCGACATGCGATTATCTGATATTTAGCAAGGATAAACGTAAGGATGTTATGCATACCATTGAAGGGTGGGCAAAACTTTGAGAGAAGCATTCTATCTGATGATCGAGAAGATGAGTAAAATACGCTCCCCCATCCTAGAGAATAGATGGGGGGATAACCTATTCGGTATCAGGCGTGGGTTCAAGGATGAATGTTTGTCCGTTCAGCACACCCCCACCAGAAAAAGCAAATGTCATTTCAGGTGCATCATAGGTTAAGGTAATAGTGATGTTATTGGTACTGGATTCCTCTCCTTCCTTGATGTACGTTGCAGTAATCACACCATCAGAAAAACTGGTTACATCAATCGTGTAAGCAGTTCTGGGATCTTCTGATATTACGACATCCATAAGAGGATCATCTGTATCGAATCCAACAAACCCAATAATAAATCCCCCACTGTCACTATGCTCGCCCCAGTGACTGTTTTGTATAACAAATGTTTCTAGGTCAAAAGGGTTCCCCTCCTCACACCCCACCAAAACCAACAGACCCACCAAGAGAAGAATCAACGCAACTTTCTTACCCATATCAGCCTCCCTGCTTCCCTCTGTACTGAATTCGTACTTCCAGTATAGATGAGTTTTGGGAATTCTCAAGATTTGTTGCTTGGGGAAACAGAGAAAACCCTTGGTTTCCCAAAGGTTTTCTCTGTTGGTTTTTTATGTGCTTTTGCTTACTTGAACCTATTCAGTCTCAACGCATTCAGCACCACACAGACACTGGACATGGACATGGCAAAGGCGGCGAACATCGGGCTGAGCTGCGGGCCTCCAAAGAGCGTCAGCACGCCGGTTGCCAAGGGAATGCCCAACGTGTTGTAGAAGAACGCCCAGAAGAGATTCTGGTGGATATTGCGCATCGTTGCCTTGGAGAGCTGGAACGCCCTGGTAACATCGGTGAGGTTGTTGCGAACCAGCACCACATCGGCAGTCTCCCGTGCCACATCGGTGGCACTCCCCACTGCGATGCCTACATCAGCTTTGGCAAGGGCAGGGGCGTCGTTGATTCCATCCCCAACCATTGCAACCATGCCTTGCTTGGCATACTTGCTGATCGCCTCCTCTTTTTGGTGAGGAAGCTGGCCGGCAAGATAGGAGTCGACTCCCGCCTGCTTGGCAATAGCCTTTGCCGTACGCTCATTGTCACCAGTGAGCATAATCGTGCGTATATTGAGGTTTCGGAGCTCGCTGATGGCCTGCTTGGTCTCTTTGCGCAGCGTATCGGCAACCGCGATGATTCCCATCACCTTCTGCTCAGTGGCAACCAGCAACGGAGTTTTTCCTTGGTCGGAGAGCTGGGCAAGCTGCTCTTGGATTTCTGGACTCAGCTTGATTGCATGATCAGCGAGGAGGGCAGGGTTGCCGATGAGCACCAACGTGCCATCCACCTTCGCCTCGATGCCTCTGCCGACCAGAGCCTGGAAATTCGTACTCTCCAGCACCTGTGCCTGCATCTCTTTGGCTTTCAGGACCACAGCACGGGAAAGAGGGTGCTCGCTGTGCTGTTCCACACTTGCCGCAAGCTGCAACGTCCTTTCAGGATCATCAGAGATGATATCGGTTACCAACGGCTTGCCTTCGGTAAGCGTGCCAGTCTTGTCGAAAATGATCGTTCCCACTTGCCTGAGTTGCTCAATGGCAGCTGCGTGACGGAAGAGAATCCCCAGTCGTGCTCCCTTGCCCGAAGAAACCATGATGGCGATCGGGGTGGCAAGACCGAGCGAACAAGGACAAGCAATGACCAAGACGCTGACCGCACGCAAGATTGCCGTCTCAAACGGAATGCCTGCAAGCATCCATGCCAGGAAGGTAATAACCGAAATACCCATGACAATGGGGACGAAGATGCCCGAAATCTTGTCTGCGACACGGGCGATCGGGGCTTTCGACCCCTGGGCATCCTGCACCAAGGTGATGATGTTGGCAAGCGCGGTATCACTACCGACCTTCGTAGCACGATACTGCAAGACACCGGTGGTATTCAGGGTGGCAGCATACACGTCATTGCCCAGGCTTTTCTCCACCGGAATACTCTCTCCTGTCAAAAGCGATTCATCGATGGCAGAGAAGCCCGAAAGCACAATACCGTCAACCGGCAGTTTCTCTCCGGGCTTGACCATGACGATATCATCCACCACCACCTGGGAAGCATCGATGACAACCTGCTGCCCATCCCTGAGGACGGTAGCCTTTGCTGGGGCAAGCTCCATCAGCTTTCTGATTGCTTCCCCAGTTTTCCCCTTGGAACGGTGCTCAAGATAGCGACCGAGCATCACCAAAGTCAGGATGGTGCCGACACCCTCAAAATAGAGATGGTGGGCCGCCTCATGGTTGCCTCCGGCGATCTGAATAACTCCCCAGATGCTGTAGAGAAAACTTGCCGAAGTTCCGATGGCCACCAGACTGTCCATATTCGGTTCACGCTTGAAAAGGGTGGAAAAACCCTTGGTGAAGAACATCGAACCTGCGACCATCGTCCCAATTGCCAATACCAGCTGGGCGATGCCATTCTGCAGATGCGAGAGGGGAAGCTCGAGTCCCACCATCGGTCCCATGGCAAGCACCATCAAGGCAACGGTAAGCACAGCGGAAATGATCAGCTTATGAGCCAAGGACTTCAGATCGCGTGCCTTCTCCTCTTCCTTTGTCTTGTGGTCTACGGTATCGACGACAGAGTATCCTATTCTTGCTACTGCCTGTTTGATCTTGTCCACATCAAGACTGGACTCATCAAAGGCTATGGTTGCGGTCTCGGTGGCAAGGTTCACCTGTGCTTTTTCCACACCCCCCAGCTTGTTGAGCGTCCGCTCAACTGCAGAGGAGCAGGAAGCACAGGTCATGCCCCCGATTCCTACCTGTATCTCTTTCATGCTTTTACCTCAAATCCAATTTCGGCTATCAAGCTCTTTGCTTCAGAAACCGTGGTTTCCTTCTCGTGCTTGATCACTACCTTGCCGCTTTTTGCATCGGCTTTTGCACTCTTGATATCTTCAATCTGCTTCAGAGCATTCACCATTCTGGTCTCGCATCCGCTGCAGTGCATTCCTTCAGTCACTATGATTGTTTTCATCGTTTACCGTACTCCTTGAACGGGAAATTTTCATCTTTGTACTAGACATGTCACGCATTTTCCGCTACTATCGCTCATGTACTCAAACACGGGCGGTTAACTCAGCGGGAGAGTGCCACGTTGACATCGTGGAAGTCGCCAGTTCAATCCTGGCATCGCCCATAGGCAAGTATCCATTCGGATGCTTGCTTTTTTTATTGCCTGCGAAAATTCGCCATGACATCCATCAATTCCTTGATCTTCTCCTCACGACCTGCATCGTTGTCACTGCGCATCGCATCCACCACACAGGTATTGAGATGGTTCTCCATCACCAGGTCCTCCACTTTCTTCAAAGCAGAGATGACTGCCGACAACTGCAAGAGAATATCGACACAGTACCGATCACTCTGCACCATGTTCCGAATACCTTTTACCTGACCCTCGATCCTGGCAAGCCTAGGGTCTATCTTTTGTTTCACTTCAGCTTTCATGCTTCCTTTATATACCCCCGTAGGGTATTTGTCAAGGGGGGTGTAGAGCCCTGAATATGGATCTATACGTATTCAAACCGGTAATGATGCCACTTCTCCAAATCAATACCCATTGGGGGTATTGTCTTGATATCGGTAGATATCCCCTGGGGATACGCATTTTTGGCCATAGCTTTCGCCTGATGGTACTTGCTCATGGTAGTGCCCAAAATTGCCAATTGTCATGGTTATAAAAGAAATCCGAATACATAACCTGTTTTATTGCAGAAAGATAGGGCGACTCAACCCTTGTGGATTCAGCCCAACCTTCGTATACTTTGCCTATCAACCATGAGGAGTAGAGCATGCCAGGAAGATTTGTGATCACCAAAACACCAAAAGGATTCTATCGTTTCAGCCTGCAGGCTGCGAACTATCAGACGGTTTTGACCAGCAAGAATTACTCCACGCTTGCTACCTGTCGCGATGGGGTTGAAACCATCAAGAAGAATGCACAGGCACCCATAGAGGACCAGACGCTGAAAAGCCCAGAGGCTTTGAAGTACCCCAAGTATGAAGTGTACTTTGACAGCGCCGGACAATACCGCTATCGCTTGCTTGCATCCAATGGCATGAATGTTGCCATGAGCGAGGATGGGTATGCCACCAAGAGCGGATGCCTCAACGGCATCGATGCCATCAGCAGGGCTGCTGTTGATGCGACCATAGACGAGAGCGCTCTGCAAAGCTGAAATAGCAGATAGGTTGCATGTCCCGCCCCCAATCCTGAGGGCGGGTTTTCCTTCTCTTGCATTTTCCCCTCTTTCTGCCCATAATGCCTAGCTGTACATGCAATACCGTCTATCACCAAAGCTAGTTCTCATTCTGCTGCTTCCCTTGCTGCTAGGGTTGGTTTCATGCAGCAAACCCCCGGTCGAGCCTCAGTCCCAGTCTTTTCTGATGCTGGGAACCGTATGCAAGATAACCATCTATGACCAGCCAAGTGAAGAAGCTTTCAAAGAAGCCTTCTCTCGGATTCGTGATATAGAGGCTAAGATGAGCCTCCACACGCAAACCAGTGAGATTGCCAAGATCAATGCGAAGGCAGGCCTTGAACCTGTTGCCGTCTCTGAGGATACATTCACCGTAATTGAGAAAGCTCTTGAAATAGCCATGCTCAGCAATGGAGCCTTCGACCCAACCATTGCCCCCTTGGTCATGGCCTGGGATATTGCAGGAGACAATCCTCGTCGCCCCCCTGAAGAGGAGCTGCAATCCCTGCTTCCGCTGATCGGATATCAGCATGTTGTCCTCGATGCAGATGAACTGACGGTGTATCTTCCAAAGGAAGGTATGGCACTCGATCTGGGTGGCATTGCCAAAGGCTATGCTGCTGATGAAGCGGCTGAGATTCTCCGCTCTCATGGTGTCAAGCAGGCGATTGTAAACCTAGGGGGCAATGTACTCACCTTGGGACGCAAAAGTGATGACACGCTGTGGCGCATCGGAGTGCAGGATCCCGAAGAGAGCAGGGGAGCCTATGCCATCATCGTCCAGTTGGATGACACCAGCCTGGTCACCTCCGGTCCTTATGAACGCTTTTTGGTCCTCGAAGGAGAGACCTATCACCACATCCTCGATACCAAGACAGGCTATCCTGTTGAATCGGACTTCACCAGCGCGAGCATCATCACCAAGAGTTCCCTCCTCGCAGATGCACTCTCCACCAGTGTATACGCGCTGGGCTATGAGAAAGGCATGGAGATGATCAACAGCCTGGAAGGTGTGGAAGCCATCTTCTTCACCGAAGACAAGCAGATCCTGCTCAGCTCGGGAGCAAAGCAGGGCAAGATAGCCTACACCATCACGAATCAAGAGTATTGGGCTGAACCCTAAGGGTGCTTCTCTTGTCTCCCTTCCTTTCCCGTCCTACACTGTAAAGGCAGGTTTTCTGTCATTGTTTCTTTCTGTTATTGCATTTGGATACGATGAAGTGTATGACTATGAAATTTTGTTTCAATTTTTTGATATCGTTGCAAAGAATTCATCATATCATCAATGGATACTTGAATAATTTATGATAATGGTAGTTAATTAGGATAAAAACATACGAATTTTGCAATTTTCCAATTGGAGGGTGCTATGACCGGTACGCAACAGGAAATCTCCTATATTGTTCGTGAGCCAAGACAGAAGGATGTCTCATTGGCAACTGAACTCTTTTCCATGAAACAAGCTCATTGTTCTCGCCGTTTTCATCGACAGATGCCCGGCTATCGCATGAGTCCGCTTCAGGGTCTTCCGAACCTCGCGGCCATGTTCAACGTAGGCGGCATCTGGACGAAAGACGAGTCCAGTCGGCTGCAACTCAACAGCTTCAAAGTCTTGGGTGGTTCCTTTGCCCTGTACCGGTACCTGCAAAAGCAGTTGGGAATCCTCGGAGAGGACACTCCCTTTGCCTACCTTGCAAGCCAGGAAGTGAAGGACAAGGTGGGAAATCTCACCTTCGCCAGTGCAACCGACGGTAACCACGGACGTGGCATTGCGTGGGCTGCAAAACGCTTGGGATTCAAGTGCGTAATTTATGTACACAGCGAAACCAGTGTACGTCGTATCGATGCCATCAAGAGCAACGGCGCAAAGGTAGTCATTATTGACGGAAACTACGACGATGCGGTACGCCAGGTGGCCATCGACGCGGAAGCCAATGGTTGGACTATCATCAGTGACACCAGCTGGGAAAACTACACAGAAATTCCGACCTGGATCATGCAGGGCTATCTTACCCTCCTTGCAGAAGCTCAGGAGCAGTTCAGTGGAGTGGGTCTTGTCAAACCGACCCATCTCTTCATCCAGGCCGGTGTTGGAGCTTTGGCAGCCTCAGTCATTGGTTTCTACCATGCGCTCTTTGGCCAGGACGCTCCCAAGTGTATTGTGGTAGAACCGGACAAGGCTCCCTGCATCTTTGAAAGCGCGCTTGCCGATGATGGCAAGCCCCACTCAGTTACGGGAGCTTTGGATACCATCATGGCGGGTCTTGCCTGCGGCGATCCCAGTCCCATTGCTTGGGAGATTCTGAGTAAGAATGCCGATGCCTTCATCAAGGTCCCTGACTATGTTGCGGCAAAGGGAATGAGAATTTATGCCACCCCGCTCAGCGGAGACCCGCTGATCATCAGTGGAGAGAGTGGGGCTGTCACCCTTGGGGCCTTTGCCTCCATCATGCAATACCCTGAGTTGGAGGGATTGAGAAAAGCGCTTGAACTGGATGAGAACAGCCAGGTGCTCTTCATCAACACCGAGGGCAATACGGACCCCGTGCACTTCCGCCAGATCATCTGGGAAGGTGCCAACCCGGTACCCAAGGAACACTGGATCACCATCTGATTTCCTCCAACAAGTATGTGCAAAGAGAGAGCCACCGTTTCGGTGGCTCTCAACATCTGCAAGGGTGTATCTACAAGAGGTGTATCACTCCTCTTCGTACAACAGTTCAAAAGATTGCTGTTTTGGGGGGAAAATCAGGGAGAAGGCATAGAATGCAATCAGGCTGATCAGCAAGGCCGGGATGATGTTGTTCACTTTTGGGATCGAGGGAAGTACCTTCGTGTCCATCAAGAAGAAGACCACACTTCCGATAAGGATCGAAGCAATCGATCCTGCGCTCGAGGACTTCTTCCAGAAGTGTCCCATCACATAGGGAACAAAGGTGCCTGCCGCACGCAGGGTGAAAGAGAAGGCAAGAAGGGTGAGGATGTTGTTTGCATACAGGGCGGTGACCAAGCTGAAGAGGGCAACCACCACCATGGTGATTTTGGTGACCAACATGACTTCCTGGTCCTTTGCTCCCTTGCGGATGAAAATCTTGTAGACGTCATTGCCGAAGATCGAACCGGCACCGAGCAAGTCACTGTCTGCAGAACTCATCGTCGCACTGATGATACCCGCAAAGAGAATGCCGGTTACCACAGCAGGCATGGTGGCTACTGCGAGCACAGGAAGTGCGTAGCGGCTGTTGGTTTTCAATGCATTCACGACAGTGGCATCCAACAGGTTCTGGTTGAAGAGGCTGAGCATTGCCAGGCCCAGAATGACCGGGATAAAGGCAAAGACGAAGTTGACGATGGCTGCAAGAATTGAGCCCTGGACTGCAGCCTTGCCGTCACGGGCAGCATAATAGCGGGAGACCGCTTCCTGGCCGACCGAGAAAGTGGCCACATACATGATGACAAAGCCTGCGATTTGACCCCAACCTCCGATTCCCTTGGTAAGGCTCAGGTGCTCTGCAGGAACCGTCTGCTTGATGGTACTCCATCCACCGGCAAGATTGAGCGCGAAAGGAATAGCGATGACCATGCCGATGACAATCAGGAAGACCTGGATGAAGTCGGTGAGGGTGACTGACCACAGACCAC
>Ga0265295_1009510_pt1 | contig 10365 bp, 8 predicted proteins | sample Munlansysbiofilm_FD_192503 | JGI IMG/M metagenome (GOLD analysis project Ga0265295, IMG submission 192503) | Leachate microbial communities from a municipal landfill in Southern Ontario, Canada - Methane capture system biofilm | ecosystem: Engineered > Solid waste > Landfill > Unclassified ... | reverse complement strand
CGCGAGATCAGTCGTATCCGTGGTCATTCGCGTCAGCCACTGATGCCTGTGGTGTTCACCAGCATGCTGGGCATGACGCTTGATGGCCTTGCGATCGACCAGGCCATGACCAGCCTGTTAGGTGATCCTGTGCATGTCTTCACCCAAACGCCACAGGTCTGGCTGGATCACCAGGTCATGGAAATCGATGGTGAGCTCGTGTTCAGTTGGTATTGCATGGACGAAGTGCTGGCCGATAAGGCGGCCCAGTCCATGTTCGAGGATTTCCATGGGGTGCTGAAAGCCGTGGCGATGCGGCCCGAGCTGATGGAGCAGGCCGGGTTGTGGAAGCTGCCTGCTGACCAGAATGAGCCGCAACGCTTCGAGCGCCAAGGCTGGCCTGTATCGGTTGCCGATACCACGGTCGACCTGCGCGACATCGAGGATGCCCTTCTCCAGAAAGAAGACGTCCTGCAGGCGGACGTGCGGATCGATGATGCCGGGCAGTTGCGGGCGAAGGTCGTGGCGGCGGAGCGCACTCACCAGTCCGCTGATTTCCCCGGCCAACCGCTGACCGGTGTGCCTGGCCTGGTGGGACTGGATATGGCTGAACAAACCCAGTTCGATGACGTCTGGCATGCGCTGGAAATCCGGGCGTTGTATGGCATTGCCGGAACACTGGCCCGACACGGTCTGTTCGTACATGTAGGTCAGAATGCAGGCCTGGACGAGATTTATCAGCGGCTGATGGTATTGCCACAGTTCGAGCGTATCGTCCGCCAGTGGCTACGTGCTCTGACGGAAGCGGGCTGGTTGTCCCAGGATGGTCGCCTGTTCATCTGCCAGCGTTCGCTCAGCGAGGTGCCAGAGGTTCCGGTCGCACCTTCCAGCCATTGGGGCGATGTGCTGGGCGCGTATCTTGATCGAAGTATGGAGCGGCATGCGGAACTGCTGCAGGGGATGTGCTCTGCCCTGGAACTGTTCTTCGTGGATGATTACGCGATCACTCGGGCCTTGTACGCAGAGAATCCAGCAGCGCAGTGTGTGGCTCGGAACGTGGCTCGCGTGGTTCAGGAGCTGGCCCAGAATACGGATGACAACCTGTTGGTTCTGGAGGTGGGAGCAGGCACCGGAGCGACGACGGGTGCCGTACTGCAAGCACTTGGGGAGCGCTTGCAGACTTATCACTTTACCGATGTGTCTACTTTTTTCCTGGACGAGGCTCGCAAACGCTTTGCCGGGCACAACGGCATGACATACGGTATTTTCGATATCAATCAGCCGGTCGATTACTCGGCGCACCCGGCACAAGGCTATGACTTGGTAGTGGCTGCACAGGTTATGCACGACGCCAGCCATATTGCGCGATCACTGCATCGCATCGGCAGCCTGATGACGCCAGGTGCTCGGTTGGTGCTGATTGAGGCGACCCATCGTGACAGCCTGCTGCAGATGGCCAGCGTGGGCTTTATCGAGGGGTTGGGCAACTACCAGGATCTGCGTGTCATTGATGATCGGGCCATGCTGGATCTCCCCCAATGGCGGGGCGTGCTGCAGGATGCCGGCTTCCTGGTCGAACTGGCGTGGCCTGAACAGGAGGTTTCGCCCATCCATCAGCATGTCATTGTGGCGCGACTGGTGCGCGCTGCGCATGTCGATTGCACGATGCTGGAGCGTGAGTTGGCCGCGCATTTTGGCGATACCCTGCCAGGCATTCAAGTGCAACAGAGCGAGCCGTTGGGCCTGTTCGTAGCTGATGATTCAGATGCCGAAAAGGTGCTGGCGACACCGGCCACGCAAGCGCATGTGTCAACGCACGCAGCCCATACCGAGATGCCTGATGCGGCCGCTGGCTCATCCTCCGCTGAATTACTCAATAGCGTTGCGCAGGTGTGGCAGTCCTTCCTCGGCAGACCGGTACAGCCGCAAAGCGATTTCTTCCAGAGCGGTGGCGACAGCCTGATTGCCACCAGGGTCATCGCCCAGCTCAATCGCATCGGTATTACCGGGGCCGGCCTGCAGGCCCTGTTTGCTCACCCGACACTGGCGGGTTTCTGCGCCACCCTGGAAGGAGCCAAAAGCAAGGGAATGGAGAACGTGCTTGTGCCCTTGACACAGAGTTCGTCGAGTGAGCGTGCGTTCGTATTCCACGCCTCGGACGGTGGTGTGACGCCATACCTGGCGTTTGCCCAGGCACTGGATCGCAATGTGTGGGGGTTGCAGGCGCCGGAACAGATTACGGTCAACAGTCTGCTGGAGCTCGCGACAGGCTATCTCCAGGCGATGAAACCGCAACTCGGCAATGAGCCCTATACGTTGATTGGCTGGTCCTACGGAGCCACGGTCGCCGCTGAAGTCGCGCGCATGCTGCACGCAAGCGGAAAGGACATACGCCTCGTGCTGATTGATCCGGTCTATGGCGCTGACTTCACTGTCGCAGACTTGTCGGCCCTTATGCGCCTGCTGGCCAAGGAGCACGGGATTGCGCTGCCTGATGATTGGGACAATCTGGACGAAACCTCGCGCATCGAGGTGTTCATGAGCGGCGCTGTCGAGGCCAAGGTCATCAGCCAGCCAATGCCCGTAGAGGTAGCCCAGCAATGGTTATCACGCATTCACCAGTTGCTGACCCTGTTGTCACAGCACCGTGTTCGGGGAGCCATCGACATTCCCATCCTATGGATCGAGGCGGATCAGCATCCTGAGCACTGGACGCCCGCGGTATGCGAATGGGAAGCGTGGAAGGTTCGCGCCGAATCCCATGTGGTAAGCGCCACACACTGGCAACTGATGGAAGACGCGGAGATCTCTACGCAAATTGCCACTCTGGTTGGGCAATGGTCAGCCCAGGTATCCCGTGAGGAAAAAATCCAATGATTCGCACACCCATCAAGAAGAACAGACGCGTGCTGATAGCCGGGGCAAAGTTCGGCGAGGTCTATATCAATGCCTTTCTGCGCCCACAGCCAGGCTTTGAGCTGGTCGGACTGCTGGCACGCGGCAGTCGCCGTGCACAACAACTTGCCCGTGATTTCGGCATTCCTCTCTACACCAGCCTGGAGCAGGTTCCAGGCGATATCGACATCGCTTGCGTGGTGGTTCGCTCGACTGTCGCACAAGGAGAAGGCAGTCAGTTGGCAGAGCAGTTGCTGCAGCGGAGCATACACGTAGTGCAGGAGCATCCGTTGCACCCGGACGATGTCGCCAGGCTGCAGAGGCTTGCTGAGGAGCGGGGACTGGTCTACTGGGTCAACAGCTTTTATCCGCATCTGTCGGCGGGCCGCAGCTGGATAGCTCATGCCGCGCGCATCCGGAGCCTGTTGGATGGAGCCTTGCCGTGCTCGGTTCAACTGACCACCAGTCGTCAATTGCTGTACTCCTCGCTTGACCTGCTATTGCAGGCATGCGGGGTCAAGGATGCAAATGAGGTGCAGGTGAAGGTGCTGGACGGCGCGGATGATTGCTTCGCTCCGCTGCGCCTGACGCTACCCGGTGGTTGCCCGGTCACGCTGCGCTTGCAGTCGTATCTGAACCCATCTGACCCGGATATGTTCAGCCTGGTGATGCATCAGGCCAGCCTGGCATGGCCCTCCGGTTACCTGTCACTGGAAGCCAGTCATGGGCCCGTGGTGTGGACAGGAGCCTTCCACGATCGAGAGCACGATAGCCCTGACCGGACAATGTATCGCTATATCGACGCAAATCCCGCATACGGGCAAACGCCTTCCCTGGTTCTCCATCAGGCGCCCGATACCTGGCGGGATGCCTTCGAGATCGAAGCTGCAGCCGGGGTAGCGTATGTCCTCCAAACGTTATGCCAGAGCCTGGATGGTGCAAATCTGCCCATCGCATTCAGTTCTGATCACCAATTGGCGCTGGCTCGGCTATGGCTGACTGTGCTGCATTGCTCACCCCCGGTTGCCGAGCGCCATCTCACACCTCCAAAGCTGATCACCCACGAGCAACTGCATGGCATTGAAACATATGCCGAACCGGCGGGAGGCACCCATGAATAAGTTTCTGTCGCTCTGCAGTCAGAACGGCCAGGCAATGGCTCCGATGCATGTGGTGCTTTGTCCCTTTGCCGGAGGAAGTGTCAGTGCATTTCGTAGTTGGCGTGATTTGGGAGCGGTAGGCATGGATGTATCTCTGGCAGTGTATCCAGGGCGAGACCATCGCATGGGCGAAGACTGCATGGAGAGTATTGAGGAGCTGGCAGCGCAAGTGCTGCAGGAGATCGAATCGCAGGAAGTAGATCCCAGCACGCTGATTGTGGCCGGTCACAGTATGGGAGCACAGGTCGCCTACCAAGTGTGCGTGCTTCTTGAAGCCAAAGGCACGTTTGCGCGCGGGCTGGTTCTGTCTGGATGCCACGCGCCACACCTTCGAGGACGTCGGCCGCTCAGCCATCTTCAGGATCAGGCGTTTCTTGAGCAATTGGCAGCGATTGGTGGGTGCTCGCCTGAACTGCTCAACGACCAGACATTGTGGCCTGTGTTCATGCCCATGCTGCGTGCTGACTTTCGTGCCACGGAAAGTTATTGGCATGCAAAGCCACCAGAGGCTTCAGGACGGCTGCAGACACCATCGCTCCTGGTGTTCGGGAGCGCTGATGATGAGGCCTGGCGTAGTGAAGTCGAGGCCTGGAGCAGTTGGCTGAACGATGTGCGGGATCTCGTTTCGATTGCTGGTGACCATTTTTATGTCATTCGGCGCCCTAGAGCATTTCTGGAGCATATCCGGTGCTGCTTTGAAACTGGTTTCACGCATGCCCAAGCATGCGCTATCAAGTGAATAAGGAAGACTTTCATGATGACTGATCTGTCTATTGCGTCCCAAAAACTATTCGATAAAACCATTCCCCTCAGCCACTGCCTGAACCATTGGGCGAAGGAGTATGGGGAACGAATTGCCTTGACCAACGAGGCAGGTGAACATCTGTCGTATGCAGAACTGAACGAACGTGCGGAACGCTTGGCAGGCGGCCTTTACGCGGCGGGCCTGCGGGACGGCGATCATGCGATGGTGCATATGCCAAACACCAACGGACTGTTCACCGTCATCTTCGCGCTGCTTCGCCTGGGAGCTGTTCCGGTAATGGCAATGCCGAACCAACGTGAGCAGGACATCAATGCTCTGATGGAGCTGGCACAGCCGTCGGCATACTTTATTTCAGATAACGTGGCGGAGCACGACTATCTGGCGCTGGCGCAGACTATGCTGGAAAAACACCGGAGCCTGCTCTTTGTCGGTCTGGATGGAAACGCCAGCAAAGGCCAAGAAGACATCCTGCTACTGCAGGACTTGCAGGGCCCAGCATGCCCCTGGCCTGAAAAAGAACGGGAAGATACGGCGTTTCTTTTGCTTTCCGGTGGCACGACCGGCACTCCCAAGTTGATTCCTCGCCAGCACGGCCATTATTTCTACAATTTCACGGCCTCTGCCGAGTTATGCGGATTCAATAGTGAAATGGTTTTCCTGGCAGTTCTGCCTGTCGCCCATAACTTCACGCTGGCGTCTCCAGGTGTACTGGGAACATTCCAATGCGGTGGCCGGGTTGTGACCTCAACGTCAGCCAGTTGCGACGAAGCGATGCCTCTGATCGAGCAGGAAGGTGTTACCCATGTCGCTTTGGTTCCACCGCTGGCGAAACTATGGGTCGAGGGACGTGAATGGGAAGACAGTGACATTTCTAGCCTCAAACTGATGCAGGTCGGCGGCGCACGGCTCGAAGCCGGGCTGGCCAAGCAACTGCTCGACACTCTCGGCTGCGGTTTGCAACAGGTGTTCGGCATGGCTGAAGGGCTGCTGTGCTACACACGCCTTGATGATTCATTGGAAACCATCATCCATACGCAGGGACGACCGCTGTCGACCGAGGATGAGATCCGCGTCGTCGATGAAGAGGATCGGGAAGTCGCAGAGGGTCAGCTTGGTCAGCTCATGACGCGCGGGCCGTACACCATTCGAGGCTACTTCCGAGCACCAGCGCAGAATGCGTCCAGCTTTACCCAAGATGGTTTCTATCTTTCTGGTGATCTGGTGCGGCGTGATGCGCAGGGTAACTTCATTGTAGAAGGCCGTATCAAGGAGCAGATCAACCGGTGCGGCGAGAAAATCTCTGCCGCAGAGGTGGAGGAGGCAATCAGCGCTTTGCACGGTGTGCATGCAGTGGCCGCTGTGGGCGTTCCAGATGATCTGCTGGGTGAGAGGATCTGCGTTTTTATCAAACCCGAAGGTCAACCGGTTGAGCCGTCTCAGCTCAAGGCCGCGTTGCGTGCAAGTGGGCTGAGCGACTACAAGGTACCAGATCAGATCGAGACGATTGACGAATGGCCGTTGACCGCCGCCAGGAAAGTCGACAAGCGCAAACTGGTCACCATCGCAGCGCAACGGATCTCTGAAACACCCACATCCACGCCGTTGCATTACGAGCAGGAGATTGAACCGTTAACTGATGACCCCTTTGAGATGGCGGTCAGATTGGTCGACCATATCCAATCGGGCGACAGCAGCTATGTGCTCTATGAACGGCACGGGGAATGGACGCTGGGACTCGATTGCGCCATGGAGATCACAGTAGGTGCAGATGGCACGGTTCATCGCAGTGACGGGAAATTCTGGAAAGCGGACTCGCCCAGCGAAGGCATCCAGCAGGCTCTGACCGATCTCCCTTTTGAAGATTGGCGGGCTTATGGCCGGGCTGACTTCGAGTTCGCCTACCTAACGTATGGCGTTAAAAATACCGTACACCCTGGGCCACTGATGAGGATTGCGATTCCTCGAAGCGAAATCCGCTTCCAAAAGGAGTCGGTACTGTTACGCGCCTTGAGCGCTGAAGAGATGTCTCGCCTGAAGGCAGCACTCGACGCAGCCAAAACGAGAGAATTGCCGCAGAGTGATGCTCCAATCACGATGGATGTGCGTTCGACAGGACGTGAGTCGTATCAGCAGATCGTTGCATCAGCCGTAGCCCAGATGCAGGATCGACTTTATCAAAAGGTCATCCTCTCTCGGGCAGTGGATATCTCTGTTGCCGTTGATATGGTGGCCAGCTACTACGTGGGGCGCCAATCCAATACCCCAGCTCGCTCTTTCCTGTTGAAAGATGGCGATTTCCAGGCGTATGGCTTCAGTCCAGAAATCGTCGTAACGGTGGATGCCGACGGCAACGTGACAACCCAACCGCTGGCGGGTACGCGTGCCTTGACAGGCAACCAGGAGACTGACGAACAGCTCCGACAGGAGCTGGAATCGGACGTCAAGGAGATTGCCGAGCACGCGGTATCCGTGAAGCTGGCAGTCCAGGAAATGTCGCAGGCCTGCGAAGAAGAATCCATTTTGGTGGACGAGTTCATGAATGTGCAGAAACGCGGCAGCGTCCAGCACCTGGCTTCTCATGTGAAAGGCGTTCTGGCACCCGGCGCCACCGCATGGACCGCATTCGAGAAACTGTTTCCCGCGGTTACGGCATCCGGCATACCGAAGAAGGAAGCGCTTGAAAGCATCAACAGGCATGAAGGCCGCAAGCGCGGGCTCTACAGTGGGTGCGTTCTGATTGCCGACAGCAATGGCGCACTGGATGCGACCTTGGTATTGCGATCCGCATACCGTGATGGAGATCGGTATTGGTTGCAGGCGGGCGCGGGGCTGGTGCCGCATTCGACGCCGGAACGCGAGTGGGAGGAAACCTGCGAGAAGCTGACATCCGTCGGGCCCTATCTGTGCGCATCGAAGAAGTAAGAAACCACTGCTTCGGCGGCCATTCCCTGCATGATCCATTTATGGGAGGGTGGACTCCGGTAATTTCAGCAATGCTGGATTTGCCGGAGGACGTAACGCTGTCAGGAATTTCGATTGCAGTGGTGCGTGAGGCGATGGAGACCGATTTGTCTCCCGGTACAGCCTTGCAACTCGCAGTCACAGGCATGGGCACCAAGCGCCGTACCGAATTTGCAGCGGGTCGGCTATGCGCCTCTGGAGCTTTACGTGGCATGGGGTTGATCGCTGAGTTTCCGCTCCCCGTACGCAATCGTCTGCCTGTGTGGCCGTCTGGCGTGGTGGGCAGTATCAGCCATTGCAACACCATCGCGGTAGCAATGACAGCGCCGAAGTCCCGATACTGTGCATTGGGGATCGATGTAGAGTCTTTGCTCGACCCTGACACCGCGCAGAGGATTCAGCAGTACGTCTGCCGCAACGAAGAACTGAATGGTCTGGAAAGATATGTTCCATGCAGAAGACGCTCCTTGACCCTACTCTTTTCGGCCAAGGAGGCACTGTATAAGGCACTATTTCCGTTGGTCGGTAGGTTCAAGGATTTCCACTCTGCAGAGTTCGTTGGTTTTGAACCCCGTTCTGTGGTACTTCGACTGACCCATGATTGGGCTTCATGCTGGCGCGCCGAAACAAAGATAAAAGTCCGCTATGCATGGCTTGGACAGGAGGTTATTTCCGCTGTCTGCCTGCCAAGATATCTTGAGGAGTAACCATCATTGAACTTAACAAAAAGAGAAGCGCATGAGCGTATTAGCCGTAGAACCTGACATGACTCATATGGCTATGCAGGCGATGAAAAACGCAGGCGTAGCGACAACACTGCCCCGTACGGCCGTGTGGGTCATCCTTGCGAGGGCAGACCGTCCTTTGCAAGTGAAAGTATTCCGCCATCAACGAGACGGACATTCATTTGTCATCGATATATGCGGCCTTGAAGCGACTCACAAGCGCCAAGCTGCTCTCCTTGCATGTGATCTCTGGAACTGCATATTACTCCCTGACGGACCTTGAGCTTCATCAGTCGATCATATGCAAGGAGTCCGGAGCAAAATTTTGGTTCACTGATCATGAATTAAGCCGGGCTATCGAGAGCTTCTGTCGCAAACATGGTTTCGATCTGGCTGACTATATGTTGACAGTACACGGACAGCGGACAAGAGCGAGGGACAGCGATTATGTCTGATTTTTTATCTAGGCAGTATTGATAAGCCCAACATTTGTCGCTCTTGCCAATGGCCATTAACACCGATCAACAAGATCTGCCCCGCTTCGACGGGCTGCACTGCATCACCAATAACAGCAAATCCGATAATGCCTGCTGAGATAAGCGTTCAGCCTATGGATTGCAAAGCACTACCGAGCCGGGTGAAAACAGGTTTATGAACTGCTTGGGCTTTATCAAGAACCAAGCCATAGACAAGACGTAGAACGTCTTTGATTTTCTTCTTCATTTCACTTCCTTAGTTAATTGCCAGGAAGCGAAATCCACCAGGATTTTGCCCCTGGTGGGTAAAAAAAACCGCTAGACAGATGTCATAGCGGGTTTGTTTTTTGGTTAGGTTAGGCTGCTGGTTCTTCGATTGCTTCAGGAGCAATTTTAGTTTCAGGTGCCTCTGGGGAGTCTGCTTCAGGTTGATACTGATAGACGGTTTCGCCGTCTATCTTGATAAACCCAAGACGCAGCAAGCGTCCCTTGAGGGTTGCTGCCGTTTCACCCTTTTTCTTACCGCTGGTGTAAGTGAAAGTTTCGGGGTAAATATCCCCGATTGTGAAACTTGCAATAATTTTTTTTCCGGCCTCACTTGCGGCCTGGCAGCGGCGGATCAGCTTTTCAGCCTCTTCACCCCTGACTATACAGTCGATGTAGGTGTACTCTACATCTGAGTCAGTACCTCTTAGCGCAGCCACGGTGACAGCCATGAATGGCTCTCCTTTACGCGGCGAGACTTCACGGATCCGGTTAAGGTACCCGATTCCGCGAGTGTGAAGGTCGAAATACTTGGTATTGTTTTGCATGGTGTCTCTCCAAAAAAAGCAAAAGGCGGAGAAACACAGATCCCTTAACGGAAAAGTGTTTTCCGCCAAGGGTAGTAGGTAGGTTTTAACAGCAACTCACAACGTGAGCGCCCCTTCACGTGCTGTACAGGGCTTGGGCATGTTGCTAATCAACGATCAGCAGAACATGTTTGCGAATCTAGCACAGACGTTTGTAGTCTGCAAGAGTCAAAATAACCCATGGTGTGCCTCCTGTTTTAAGCTACGGGAAGCCCTGACGGGCAACCCGTCAGGTTATTGGTGTGAAAGCTACTGGTGCTTTACTGCTTTACAGGCTTAACAAACATCCGTCGGATATCGTCTGAGTTCAGCCACTGTTCTTGTGGTTCCTGAGCAGCAACTGTGCAGCAGGCCAGTATTTTTTTCAGAATTTTCATAGTGTTTCTCCAAGATTGGCGGAGAAACAGCATCCAAGCGGGCGCTGCTTATCCGCTTGGGGGTTAGTTACGGCTTTGACGTAAAACGATCTGTAGCCGGGAGGGTTGATATGGAACAAGTTCCAACTTTTTTTCCTGACCTATACCAGCAATCAGTTTTTTTGCTTCTTCAAAA
>Ga0265295_1009509_pt1 | contig 10365 bp, 10 predicted proteins | sample Munlansysbiofilm_FD_192503 | JGI IMG/M metagenome (GOLD analysis project Ga0265295, IMG submission 192503) | Leachate microbial communities from a municipal landfill in Southern Ontario, Canada - Methane capture system biofilm | ecosystem: Engineered > Solid waste > Landfill > Unclassified ... | reverse complement strand
CAACACAAGCAGGATCTAATTTAAGCAATTGAGCAGCAAGTTTCTCATGGTCTTTTGGTGTTTGTTTGTAGCTTTTGACGGCACCATTTTTATCGTTTTTACGCACTACGACTTCAAATGTTGTTGCGCCAATATCAATACCAATAAAAGTACTCATGCCTTTAATCCTCGCTGCCAATCAGTAATAATACTTACTGGTTCCCCGACCTCGCATTTTTTGCCTATCGACCTTGTATATACCGCAAGTTGAGGTACGTGCCCAAGCTTTACGCTCATTTTACTGTGGCCTGAGCGGTTTAGAAGACTACCTGAGCGAAACTGTCCCGCCTGCAAAGTTAGACCCGTAATTTCCTGTGAAACTATACTCGCACCTGGTAGGTGGGCGGTAACAAACGAATGTCAATGAAGGATAGAACAGGTAGGTTTGGCGTCAGCTCACCAATTTTCAGCTCTGTTTTTGAAACTCGCATTTTAAGCGCAGCGCCCGCTCTAGAAAAGCTATCAGGTGCTTTTCCGCTAGCTCCAGCCGGCAACAGACCTGTATTAATACGGCCGCCACACTATCAAGCTTAAGGCCTAACATCGCTATAGCATCAATACCAAAGCCAACAACGCCGGGTGTGTACCCAGACTTCGCATTTAAAACAAACCCTTGCGCCCACTCTTCAGATTTGGATTGAGTACTAGGTCCTTTGATGCTAGAAAAATCACGCATAAAGTAATAGTTTTTTGCCTGCAAAGTGACACTTGCATCCTCAAAAAAACCTTCCTGCTTCTCAGCAAAGGCTCCAGATGACATGACCGCTGCGCAAATCGATAAGGCTAAAGCGCTGTGTTTTACATTTAACTTAATTTTTATTACCTTCTTTATTTTAAGTTAATTATGTATATGAGTTTTATCAGTACGTTTAAATAACACCAAATAAAAATCTAGTTTATAAAGCTAGGCAGCCATAACGAAATAGAAGGAAAAAAAGCAATAATAATCATACAAAAAAGCATGGATAATAAAAACGGTATCATTGCACGAAACAGTGGCCCCATTGATAAATTCGATGCAGACATAGCTATATAAAGCCCTGGCCCCACAGGTGGTGTAACTAACCCTACTAAGGTAGCCAAACAAATAATCACTCCAAAATGAATAGGATCAACTCCATAAGATAAAGCAGCAGGTAAAATAACAGGAACAATAACAATCATTACACTTATACTTTCTAAAAACATACCTAATACTATTACTAACAAATAGACTAGCATTAGAAATATAATAGGAGAATCAGTTAGCCCTGTAATTGACTCCACCATCATGTCGGGAATTCCTTCAAATGAGAGAGCCCAACCAAATACTGAAGCTATAGCAATAAGTCCAGAAATCGTTGCAGTATTGACAGCAACTGAGCCAAAAATTATAGGCAGATCTTTTATTTTAATCGCTTTATAAAAAAACGCACCAATAATAAAAGATACTATAGATGCAATGGCACCCGCTTCAGTTGGCGTCATAACACCTGAAATAATGCAGACAATAATTATTATAGGAATACTGCCTGGCAACAACCCGTCTAGTAGTACTTTTATAATATTTTCATGTTGCGGATGCTCCCCCTTAGGTAAACCTTTGAAAACACCCGTCAGGAAAATTACTACAGCAAAACCTGCAACAATGATAATACCAGGCAATATACCAGCAATAAATAACTCCGAAATAGGCTGATATGCAACCACACCATAAATAATCATCAGCATAGAAGGAGGTATAATTGGCCCTAGCAATCCACCTGCTATTGTTACAGCAGCAGAAAACTCTTTTCTGTAACCTTTTTCAACCATGGTAGGAATCATTAACCTACTCATAACAGAGATCTGAGCAGTGGCTGAACCTAGAATTGAAGCAGCCATAGCATTCGTCAATAAGTTTACATATGCTAATCCACCTTTAAATCCACCAACAAACAAATCTGCAGAGTTCATCAATCTACGCGTTAAACCACCACGATTCATCAACTCTCCTACCAACATAAATAGCGGAATAGCCAATAAACCATTTTGATTTAAAGAACCATACAACTGAATTGGCAAAGAACTCATTAAGACAGTTAAATCGCTTTGCCAAAGAAAAGTCAACGTGCCAAGTAACAGCGTTATAAATATAGGCAACCCAATTAATAAACAAGTAAAAAAAACCAGTGCAGTGATCATATGTCTTTCTCCTTATCTAATTCATTCGAGTCTGGTAAAACAAAATCACCAGCATATACACATGATCGCAAGGTTATAATTTTAACGAAAGTGTGTAATGACATAAAATAAAAACCAACAACTAAAAACAAATAATTATACCACCTAGGTATTCCTGTAGTTGGCGATATATCCATTTTTATTTCAGGACGAAGTATCCATTCAGTAGCATGATAACAAATAACAAAAAGCACAATAAATGTAACTACTACCAATATCAACTCAAAATAAAACCTTAATTTACCAGTAAAGTAATTAATTATAAAATCTACTCTTACTAACTGCCCTAAAAAAACAAGATAACTTATACCGACAAAAGAAGAGCATATAAAAATCTGTACAGCGACCTCTTCAGCCCAAAACAAAGGGCTAGAAAAAAAATACCTTAGGACAACTTGTAAAGATAAGATTGAAGTTAGTGCAACCATCAGCACAATTAATACAAAATATTCAGCTCTAGCAATTTTATCATCGATAATTTTTATTATTTTAAGCATCATGACCTCTACGTAAAATATTGTTAATAATACTTATTAGTCATACTTTTAATTTATTTCTTTATAAATCTGGTTAACAAATTCAAGCGTTTCTGAGTTCTTTTCAGTATATTTACTAACAATATTGCGCCCAACTTCATGCAGTTTTTCTGAATCCATATAATTAATAGTAACACCAGCTTTATCTAGCAATTCTAAATTACTAACTTCAGCAGCGATCTGCTGTTTATAACCCCACTCCTCAGCTTCTTTAAATGCTAACAAAACCATAGCTCGTTTTTCATCTGATAATTTATTCCACCATTTTTCAGAAGCTACAACTATTCCAGGAAAAGCCATATGATTGGTCATTGTTAAATAAGGTGCTTGTTGGTACATTTTAAGCCCTACTACAATATCCAAATCAACATCAACACCATCCAACAAATTGGTAGTAAGCGCTGAGGAAACATCACCAATTGAAAGCGCTGTAGGTGCTGCACCTAAATCACTCCACCACGCATTAAATACCTGATTGGGAAAAGAACGTATTTTCTTACCTTTAAAATCATTAACACTATTTATTGGTGCTGATGAAATCACATGGCGCATACCTGCCAACGTATAACCTAAACCAATTAACTTATGATCTTTAAGGTCAGCTAGTATTTTCTGTGCGCCTTCCGATTGAGTAGCAATCGCAGCGTCTTCTACATCTTTAAATAAGTATGGTAAAAACCATGCATTTATAGCTTCAGAACGATTCGATAGTGACCCTGCAGTAAGTACTGCTAACTGCAAAGCACCAGACTGAAGCAGGTCAATCATCTGATCATCACCTCCGAGCTTAGATAGAGGAAAAATCATTATAGAATCTTTAGAATTACTTGCTTCTTTAAGATTATCATTAAACCGTTCTGACACCTGATGCCAAATATGACTCGGTGGAGTCACATGCCCTAGTCGAAGTTTTTCTGCATAAACAGAAGAAGCAGTTCCCATTAAAATAATTACACTAACAGTGGAAATCTTAAATAATTTTTTTATATTTATCATATTTAATAACCCTTTTATTTTAATAAAACAAATTAAACCAGTAAAGATAGCCAATTATAATAATCAAACTATTTAAACCAATTTATATAACTCAAGAAATATTCAAAACAATACTACCAACACCTTCTACAGATCCAGTTATTTTGTCTCCAGGAACAACGGCACCTACTCCCTCAGGTGTACCAGTATAAATAACATCACCTGGTTTTAAGTGATAAAACTTAGATAGATGAGAAATTACTTCACTAATATTCCAAATTAACATATTAATATCAGAGTCTTGTTTTAAATCACCATTCACAGATAATTTAATTTTTCCCTCATTAACTAATCCTGTTTTTTCTTTAGGGACAATAGCTGAAATAATTGCTGATTCTTCAAAATCTTTGCCTAACTCCCAAGGCCGGCCTGTTTCTCGTGCTTTAAGTTGTAAATCACGACGTGTCATATCCAATCCACATGCATAACCAAAAATCAGTTCATTAGCATCTGTTTCACTAACTTCAAACCCCTCCTTACCAATAGCGACTACTAGCTCCATCTCATAATGATAGTTTTTTGTCTGAGGCGGGTAAGAAACTGTTTTTCCACTAGCAACTAATGTACTTGGGTGCTTTAGAAAATAGAATGGCTCTTGAGTAGTTTTATCAACAGTAACGCCCATCTCTGCGGCATGAGCCAAATAATTACGACCAACGCAGAAAATACGATGTACTGGGAAAAGTAAATCTGTACCTTCAACACTTACAGTTACAGAATTTTGAACAGGAAAAAGCAATGATTTAGACATAATAAATTCCTTATATATTTTAATAAATTCCAAGATAGTTATGCAATGGAGATTCATCTGCGATAATAAAAAATGCAGGAGTCTCACTACTATTATTTGTTAACGTAATATCGGTATAGCCAGGAGCAGAAAGAGTATCTTTAGCTTTCCAAGAAAGCTCTGTCTCACCATCAACAGCAAGTAACCCATCACCTTCAACAACATGGAAAACACAGGCTGTAGTACGACGCGGCAATTGAACTACTTCACTAGGGCGTAACATAATTGCCCCAAAACCAATACTTGGAAATAAGCTAGTTCCTGTTTCTGGATTAACATAACTAATCCCTAACAATCCAACTTGATAGTGCTCAGCCATTTCCATCAAGCAAGAGTGTGTTTTTTTCCAAGGATAGCGAAGCATTGGCGAGCTCTTTGAACTACGCTCAAAGTTTATATTGGGTACAACACCTGCAGCACTGTAGTCAGCAAAAGATTTATCACGAGAGAGCTTTTTCTCTTGTGGTTCTCCTTCTACTGCCCATGACCCTTCTAACTGATAAATCAGTGGCAGATCAAGAATATCCAACCAGACAATGGGTCCATCTCCATCGTGCTGATGCTCGTGCCACATTCCAGATGGTGTTAAAATTAAATCTCCACGCTCCATTCGGCAAGGCTCACCATTAACAGTTGTATATGCACCCTCACCCTCTACAATGATGCGAACTGCATTAGGAGTATGTCTATGATTAGGAGCAGTTTCACCAGGTAAAATAAGCTGTAACCCCAAATAAATACTAGGTGTTGCCTGCATATTTACCAGGTCATGCCCTGGATTAGCCAACACTAATACCCGACGCTCAGCTTTCTCCATTGGAGTTAACTCACCAGCTTGCAATAACAATGGCCTGACAGCCTCATAACGCCAATTCAATGTTTGTGTGCGGCGACTAGGAATACCGTGTGGAAGTACAGCACGCATATTTGGCCACAAAGGCACTAAGTTTGTTTTGGTAAGTTCATCACGATAGCTTTGTGGTAAGTCTTCAAGTGCTCCTAGAGTCTTCATAAAACCTTCTCTCTTTTTATATTTATATTTAAAATAATTACTGATCTAGGCAATTATCAACATTCCAGCCATATAACCATTCGATAGAATCATAAAAATGCTCTTGGGTTCGGCCTTTCCATAACTGATTTCTGACTAAGCGCCCTACACCTTTAGCATGATACAAACGTCCCATTTCTCTTGCAGACCAAACAACACGAGCTGTACGTGGAATACGAATTTCTTCATACAATCGAAATGCAGCTTCAATATTGTGATTACACTTTTTAATCGTCTGCCCCAAAACAATTGCATCTTCCAATGCCATGCAAGCACCCTGCGCCAAATATTGAGTCATAGGGTGGGCAGCATCACCTAAAATAGTAGCCAATCCTTCACCCCATTTTTCGACTGGCTCTCGGTCTGCAGTCGCCCAACGCTTCCATGTTTTAGGTAAAGACAACAAACGACGTGGACTAGCATGAATACCTTCAAAGTAAGACATGACCTCTTCTTGAGATCCTTCACGAACACCCCACTCTTCTTCTTCGCGACTATGGAAAGTTACAACTAAGTTGTATTCATCTCCTCCCCGCAACGGGTATTGAACAAGGTGACAATTAGGACCAGCCCAAAGTACAGGAGAGTTGATACGTAGGTCTTCAGGCATATCTTTAAAATTTACAACAGCACGATAAACCACATGCCCAGTCACGCGAGCAGAATCATTAATTAACTGTTGGCGTACAACCGAACGCACTCCATCAGCACCAATGACAGCATCAGCATCGTAACGAATTCCATTCTCATCTGTAACGACAACATTATTCTTATTAATAAGTACTTCACTAATTTTTGTTGAGGTTTTAAAACTAATGAGTGGATGTGCTTCTACAGCTTCTAAAATAGAGAGATGAATATCAGCTCTATGGATGACACCATAAGGATTTCCAAAGCGCTTTCTAAATGTTTCACCAACATCTATACGACCAACCTCACTCGTATCTACAGCATCCATCATCACTAGGTGGTCTGTAAAAACAGAACGGTTACGTGCAGCCTCACCAACACCCAATGCATCCAGCGCTGAATAAGCATTAGGACCTAACTGAATACCTGCACCAATCTCTGCAATCGTTTCAGACTGTTCTAATAATAAAACCTCAATACCTTGCTGAACAAGAGCCATCGAAGCTGCTAATCCACCGATACCACCACCAATAATAATAATTTTTTGTTTTTTCTTATTGTTCATATTAACTCCAACCACAGTTTCTATTTTAAATATTATAATATTAAATTTACATCTCAAAAATTTTACACTTAGTCTAATTAAGAAATATAATCTGGTTGATTTTCAGGCGCCGCTAATTTAAATGAAGGCTGCTTCAAACAGTGTTTATACACAGACATTATTCGTGTAAAGGAAGATAAATCACAACCCATACGCAGTGCATTTGCGACTTGAGGTACTAAACAGCAATCAGCAAATGTAGGCTTATCGCCAAAGCAGTACTGACCATATCCATATCTTCCCAACAATTCTTCAACTGCAGTAAACCCTTCAGTAACCCAATGCTCGTACCATAATTTCTTTTCCGCTTCACTGATTCCTAATTCTCGATTTAGATAATTAAGGATTCGCAAATTATTAACAGGATGCATATCACAAGCAATTATATTCGATAGTTCAAGCACTCGTGCTTTTAATACAATTTCTTCAGGAATCAAACGTGGTGAAATTTGCAAATCATCCAAATATTGAATAATAGCCATAGATTGAGAAAGTGATACACCACTATTATCAACCAACATCGGAACACTTTTAGAAGGATTGATTTTGGTATAATTCTCTTCGCTTTGTTCTTCTACACGAATATTTATACCAATATATTTGTAGTCAATATTTTTAAGTGCTAACGCAATACGTACTCGGTAAGAGGTTGAACTGTTAAAGAAACTATAAAGCTGCATATCGTCCTCCTTTCTTATTTTATGAATATTCATTCTGTTCAACTGAACTCGCTATATTTTTATTATTAACTAAAAGACCTATAACGAATAATGATATATAATCATACATCCATACCAAAAAAGGAATACCTTGATGAGCTGGACAAAAAGACTCCGCTTCAATCATCTGAACTTATTGGTCGTCTTGGCAGAGACAGGTAGTTTGAGTGAAGCAGCACGTACTACACACACGACACAACCAGCTCTTTCTCGTTGGATTAAAGAATTAGAGGAGGATGTCGGTTCACAGTTATTTGAACGCCATGCTCGTGGAATAACTCCCACTCCAGCAGGAAAGATGCTACTAACTTATGCGCAGCGTATTACGTCACAAGCGAAACGCGCTCAACAAAATATTGATGCTTTAAAAGAAGGTAGTTCGCGTAGTGTAGCGATTGGCACCTCACCAGCATCAGCACCAAGTTTTGTTCCAGCAGCTATTGCCCGCTTTTTAAAGCAACACCCAAATTCAAAAATAAAATTCTATGAAAACACTATGAATGCATTAATAGCTAAGCTAGAGCTTGGTGAGCTGGACCTCGTAGTTGGCAGACTTGATAACTATCAACCACAACCTGATATGCAAAGTGAAGTACTCTATAAAGAGCGCATTTGTATTGTCTCTAGGCTTAGCCACCCTTTAGCACAACGTGGCAAACTATCCTGGGATGATCTTTATCAATACGACTGGATTGTTTGGCCAGAAGGCACGCCAATACGCAGCAAGCTTGACATAGCGTTAACAACCTCGGGACGTAAACCTCCAAACTACCGCATTGAATCAAACTCCCAAGTCGGTAATTTATGGTTGCTGCAATTTACAGACATGCTATCAATTGCTTCCGAGCGTGTAGCTATTCACTTTCATGAGCGCGGACTAATGACACCATTAAACATAGAGATAGATAGTGGAGAAGGTGCTGTCGGAATGGTTTGGCGAGACGAAGAAAATCTTGACTGCTTAATTCTAAACTTATTGGATAGTTTCCGCTCATCTAAAGGCTTTATATAATTAATTTTAAATATTCACAAAGAGCTCTTAAGACTTCATTACACTATATTTATCAGACAACAGAAACTCATAACGACGACACCTTGACAATTACTTTTGAGGAGATAGGCACTGATTTATCAATCACTGCTTAAGAATATGTCCGTGTTGATAGCCCAGCACCCCGTTATCGCAGATATGAACAACGGGGGCGACGTTCACGGGCGTCGACTAACCACCTGGAGCTCTATCGTAGATACTTAAACACTATGCATTTTTATATAATATTGAAATATTTATTTTATACATTAACTTTTACCAGCACTAAATTTTCTCCATTGTATTGCTGGATGTTCGCTGCCTGTTAACTACAAAAAATATAGGAAATCGATTCATTATTATTAGTTTTAATACAGTAATTACGACGCAAATCTGGGTGAGGAGATTATCGGTCTGAAGGCCCCCTCTTTGACCCATCAAAGTGATTCTGTGACAAGCAAACCTCATGCTTAAAAGCGTATCTATTTTTCTTCATATTACGAATTTTAACTTTTCGCACAAGCCAACCACTCTTTACGCTGCTCGGCGGTATGGAAGGTCCAGGCTAAGAAGCGGCTCTGTTTCTGGCCTTGCGCCATACTGCACACTTTCACATCCACCGCACCAACCTGCTTTAATACGCGCTGTAATAAGCGTATATGCGCGGACTTCGACACCAGCGTGGTAAACCACAACACCTGACCTGCGTACTCTTTACTCTCGCGCATCATATTGCGTATAAAGGTCAGCTCGCCGCCTTTACACCACAACTCATTACTCTTACCGCCAAAATTCAGGGTCGGTAATTTACGTTGTGGATCTTGTTTACCTAAATTACGCCACTTACGCTCACTGCCACTGGTCGCTTCTGCGGCATTGCTGTGAAAAGGCGGGTTGCATAAGGTACAGACCACGCGTTCATCGGCACGCAATATGTCTTTAAAAAATGCTGATTTAACTCTCTGCAAACGCAGATCAATCACTTGATCTAAGCTGTTCGCTACCAGCGTCTCGGCTGCAGCAGCTAAGGCATGCGTATCAACATCACTGGCAATAAAGCGCCAGCCATAATCATGGTGACCCAGCAATGGATAAATACAGCTGGCACCGGTGCCAACATCCAATACGGTAAAATCAGTACCGCGTGGAATCTCACCGCCGGCATCCGCAGCTAATAAATCGGCCAAGCCATGTATATAATCCGCACGTCCGGGTACCGGTGGGCACAAATAGCCTTCAGGAATACGCCAGTTTTTAATGCCGTAGAGTTGCTTTAACAACGCCGCATTAAACACACGTACCGCGGCAGGATTAGCAAAATCAATACTCTCTTTGCCGTACGGGTTAATAATCACAAAACCCTGCAAACGCGGCTCAACCGCAATCAATGCAGCAAAGTCATAGCGCCCTTGATGGCGGTTACGCGGATGCAACAAAGCACCGGCAGGCTGTGTGCTCATAAAAAAGACCTTAGTGAAATCATTAAAAAACGCAGTATAGCAGCAAGCCAAGATAGGCCGAATGGGCAAAGTAGAAACAGGTTATGTTTGGAGGGTTTGTGGGGGCTGGGAGGCGGCGGTCGCAGGCGTGGCCAGCTCTTACGGGGGCGGGGTGTTTCTGCGGGCTTTTCAGACACTTTCGAGCCAGCAAGCACAGCATACGGGATGCAAACAGAGCAGCGAATTTGAAGCGTTTTTAGGGCTGAGAGGCAGCGGTCGCAGGCGTGGCC
>Ga0265295_1009508_pt1 | contig 10366 bp, 6 predicted proteins | sample Munlansysbiofilm_FD_192503 | JGI IMG/M metagenome (GOLD analysis project Ga0265295, IMG submission 192503) | Leachate microbial communities from a municipal landfill in Southern Ontario, Canada - Methane capture system biofilm | ecosystem: Engineered > Solid waste > Landfill > Unclassified ... | reverse complement strand
TGCCTGCTTCTGCGTTTTGGCAGAAATCACCCAGTACTGAACCGGCTTCAACCGAAGCGAGCTGGTCTTTATCGCCCAGTAAAATTAAACGCGTGCTTGGTGTTAAGGCATCTAACAAGCGTGCCAGCATTTCTACATCGACCATTGACGCTTCATCGACTACCACTAAATCGGCAGGCAAAGGATTACCCGCATGGTGGCGAAAGTGGCGAGTGTTTGGCTGACTGCCTAAAAGGCGGTGCAGGGTTGAAACTTCAGTAGGAATAGCATCTCGGCAAGTGGCCAATTCAGCAGGTAATTTTACATCGGCCACACTGCCTGCCAAAGATTCACTCAGCCGTGCCGCCGCTTTACCCGTGGGCGCAGCAAGACGTATCACTAAAGGTGTTTTTCCAGCCTGCATTTGCAAGCCTTGCAGCAAAGCCAACAAACGCACTACCGTTGTGGTTTTGCCTGTACCTGGGCCGCCAGTGATAATACCAAAAGCTGTTCTAGCTGCTAGGGCGCAGGCTATTTTTTGCCAATCAAGGGGTTGTTCTTGGGTGGGTTTAAAATCGACAAACAACTGGTCTAATAACTGGCGTGTTGGCTCTAAAGGTAAATCTTGTTGAATGGCTAAACGCTGTTGAATGCCGTTTTGAATTTGTTGTTCATAAACCCAATAACGACGCAAATACAGCAAGGGTTTTTCTTGGCTGCCTGCCAAAACTAATGGGCTGGTGTCAGCATTGGCATTGTTAGCATTACTTAAAGTTCTTTTATCGACCACCGCAGCCGTGGCTAATAACTGCTCAACCCAGCCATTTAAAGTCCAGTCCTTAACCCAGCGGGTTAGCTGTTCAGCAATACTTAGCCCTGAAACACCTGGCTCGGCTGCTTCTTGGGTTGATAAGTCTGCCTGCTCATCTTCTACTAATTGCAATTCAGGTTCTGCTAAAACTGCCTGCAAATCTAAACATACATGGCCATGCCCATTGCGTTCACTTAGCAAGGCCGTTGCCAAAAGCAAGGCATCACTGGCTTGGGGTATTTGTTCGGCAATAAAGCGAGTTAAAGCCACATCGAGTAAACGCAAAGCGCCTTTCTCGGCCCAGCTTTCTAATTGGGCTAGTCGTTGTTGGCTAGTATTTTGCTTACTCATGATGCCGCTCCTTGTTGGTTTTGATTGCTTCCTGCTAAAAGCGCATCCAGTTCTTCAATCAGTGCCTTGGGTGGTTTGTCACAAAACAGCCCTGCGCTTAGCTGATCATTCATGCCCCTTAAAAACACATAAATAGCGCCACCCACATGCTGGTCATAATCATAGCCCGGCAAACGTGCTTTTAGCTGACGGTGCAGTGCCACCAAATACAGAACATATTGCATATCGTAACGGTGCTCTAAAATCTGCTTCAGCATGGCTTCTTGGGTATAGTCAGTGTCGCTGCGGCCTAAGCGGTTAGATTTCCAATCAATCACGTAATAACGGCCATCATGTTCAGCAACCAAATCAATAAAACCTTTGAGTAAACCATTTAAAAAGTTAGGTTTAGCCACCGGACGACTCACCTGATTTAATGTTTGTGCTCTAACTATTTTATCTAGCGTCACGGTATTTACTCGGTGGCTTTCCAGCATAAACTCTAGCTCTACAGCTAGCTGGTTAGGTTTTAAATCACTCAATGAGAAGCTAATAGCTTTACCATCTAAATCTTCACCTAAAGCATCTAGCTGCCATTTTTGGTGAACAAAGTTAACCAGCCAACCCCAAAGTGGTTCAAAAAACTTTTCAATACGGCGTCTTTTACAGAAACGTTCAAAAGCATCTCTGCTTGCAGTGTTTTCAGCAACTACTGCAGCAAAACCTTTAACTTTTTTGCCTTCAGTTGGTGCGTGTTCCTGAACAGCCGCCCATTCTAAAACACTGTGCAATAAGGTTCCCCAAACCGCGCCAGCAGGGAAGTGGTGCATAATATTGGTGGCAGAAACAGGGCCTAGCTCTGCAGAGGGTTGTGCTTCTTCTGCTGGTTTGAATTTAGAAATCTTATCTTCTTCAGCCATTTGCTCGTCACTAGAATCAATTGTGTCTTGGTCTAGCGAACCTTGATTAACGGCTGTGCTGTCAGCTTCTAAAACCTCTTCAACCACTTGCCCAGCAACCGATTGAAATTGAATGGCTGAATAACTGGCAATCCACCAGTTGGTTAGGTCGCCCGTTTGTGGTGCTCTAATCTTTTTAAAGTCTGTAGAAGGTTTAGGTTGAAAAAAGACGTCACTGGCTAATAGCTCGGTTACTTCTAACCCAGCATTATTAACTAGGTCGATTAATGGCAAGTCTTCGGTGGCAGCTAACAAATAGCCTAGCGCACTTGCTTGGTAGTCCTGCGTTTCGCCTAGCCCTATCCATTGGCAATAACTGGCTCGGGTTAAAGCAACATAGAGTTTGCGCAAATCTTCAGCTAAACGCTCATTTTCTGCCTTAGCAAGAATTTCTGGACTGCTTGTTAAATGCAGTTGCAACAAACCTTGCTCATCATGCATTTTTATTGGCAAGTCAGAACTTTTAGTCACACGGCAGTTAGTGGCAAAGGGTAAAAAGACTAAAGGGTATTCCAGCCCTTTAGATTTATGAATAGTCACCACCTGCACCAGCTGTCGATCACTTTCTAAGCGCAGCTGTTGAAGGTCGCTGTTTTCATCTGGGCTTTTATTTTGCTCTTGTAGGTGACGAATTAACGCCTGCTCACCGTCTAATTCAGTTGATGCTTTTTGCAGTAATTCAGCCAAGTGCAACAAGTCAGAAACTTGGCGCTCACCACCTGTTTGTTGTAACAAACGCTCGGCAATTCCAAAATCTTTAATCAATAAATGAACCAAAGCAAGGCTACCTTTGCTTTGCCAAACCCAGTGATAACCTACAAATTGTTGAACTTTTTCTTCCCAAATTAGCTCATCATTATTTAATTCATCTAAAGCTAAAAGACTCAAACCCATTTGCGGCAAAGAAAGCGCTTTACGTAATAAGGCATCGTTGTAAGGTTCAGCTACCGCTTGTAAGAGGTGCAATAGCAGCTTGGCCGCAGCCGATTGATACACACTGTTATTTTCTGATAAATACACACTTGCCACACCCTTGTCAGTAAGTGCAGCACGCAAACTATCCGCTTCAGCACGGTTGTTAACTAATATGGCTATATCAGCAGGTAACAGCGCCCGACGTTCTTTTTCACCTTCTATTTTATCCGCTTCAACCAACCAAGCCTTTTCATTTTGTGCAGCAATTAATAACTCAGCAACCTGAGAAGCCGTTGTTTCACTAATCAATTCAGTATAGGTTTCTTTATTTAATTTACCGTCTTCACCCTTAGCAACCACCCAAGCCTGCATAGGCAAAAACCTTTTCCCTTCCACTTCCAACCAAAGGTCTGTTTTTTTACCTGCTTGCACTTCAACAAAAGGAATAGGATCAACAGCAGCTTCAGCAGATTTAAAAAGAAAAGCACCTTGCGGACGTGCAGCACCTAAAGCAAATAAACCATTAACTGCTTTAATTAAATCTGGTGCTGAGCGAAAGTTACGATCCAAAGTATAGTGACGTTTACCCGTGGCTTTTTTTGCGGCTAGGTAGGTATAAATATCTGCCCCCCTAAAAGCATAAATAGCCTGTTTAGGGTCACCAATCATAAAGAAGGCATTATCTTCAGAAGCGGCCGCAATAGTATAAATACTATTAAAAATACGGTACTGCACTGGGTCGGTATCTTGAAATTCATCCACCAAAGCAACCGGAAATTGCTGACGAATTGAAGCGGCCAACTGCTCGCCTCGCTCACCTTGCAAGGCTTGGTCTAGGCGAGTTAATAAATCTTGGTTGCTAATTAAACTTTGTTGCTTTTTAACCTGCTCAACCCGCTTAGCAACCCAATGCGCAGTGTGGCATAACAAATCACTAAAAGGGCTGGGCAAACTGGCTAGTAGTTCTGGAAGTTCTGCCAGTGCTTTGCTACCTGAGTTACCCCAAGGAATTGCTGTTTCATCCGTCCAAATACTGGTATCTAATAAAGCCAAACGTTTAAAGGAGTTACTTTTGGCATAGTCTAGGCCAGTACTTTCTTCATCGCTTGCTGCCCAAGCCGCTAGTTTCTCAAGAACACCTCGAATATGCCCCGCATTTAATGACTGTGCCTTATAAGCCTTTTTCTTTTTGGCTTCATCAAATGCTGCTTCCAATGCCGGTAAAAATTCTTGCTGCCACTTCTCTTTGAGTGGCTTTAAAGTATTACTCTTTTCTTCTTCTGCCTTGCTAATTAACTCCGCAGGTGCGGCTTTAGGTGAAGGTAAAAGGTGCACGTTATCTAACAAACCATAGAGTTTTGAACGGGTTGCTTGGGGCGAACCAAAAAACTCTAAAACTTTTGCTAGGTTAGTGGCATCAAGTGATAGATAAAAGTTACGCCAATAGTCTTCCGCTGCCTGCTGCAATAAATCGACTTCGCTTTCAATTAGCTCTTGTTGAAAAAGATTTCCGCTGTCAAAAGCATGTTCTTTTAACATGCGATAACACCAGCCATGAATGGTTGAAATCGCCGATTCATCCATCCACTGAGCTGCAATTTCTAACTTGTAAGCAGCGCTAGCTAAAATTCTTGCTTGGTTCGTTTGGCCAGCAGCTTCACCTTCATCAATTAATGCCTGACGTAATTCCAACAGCAGCGGGTCGGTGGTAGTTTTGTCTAGCTGCTCATTGCGTAACACTTGGGCTGTTTCTACTAGGCGCTGGCGAATACGATCACGCAATTCTTTAGTGGCTGCTCGGGTAAAAGTGACCACTAAAATATTGGGTGGTAGCAGCGCTTCTTTAAAAGCTAACTCACCCCCTTGCTGTAAAACCAAGCGCACATAAAGCAAAGCTAGGGTGAAGGTTTTACCTGTACCGGCGCTGGCTTCAATTAGAGCAGAACCTTTGAGTGGGTATTTTAAAGGATTAATTAAGCTGCTCATGAGTTGGCCTCCGATTTAACGGCTTGGTAAAGTGGGCTGTAAACACCTTCTATTAAAGATACAAAGTTGGCTTGTTTAGTAATTGAATCAAAATCCGGAAAAAGGTGCGCAAAGTATTCAGCATAATTGGCATCGGCTTGGTAGCCTTTTTCTGATTTTTCAAAGGCTAAATCTTGCTCATCTGGTTTTTTAGCTAAACTTTCTAGCCATTGAATCGCTAAATTTAACGCCGTTGGTAAAGGCGCTTGCATTGCTTGCCACCAATAACCTACCAGCTGGTTTAATAGATTTTGTGCTTCATCTAAAGGTAAACCCTCTAAAACCACCTTACCCTTGGGCGACAAAACATGGGTTGTAATGGGTTGTTTAACCAAGACTTGAGCCGCTAAATGCTGCAACCATGGCAGGGTTAAGTTTCTCCATGAGTAGGCTTTATACCTATCAACTAGATGACTGGTTTGCACAATAATTTGCGAGTAGTGGCTTAGCTCTGCATTACTTAATAAATAAGCGCTGCTTAATTCAAGTTTAATTATGCCCTGCTCTAAAGGTATTTCATGCCAGCCAGTTAAAGGCTTGGCTAAGGGTTGCAAATTACCTCGGGCTTCTTTCCAGTTAGCAAATAATTCGGGTAAAAGTTCGGTTAACTCTTTGCCCTTATGTTCACCAAAAGCGCCTTTAATTAAAGTGCCTTGGCTAACTAACTTGGTTAGTGCGCCCTCTAGCTGTTTCTCATACTCACCTGTGGTTAATTCCGCCTGAAAGGTTTGCTGAATAATCCTGTCTTTTAAGCCCCAAGCTTCTAGCCCATCAAATTCAAACCCTTCAACTTCTGCCGGAATTTCTAATTCTCGGGAAGAATAAATTTTAAAACGCTCTTTAAATAAGGCTTCCGTTGGGCAACGTAAAAAGTCGTTCAGCTGCCTAAGCGTAATGGCGTTTTCAGGAAACCAGAGCGGCAACACTTCGGGCGTAGCAGCCTCATGGTTAGCTGACTGGGAATTGGTTGTTCTAACTAACGCTTGCCACTCATGCGCGTAAGTTATTAAACGCTGATCGGCTTGATAAGTAGCACTGGTTTTATCTGGCTCAATAAAATATTTAGGACTAAACGCTTGTAACGGGTGCTCGGTAGTTAAGTCTTCTAGCTTTAAATTCCAACCAGCGGCTAGGTGGTCTCGCAGTTGCCCAACCAGTACTGAAGCGGGTCGTGGGGTGTTGTCTCGAATGCTACGCCCGACCCAGCTAATGACTAGTTTTTCACGGGCTGAAAGCAGTGCTTCTAAAAACAAATAACGGTCATCTTCACGGCGGGAACGGTCGCCAGGCCGGTAGTCTTTGGCCATTAAATCAAAGTCGGCAGGGCGAACGCTGCGGGGGTAATCACCATCATTCATGCCCAATAACCACACCTGCTGAAAAGGTATCGCACGCATGGGCATTAGGGTGGCAAAGTTAATTGCACCGCCTAAAAACTTTTGGGTTAGGGTGGGCTGGTCTAACGCGCTGAGCAATTCTTCTGCGACTACTTCAAGCGGTAATTTTTGCTTATTAAGGCTGGCGTGTTGCCAAACTTTTTCTAACTTCTCTAACTGAATTTCTAAATTCATTAACGCCCAGCTATCGGCTTTACTGGTATCAACAAAAAAACGCGTCACCAAGTTTTCAAAGGTTACTAACCAGTCGGCTGGGGTGTGTTTCTTTTGCAGTTCAGCACGGGTGAGTTCTAAATCTTTTAATAATTGCGCCAAGGGGCCTAATAAAGCTGCTTCTAAACCTGTGACTTCATCATGTGGTTCTATGCCTTGCCAAGCGTCACTGGAACCACTGGCAAAACCTAATAACAAACGGCGCAAGCCAAACAGCCAGGTATTTTGTTCTTCGGCTGGCAGGCCTAAATCGCCCCTTTGCTGAGCATTCAAACCCCAACGGATATTAGCGCCCTGAATCCATTCTTTAAGGCGTGGCAAATCTGCTTCTTGTAACTGGTAACGCTCACGTAACGCCGGTGTGTCTAATAAATCGAGCAGCTCACTAACCGCAAAACGTGAACCCGGTAATTGCAGTAGTTTTTCTAGGGCAATCAATAAGGTGTTCTGTCCACGCTGGCTTTGGTCGGTAATATGAAAAGGTAAAAAACGTGGGTCTCTTTCTTCATATTTACCCGCATAACGCCCAAAAACTGCCTGAATGTGCGGCGCATACACATTAATGTCTGGTACCATCACCAGCACTTCTCTGGGTGGCAGTTCTTTACCTTCTTGCTGAGCTTTTTCAAAAGTAGCTAACAGTTGGTCGTGCAGAATTTCCACTTCACGCTGGGCGCTGTGGGCAACTAAAAACTGCAGGCTGGTATCTTTTTCAGGGTCGATTGGGGTATTGAGTTCTTGGCGTTCTTTTAATGGCCGTAAGTTATAAATATCCGATTGCAGCTGATTTAGTAAGCTGTTGCCTTCATCAAGCGGGTCACGGTAAAGGTCGATACTGCGTTTAATTGAGGCTAGTTTTTCACGGTAGCTATCGGGTTCGTCTTGTTCATCTAACAGGTGTAAATAGTCACGCCCTTGCTTCCCCCAAGAAGCTAATAAAGGATGGCCTTCTAGGTGTAAATCTTCCGGGTTAAGGTCGGCAGAAATTTTGCGTTCGCTAATGCGTTTGTATTCACGCTTTAGCAGTTCTTTGCCTTCTACTAAATCGCCCCAATAATGCTGACAAGGGTTACTGGCAAATACCATAATTTGTGTGAAAGGTGCTAAAGCATGTAGCAGGTCTAGGGTTTGGTGTGGCAGGGAAGAAATACCAAATACCAACACCCTGCGGGGTAAATCTTCAGGGCGGTTTTCTGGCGTATAGCTTTCACATTTTTTAATCACAGCTTGGTGAATAGTGGCGCGGCTAGCCCTTGCCCAAGGGCTAGTAGCATCGGGCAAGTCGGTATCTTGCTGTACATCTTCTACTAATAAACGCCAGACGACTGCTTGCCAAAGGTCGGCTTTTTCTAGTGGTTTAACTTGGCCTTTTGCAGTAATTAAGCTGTTATTGTTTTTTTCCCAAGCCTCTAGCCAATCGGCACGGTACACCTGATATTGGTCGTATAAATCGGCAAGGTTGGCGGCTAGCTGGTGTAAACGGCGGGGGTCGGTATCTTGGTTAAGAAAGCCTTTTAATGGCTCTAGCTCTTCAAGGTTTTCGCCCAGTTTTTGCACACAAGCTTCTAAAGCAGGCCAGTCACCTAATAGGCGGTAAAGTCGCCAAGTTAAGGGGGCTTTGTCGTAAGGGGAAATCTCGGGCAATTCATCAAAAACACTGCGGTAAGCCTGCCACAAAAAGCGCCCGGGTAAATCTACCTTCATGGCCGCAGCTATTCCACAACCCCCTTGGTCTCTGGATAAAGCCATTTTAAGCCACTGAGCAATACCGTTGCTTTGTACTAAAATGCATTCGTCTTCTAACGGCTTTAGTGGGTAGCTGGTAATCCATTCGCTTAGCAAATCACGCAAGTCTTCCAAGCGATTGCCTTGCAACAGCATAAAGCCAGGTTCTAAAGGGGACAGTGTTGAGGACATAAGACTTCCTTTAAGTGTTTTTATTTATCCATTAAACCAGTTAGAAACGACAAAGTAAGTCGCTGGCTTTTGCTTAGATAGCAAATTTAAGGTTTTTTAATAATGAAACAAAGCTAGGTAATTTTTGTTTCTGTAAGCAATCAAGGTAGTCGTCAGTTGAAAAGGGCGGTGATTTAAGGCTTTGCCTGTGTCTATGTGCAGCTTGAATAGCTAGACCTGGGTTTAACTCAAACATATCGGACAAAAACTCATCTGGATGAATTGCACTTATACCAAACTGAGCTAATGCCTCATCAGGAAAGTCTTTTAAGTTATAGGTAATAATTGCTTCTGCTTGACCACGAATAGCTGCTGCAACTACATGCCGGTCATTTTTATCAGGCAATATAATGCTGCCAATAAGTGGCTCATAGCCTTCAACAAGACAATCGGGATTGTACTTATTCATTAGTTGTTTAGTACGCTCTATCTTTGCTTTGTCTAATTGTTGGTTATTTTTAAGTAAGTTACGTATCCATTCATTATGAATTTGCTCAGTCCAACGTGCTCGATAAAGCCCTGTTTGAGCAAGATAGAGTAAGTAGCTGCGAATAGGAGCAGGGTAAAGTACGCAAGCGTCAAGTATTACGGCATAGTTAGTCATCAATAACCCATATCAAGCTCTTGGTCTAGAGTGCTTAATTCATCTAATACCTCTAACCGCTTTGAATCTTGGGTATTTTTATATTCCATCACATCCACAAAAGCGACTTTTCGACGATTGCCTTTGCGGCTATAGGGTATTTCTTTGTTATCTAATAATTTTATGAAAGTTGGGCGTGACATATTCAACATATCTGCCGCTTCCTGTGTTGTTAGTTCTGCATGAACAGGAATTATATTAACGCTATTACCTTGGCCTAGCTGAGTTAAAACCTCAACAAGTAGCTTTAATGCACTCGATGGTATTTCTATCTGGTGGCTCTTCCCATCTTTTCCTAAGACCTGTAATTGCTGTGAGTTGCCGGTAGTTTTCACTATCGCAGAAAGCTCTTGGCTGCTCATTTTTGCCAAAACCATCTCTTCAGGACTTGGTAAGTTTTGTATATTTTTCATCTTTTCGACCTCCTAGTGAAACATTTCAATTATTTGAAATATTCGCAATAAAGTCAATATTTAAATTATTCGAAAAGGAAATGCGGGGTGGGTAATTAAGCTTAAGGTAGGACGGCTTAAGTTTTCTTTAAACTCTTCAGAAAAGCTAAAAATATTTTTGCCATTTTGAAAGCCAGCCAAATAACCAACTAGCTGACCATGTAGGCTTAACTTAAGAACTGTGGCTTTCACTCACTATCCCCCAACAAACCTTGCCATGGGTCATCTGCTAGTGGTAACGAGTTTTCATGATGTTGGCTAGGCTCGTGTTGTTTTTGATTTAACACCGCCATCACCTCGCTTAGTTTTTCCTGTGGAATAAAAACCACCTGGCCATTTAAGCCTTTGGCAACTAACTCTAGCGTATCTAATCTTGGATTACCTTGTGATTCTAAACGCTGATACTGCTGACGTGACATACCAACACGCATTAGCATATCACTCTGTTTTAAACCCAGTGAAAGTCGTCTTTGTTTAAGCTGCTGGTGCAGTGAACCTAACTTTGTAAGCATATAAGTTGCCTCTTGATTTATAAGCAACACACTAGCTTCTTAATGCAAGCTAAGCAATAGATTAGTTGCTTTAATTGAGGGTAGGTCAAAATACTTGCAAGTAAGGGGTGGAAGGCGCTGGTATTTATTTTGTTTAAGGCTTAGGGGCCGTGCTTCTAAGCTGCGCTGGCTAAA
>Ga0265295_1009507_pt1 | contig 10366 bp, 7 predicted proteins | sample Munlansysbiofilm_FD_192503 | JGI IMG/M metagenome (GOLD analysis project Ga0265295, IMG submission 192503) | Leachate microbial communities from a municipal landfill in Southern Ontario, Canada - Methane capture system biofilm | ecosystem: Engineered > Solid waste > Landfill > Unclassified ... | reverse complement strand
CAAGTCATCAATCTGGGCCACATCGATTGTTTCGTACTTCATCAGGGCATCGGCCATGGCGTGCAGAATGTCGATGTTATCGGTCAACAACTGATGGCAACGCTGGTAATTGCGGTCGATGATAAGGCGTACCTCTTCGTCGATCACACTGGCGGTATTGTCAGAAATGGTACTGCCCGGTACGGCCCGGCCAAACATGGGATCGCCGTCTTCCTCTGAATAGGCGAGTGTACCGAGTTTGTCCGACATACCCCACTTGGTAACCATGTTGCGGGCAATTTCGGTCGCACGCTCGATGTCATTGGAAGCACCGGTCGTTACGGCTTCCGAGCCGAAAATCAGCTCCTCGGCAATACGCCCACCAAACAGGCTGGAAATATTGGATTCGAGCTTGCGTTTGGAGTAGCTGTAACGGTCTTCATCCGGCAGGAACATAGTGACGCCCAAGGCACGCCCGCGCGGGATGATCGACACCTTGTAGACCGGATCATGCTCTGGCACCAAACGGCCGACAATCGCATGGCCTGCTTCGTGATAGGCGGTGAGTTTCTTCTCGGCCTCGCTCATCACCATCGATTTGCGCTCGGCACCCATGATGATCTTGTCCTTGGCGCGTTCCAGATCCGCCATGGTCACTTCTGATTTGTTCGCACGGGCGGCGTACAAGGCCGCCTCGTTTATCAGGTTGGCGAGATCGGCACCGGAGAAGCCCGGCGTACCCCGTGCAATCAGGTTGGGCACGACATCGGCAGCGGCCGGCACCTTACGCAGATGAACCTTGAGAATCTGTTCACGACCCCGCACATCGGGCAGGCCAACCACGACCTGACGGTCGAAACGGCCCGGACGGAGCAAAGCCTTGTCGAGCACGTCGGGGCGGTTCGTCGCCGCAATGATGATCACGCCTTCATTGCCTTCGAAACCATCCATTTCGACCAGCAACTGGTTCAAGGTCTGCTCACGCTCATCGTGTCCGCCACCCATACCGGAGCCACGATGACGCCCCACCGCATCGATCTCGTCGATGAAGATGATGCAGGGAGCCTGTTTCTTGGCCTGTTCGAACATGTCACGAACGCGCGACGCACCGACACCGACGAACATTTCAACAAAATCGGAGCCAGAGATCGTGAAGAACGGCACTTTGGCCTCACCCGCAACCGCGCGAGCAAGCAGGGTTTTACCCGTACCCGGCGGGCCGACCATCAGCACGCCACGCGGCACCCGGCCACCCAAACGCTGGAACTTGCCCGGATCGCGCAGAAAATCGACCAATTCCACCACATCCTGTTTGGCTTCATCGGCACCGGCGACGTCGTTGAAGGTGACCTTGACCTGATCCTCGCCCAGCAGACGTGCCTTCGACTTACCAAAACTCATGGCACCCCGGCCACCACCACCCTGCATCTGGCGCATGAAGAAGATCCAGATGCCGATCAGCAGCAGGAACGGGAACCACTGAATGAAAATCGTCATCAGCAGGGACGGACGTTCTGGCGGCACGGCATCGATTTTGACGTTGTTGCTCAACAGGTCACCAATCATCGCTCGATTATCGGTTTCCGGACTGTAAGTCTGGAACGTGGCGCCCGAGCTTGTTTTGCCGGTAATGGTCTTACCTTCAATAATCACCGAATCGATGCTTCCACCCTTCACATCGCTCAAAAACTGCGAGTAGCTCATCGGTTGAGTCGCCGTCGAGCGGGAGCTGAAGCTGTTGAACACGGTCATCAGGACAACCGCAATCACCACCCAGACGAGAATATTTTTCGTTAAATCGTTCAACACGCCACCTCTGCATCACATTGACGGGAAGCCATACCCCGGCAAATAAAATTTATAGCCTCAAGGAACCTCTGATTAAATCCTTCGTGACCGAGACGGGCTTTTGAGGGATTTAATCAGAGGTTCCTTAACCTTATACCACGCGCTTGCCGCGCGCCACCAAATACACTTCACGCGAGCGTGGACGTGATGCCTTGGGCTTGCGCACCACGACACTCTTGAAGGCGCTCCGGGCATCCTGCATGAGCGCATCAAAGCCTTCGCCCTGAAAGACTTTAGTCACAAAGGCCCCCTCAGGTTTGAGCATGTGATGACAAAAATCCAGTGCGAGTTCCGCCAGATACATGGCACGAGGAATATCCACCGTTTCCACACCGCTCATGTTCGGCGCCATGTCTGAAATGACAAGATCGACCGGCGCTTCACCGAGCAACGCTGTAAGACGCGCCAACACTTCTTCAGAAGAGAAATCACCCTGAATGACGGTTGTATGGGCAAAATGATCCATAGGCAAGAGGTCGAGCGCAAAAACATGCCCCCGTTCACCGACAACCTGCGCGGCGTATTGCGTCCACCCACCGGGCGCGGCACCCAGATCGACCACCCGTTGGCCTGGTTTCAGAAATCGGTCCCGCTCATTGAGTTCCTTGAGTTTGTATACTGCCCGCGAGCGATAACCCTCGCGCTGAGCGCGCAACACAAATTCGTCACGAAAGTGTTCAGCCAGCCAACGCTGACTGCTATTTGACCGGGCCATAGGCTCCCCTGATCGTCGAATAATCGATCATTATCGCCTGAAGCGAGGCATTCACCAAACCGGAATACACAAAAAAACCAACTGTCGAAAGCCGGTTTTGCATCGCGCCGGATATATGGTTCAGGCTGATCAGTGCTTCATCATGCCCGGCATCGCAGGCCGTTTTTTAACCGGCACCGTAATCGTTTCATGCGAGCCGTCGGCGAATGTGAGCGTCACTGGCAATGAGTCACCCGCCTGTAACCGTTTCTCCGGCTGGATCAACATGATGTGATAACCACCGGGTGCCAGCCTGGTTTCGCCGTGGGCGGGCACAACGATCTCTTTCTGCTCGATCATTTTATGCATGCCATTGACTTCGATCGACTTGTGCAACTGGACGAGTTTGAAGCCCGGCGCTTCGGCTTTAACCAAGGCTTCCGGCTTGTCGGTCTGGTTATTCATATTAAGAAAAACCGCATTCGCCATTGCCCCCGGGGGTTGCTCGGGAATCCAGGCATCGGAAATCACGGGCGCCGCAAACGCACCGCCACTCATAGCCATAAACAGTGAACCCACTAACATTCGCTTCATTGCACCACCTCTTTGAAAAATCGAACCAAAGCCTGATCCATCGCCGCCGGATCATGCGGTGATGGCAAAATGGCGACCATCTTGCCATCAGGGGAAATCAACCGATACGCGGTATCGTGATCAATTTCATAACTCGTATCACCGGGCGTATGCGCCGAGATTCGGTACCCCGCCTTCATCGGTTTGGTGACTTTATCGATCATCGACCGCGTCCCCGTCATCCCCATGAACTGCTTATCGAAATAATGAACGTACTCATTGATCCGCTTGGGCGTATCCCGCTCGGGATCCACGGACAAAAACACAATCTGCCATTTCACACCGGGCAATGACTGCTGCAACTTCGGCAACAACCCCGCCAAAGCGGTCAGTTCGGTCGGGCACACATCGGGGCAAAAGGTGTACCCGATGTAAAACAGCGTCCAATGCCCCTTGAATAATTCCGGCGTCTTGACCGGCCCGTTTGCCGTCATGAATTCGGCAGACGGGACAACGACAGGAGATTTCAGCGAACGCATCACCAGCAAATCCTTCGGCTCGAAAGCGGACAGCCGCTGGATATCGACTGCACGCTCATTGATCGAGCCACGCTGATTCTGGTCGCCACAAGCCGAAATTCCGAACGAGACAAACGCGCCCAAGGCCAGCACCGCCAGAAAACGCGCCAACACCAGAGACACATGCGGGAATTGACACCCAGAACCAGCGTGCAACATAAAAACACCCCTTTTCGAAGACAATGAATCCATCACCCCAACCACTCTTTCTCCACTCCGGGAATCGATTGGTTAAAAATGATTAAAACGTTAATATGCCCCCTATCGGGCACCAGTCACAATGTGTGATTTCACACACTTTTTCCTTTTGACTGCTTCACTTTGGTTTTATATATCCTCGGTACTCGGATACCGGTTCCATTTTTCACCAGCAAGATCAGCATGGCTCTCACAAATAAACAAAAACAGTTTCTGCGCGCACAGGCCCACCACCTCAACCCTGTCGTACTTCTTGGTCAACACGGGCTGACAGATGCCGTCATGGCTGAAATCGAGCTCGCGCTGACTACGCACGAACTCATCAAAGTGCGTATTCCCGGTCAGGATCGGGACGACAAGAAAGATATGATGCAGCAGATCGCCACCACGACCGGTTCTGAGCTGGTGCAATCCGTAGGGCACATCGCCGTGTTTTATCGCCCCGATCCGGATGGGGCGCGTTTGACGTTGCCCAAAGCCACTGCCGGATCCAACCGGCGTTGATCGGCTATTGATCAAACGATGATCCTGCCTTTTCTGAGTGAGGGCGAACACGCCGACCCCGACGATTTCCCAGCGGCACACCGGGCACTCACGGAACCCAATGGATTACTGGCGGTAGGTGGCGATTTAAGCTTGTCGCGCATGGTCTGTGCCTATAAACGCGGCATTTTCCCCTGGTTCGGCGCGGGCGATCCTGTGCTTTGGTGGGCACCTGATCCGCGCACCGTGTTGACCCCGGCAGGTTTTCACCTTTCCAGATCACTCGCCAAATGGCGCCGCCAGCAACGTTACCGAATTACGGTGAATAAAGCCTTCGCAGACGTGGTCGCCGGTTGTGCCGCCCCGCGTTCAGATCAGGATGGCACCTGGATCGTGCCGGACATGCTCAAGGTGTTCATCGAGCTCCATGAAGCAGGACACGGATATTCCATCGAAATATGGGATGGCGTGCAATTGGTTGGCGGCCTGTTCGGGGCGAAATTCGGCCGCGCAGCATTTGGCGAGTCCATGTTCAGCCGTGTGCCGAATGCATCCAAACTCGCTCTGGCGGCCATACTCATCGATCAACGCTGGGGCGAAATCGACTTTCTCGACTGTCAGTTCACGACCACGCACCTGTTGAGCCTCGGGGCGGAAGAATGGTCGCGAAGCCTGTTCAACAAGCGTTTGGCCACGAGCATTGCGACACGTCCGGGCGATTGACGAAACCTGCGCCAGCCGCGATGATCAAGCCCTAAGTAAATGCTGATTTATTCCATCCATGGAACAAATCAGCTCGCTCATCGCGGTACACGCCCGCGATGGCTCCCACGAATCAAAGACTTACGTCTTTGTTCGTGTTGGGGCATCCTGCCCCAATCGGGAAGCACTGAATAAATAAGAGGTTCCCTAACGAATCCGGTACACGCCCATATTCGTTAGCGAAAAATCAACCACATACGTGATTGATTTGCGGGCATGATATCCATGTCCCGCAATAACAGGCTGTTGAAATGAGTATTTATCAACCTGTTACGCCTCCTTGCTTTTCTAACCTGATGACACGCACACCACGATGCAGCACGATACCATGGCCTCATTACTGATTTTATTGATCATCTCGGTCGTCGCCGTGGTTGGACTGCGGCGTTTGCGCCTGCCCGCCATTCTGGGCTATCTCGCCGTGGGTGCCGTGACTGGCCCCTATAGCCTGGGCTGGATCGGCGATGTCAAAGACATTCACCTGGTCGCCGAATTCGGTGTGGTGTTCCTGCTGTTCATGCTGGGATTGGAATTCTCCCTCCCGCGACTGATTGCGATGCGCCGGGCGGTCATCGGCATGGGTGGAGCACAGGTATTGACTACCGCTATTGTGACGGGCGTTGCGGCATGGTTGATGGGGTTTTCACCGGCCGCCGCATTCGTATTGGCAGGCGTGCTGACCGTCTCATCCACTGCAATCGTCATCAAGCAACTGGGCGAACAACTGGAAGTCAACAGCCGTCACGGCAACAACGCTGTGGGTGTTCTGCTGTTTCAGGATCTGGCCGTCATCCCCTTCCTGATCATCATCCCTGTTCTGGGTGTGCAAGCCGGTGACGCGACGACCGCGCAACTGAGCCTGAAGATCGCCCTCACCATTGCGGCCGGTATCATCGCTGCTGCCGCCCTGTTTTTCGGCGGACGCTGGGTTCTGCGGCCACTATTTCGGGAAATTGCGCGCGCCCGTTCCGCCGAGCTGTTTACCATTGCCGTGCTTCTGGTGGTTCTGGGTGCGGGCTGGCTGACCAATCAGGCCGGATTATCCTACGAGCTGGGCGCTTTTCTGGCGGGTATTGCGCTCTCCGAAACGCAATACAAACATCAGATCGAAACGGATGTGCGTCCCTTCCGTGACGTACTGCTCGGCCTGTTTTTCATCACCATCGGCATGATGCTGAATGTGCGCGAACTACCGGACGTGTTTGTCTGGGTCCTGCTGCTGCTGGGGCTGCTGGTGGTGATCAAGACCAGCATCATCTTCGTGATCGGTCGGGCCATGGGCGAAGAACCGGGCGTTGCCTTGCGCACGGGATTGGTGCTGGCACAAGGCGGCGAATTCGGGTTCGCCATGCTCGCGATCACCGCGCCCGAGATCATGACCGACTATCAACGGCAGATCGTTCTGGCCGTGGTGATTTTTTCGATGGTGTTGACCCCCATCCTCATCAAGTTAAATGGCAAGATAGCCAAGCACATCGTTCCAAGCTATCAGAAAAACCGTAAAAGCCAGGCAGAATCAATCTCGCAATTCACCAATGAGCTGAAGGGTCATGTCGTGATATGCGGCTTTGGTCGAGTGGGCCAGAATGTCGCTCGTCTGCTGCAAAGCGAAGGCTTCGAATATGCGGCCATCGAAATCGATCCGGATATCGTGCAACAGGCCTTGCAGGCCGGTCTGCCGGTTCACTTCGGCAATTCGACCCACGCCGATATTCTCGAGGCCGCGGGGCTGAGCCGGGCGCGGGCACTGGTCATTTCCCATTTGGACGACAGTGCCGCCATCAAGACAACCGAGGTTGCCCGCAGCCTTTCCGAAAACATTCCGATCATGGTGCGCGCACGGACGGATGAACAGATCGATCCTCTGTACGAGGCAGGCGCTACCGATGTGGTTGCCAGTATTTATGAAATGAGCCTCGTGCTCTCCGGTAATGTCTTGCGCGCGTTGAATGTGCCGGTATCCAAGGTTATCCGGCAGATTCAGGAAATCCGACGGGAAAATTACGCTCCCTTACGGCATACCTATGCGGGTAATCGGGCCCGCGACAGTAACGATTTCATCCCGCTCGCGCCGCGCACCCTGCGCAACATCGCTTTGGTTGAAGGCAGTTATGCCATTGGACGCACGCTTGAAAGCAGTCTGCCCAGCAACAAGACCATCGTGGTCGATGCCATCAACCGTTCCGGTATTCGCGGGGAAACACCGCAAAGTGACACCGTGCTACAGGAAGGCGACACGCTCACGCTGTACGGCGCGCCCGAAGAACTCGATAGCGCCGAACACTTCCTGCTCACCGGCCGGGAATAAAAATCAGAAAGAAAAACCTGGAATAAAAACAGGAAGATGCACAACCGGAGAAATGGTCGTATCATGGAAAACAAGAATGAACGATCAAGGAGTTAGCCATGATCAACTTAAACGCCAGTTATACCAATACGCCAGTGGCCGACGGCGCGCTTGACCTCACCGCAAACCGGAACCCGAACTTCAGTTCGGCCCAGACACGCAACATGCCGGTGGAACCGCAAACGCCTAACCGCGTCAGCAGCCCGGAACAAGTCGCAGCCGCGGTAAAGAACCCGACTTCAAATGGTGTCACCGCCAATTCGACGGGCTCCCTGCTCGACGTTCGCGCCTGATACCGACATAAATCAACGGCAGCGGATGCGCATCCGCGCCAAATGCGCCACAATCTCGTCCGTTTATCCACTCGAACCGTGATCATGGCGCCAACCAAACCCATCCGACTTTCCGTACCCAAATCCGCGAACGATCCCCTGTTTCTGCGCAGTGCCAGTTTTATTGGCACAGCGTTTACCCTGGCAGATTTTTCCAAACGGGTGCCGCACCCGATGCTGGTGATTACAGCCAATAGCCGCCAAGCCAACGATCTGGCCGAAGCACTGGCCCTGTTCGACTGCCCTGCGGATATTTTCCCAGACTGGGAAGTGCTGCCCTATGATCGCTTCTCGCCGCATCAGGATCTGATCTCCGACCGGCTCGCCCGGCTCTGGCATTTGCCGCGCACACAAAGTGGTATCACCCTGATCGCCGCACCGACCGTGTTGCAGCGTCTGGCGCCACCTTCGTTCGTGACCGGCCACGGTTTTTTGCTCAAGGTGGGCGACACCCTCAATCGCGAGGCCTACCGCCAGCAACTCACCGATGCGGGGTATCTGGCGGTCAGCCAAGTGGCACAACCCGGCGAATTTGCCTTGCGCGGCGGCCTGATCGATGTGTTCCCGATGGGCATGAGCCAGCCGGTGCGGATCGACCTGTTCGACGACGAAATCGAAACCCTGCGGCTGTTCGACCCCCAGACCCAGCGCTCGGCCGAGCCGGTCGAGGAAATCACGCTGCTGCCCGCGCGCGAATTTCCGCTCAACGAGGAAGGCATTGCCGTGTTCCGCCGGAACTGGCGCAATCGCTTCGAAGGCGACCCGACCCGCAGCCCCGTTTACAAGCAGATCAGCGACGGGCTGATTCCGGCGGGCATCGAAACCTATCTGCCCTTGTTTTTTGAACACACGGCCACCCTGTTCGACTATCTGCCCAAAAACGCCCTACTCTTCGCGCTGCCCGGTATCGATCAGGCTCTGGGCGATTTCATTGAAGATACCATCGCCCGCTTTACCCAACGCGCCGGGGATGTCAGTCACCCGATCCTGCGCCCGGACGAGCTTTATCAAACAGCCGAGCAATACCAGCAGCAGATAAAAAGCTGGCCGCGACTGATCACGCTTGATGCAACAGACCCGAGCATGCCGCAGGCCATCGTCCTGCCACATCAACCGCTGCCGCCTCTGAACGATCCGACAACCGGCCTGGCCCAACGCGGTGAGACTGAACTGCTGGGCCTGACTACGTTTGCCGAAACGTTCGCCGGACGGATTCTGGTCACAGCAGAAAGCCCGGGACGACGTGAGGCATTGGCCGAACAGTTGCAAAAGGCCGGTCACCCCACGCCTGTCTTCGAACGGTTCGACGATTGGTTGGGCAGCGATGCCAGTCTGGGGCTGCTGGTTTCACCCATCGAACACGGCGCCATCATCCATCTGCCCGATGCCACCGTTGCGCTGGTAACCGAAACCGATCTCTTTGCCGAACGCGTGGCACAGCGTCGCAAATCCAGCGCGCGCACCCGCGATGCCGACGCGCTGATCAACAACCTCAACGAACTGGCCGAAGGCGCACCCGTCGTGCATGAAACCCATGGCGTCGGGCGGTTTGGCGGGTTGGTCACGCTGGAAATGAACGGGCTCGCGCAGGAGTTCCTGATCCTGTATTACGCCGGTGACGACAAGCTCTACGTGCCTGTTTCCTCGCTGGAGCTGATTTCGCGCTACACCGGTGGCAGTGAAGAGACCGCCCCGCTACATCGGCTCGGCAGCGGCCAGTGGGAAAAAGCCCGCAAACGTGCCGCCGAGCAGGTGCGCGACGTTGCCGCCGAACTGCTGGACATTCATGCCCGACGCGCCGCCAAACGCGGGCAGGCGCTGCCCACGCCCGAAGAAGAGTACGCCCGGTTCGCCAACAATTTCGCCTTTGAAACCACACCCGATCAGCAATTGGCCATCGATAGCGTGCTGGCCGATATGGCGCGCGCACAACCGATGGATCGCGTGGTGTGTGGCGATGTCGGTTTCGGCAAGACGGAAGTCGCCATGCGGGCGGCCTTCGTGGCCGTGATGAATGGCAAACAGGTCGCCGTACTGGTGCCGACCACACTGCTGGCCGAACAGCATCTGCGTAATTTCCGCGACCGTTTCGCGGGCTGGCCGGTGCGGATCGAAGGCTTGTCCCGCATGAACAACGCCAAACAAACCACCGAGGTGCTGGCCGACGTGGCATCCGGTCAGGTCGACATCGTCATCGGCACACACAAGTTGCTCAGTGACCATCTGGATTTCAAGGAACTGGGTCTGGTCATCATCGATGAGGAACAGCGCTTTGGCGTGCGCCACAAGGAACAACTCAAGCGCCTGCGCGCCGAGGTCGATCTGCTTACGCTCACGGCCACGCCGATTCCACGCACCCTGAACATGGCGCTCTCCGGCATTCGGGATCTGTCGATTATCGCCACGCCGCCGCGCGAACGACTGTCGGTCAAAACCCTGATCCTGCGCTGGGATGACGCCCAGATCCGCGAGGCGGTTCAGCGCGAACTCAAACGCGGCGGTCAGGTTTATTTTCTGCATAACGAGGTGCGCACCATCGAGCGAATGGCCAAACAATTGGCCGATCTGATTC
>Ga0265295_1009506_pt1 | contig 10366 bp, 8 predicted proteins | sample Munlansysbiofilm_FD_192503 | JGI IMG/M metagenome (GOLD analysis project Ga0265295, IMG submission 192503) | Leachate microbial communities from a municipal landfill in Southern Ontario, Canada - Methane capture system biofilm | ecosystem: Engineered > Solid waste > Landfill > Unclassified ... | reverse complement strand
CATTTCCTCGGCCTGCCGCTGTTGCTGCTGCGCTTCTGGGACGAGGGCCGATCCCGGCCGCTGACCGTGGCCGGCCCGGCCGGCATCGAGGCCAGGATCTGGCAGGCGCTGGAACTGGCCTATCCGGGGTTCCGCGCGCGCCTGCAGTATCCGGTTGTGTTTGTCGAGGCCGCGCCGGGCGAATCGCTTGCGCTGTGCGGCGCCACCTGGTCCTTTGCCGCGAGCGACCACAGTACGCACGCGCCCTGTTTGGCCGTGCGGCTGGACGCGGGCGGCAGGTCCGTGTTCTACAGCGGCGACGGCCGGCCCACCCCGGCCACCACGATCCTTGCCCGGGGCGCGGACCTGCTTATCCACGAGGCCTACGGCATGGAGGCGGACACCCCGGGCCACGGCGGGGTGGCCTCCTGCCTGGAACTGGTCCGGCGGAGCGGGGCCAGCCGACTGGCCCTGGTACACCTCAGCCGGCCGGTGCGCCGGGCGCACGCCGGCGAGATCCGCGCCCGCACCCATCATCCATCATCCATCAACCACCAGGGAGAACCAGCATGGAGCAGATCATCATCTACGGAAAAAAGGGCTGACCCTACACGGACCGCGCCCGGGCGGCGCACCCCGGTCACGTGTACCACGACGTCAAGGCCGACCGCGGCCGTCTGCAGGAGATGCTCGCCCACAGCGGCGGCCGGCGGCAGGTGCCGGTGATCGTCGCGGACGGCCGGGTGAGCGTGGGCTACGGCGGCTCCTGAGGCGTGTAGGGTTTCGGCGGTCGCCGAAAAAGAGACAGCGCAGGTCGGCCCGGTTGTCGCGGGCAGGTTGGGCCGTGGGGGAGGGGAGGCGTTCCGGATGAAGGGGAACGCATCAAAAAAAGGCACAAAAAAGGGGACGTTCCGTCGGTGGAACGTCCCCTTGTTCGTGCCTGATCGGGTTGGGCATCAGGCGATGTGCAGGGCCTGCCGGACCTCGTTGAGGAACGACTGTTCGGCCGAGCTGACGCGCACGCCGCCGAAGCCGAAGAAGCTGTCCTCCTTCGAGGCCTCGGCCGTGCGCGCGGCCACATGCATGAGCATCTGCCGGTAGGCCTGGGCCTCCTCGGCCGTGGCCTTGGCCGCGACCAGGGTTTCGGCCTCCCGGATGCGCTCCAGCACCCTGGCCTTCAGGTTGAGCAACTGCTGCGCCGGGTCGCCCGCACCCATCATGGCCTTGATGTCCGGCATCTCGGGCCGGCTCTTGTCCGCCACCATGGCCTGCAGCAACTCCACATCCTTGCCCTGCAGGAGCGAATCGAACATGCCCTTCATGCCGGCGAAGGCCTCTTTCATGCCGCCGAGAATGCCGCCCGGGTCGGCGGCCGCCACGCCGCTGGCCACCAGGGCCGGCACGGTGCGCAGCAGGGTCCATTCCTGTGGGGTAAAGGCTGCTTGTGTGGTCATGGTATCAATCCCTCCTGGTGCTGGTGATGGAAAAAATCCTCAGGTCGTGCTGCCGAGGCAATCGAGCCGGGACGAACGAACAACTCGTGCGGCCAATGGGCCTGAGGGATGACTTGTGGGAACATGAACGGTTCCCAATTATTTTGTCAAGGCGCAAACAGGAACCCGGAAACCCGGACCGAACAGCCGGATGGGAAGCGTCCCGGCCGATTCTGCCACCCGGTGGCAACTGACCGCCGCGCCGACCCTGCGGCCCGGTCGCTCAGTCCATACCCCGACGCCACTTGACCGCAAGCAGGGCGCCCCGGTCCGAGCCCGCCTCATGGCCTGCGCGCTCCAGCGCCGGCGCCTGGTCCATCGGATCCCCTTTGCGAAAATGCACCGCGGTGCGCACCACGCAGTCGGACCCGATGAGGGCGCGCATCTCGTCCGGCGAGCGGAAGAAGACCCGCGAGAACAGTTCGTGGCCGGCCCGGCCTTTTTGGGTGCGTTCCTCGGCCCAGGGGCTGAGGCTGTTCAGGGTGGTGACCACGATGGTGCCGCCCGGCCGGGTGACCCGTTCGAGTTCGGCGAGGACCGGGGCGGCATCCGCGATGAACTCGATGGCGGTCATGGACCAGACCCGGTCGAAGCAGCCGTCCGCACAGGGCAGGGCCGAAAGGTCGGCGCACAGGCCGAGGAACCGGGCTCGGGCGTGGCGACGGATGGCGGCGTGGAGCATGGGCAGGGAGAGATCCAGGCCGACCACCGTGGCCCCGCGGGCGAGCACACCGCCGGTGAAGATGCCGCTGCCGCAGCCCGCGTCGAGGATGCGCTCACCCGGTTGCGGGTCGAGCAGCTCGAGCAGCAGTTCCGACTCGTAGGCGTACACGAGCCGGCCGATGGGCGTGGTAAACCAGCGGTCGTAGGGTTCGGTCCAGGTGTCGAAGGGGGAGGAGGGCATTGTCAACCTCGCGGGGATCGGGTTTTCTTGGGTTTGGGCCGTAGCCGCGCCTCTTGACGCGGCTCGGCGGATGGGGTACAAACAACGCCGGCGCCGATTTGACTCAGCTTGCGGGGCGCTTGATAAATACCGGCTAAAGCGAGGGGTTTTCTTTTGTGATCACACCCGCTTCGGCCACAAGCCGGGGCGGGTTTTTTTTGTGTCCGGGCGACCGGGCGTCGCCGAGTTAAACAACAACTTGCGGGGCGACTGACAAGTACTGCTAAAGCGTTGGCCCACTGATCGCTCTGCGGTGGTCCCGGCGCCATCCCCCTGCAGAGCGTGAAGGAGTGGGCACCATGTCCGGCAACACCTGCCAGCGTACCTCCCTGTTCACCTCCGAGTCGGTCTCCGCCGGGCATCCCGACAAGCTCGCCGACCGCATCTCGGACACCATCCTCGACCGGTTCCTCGCGGCCGAACCCTCGGCCCGGGTGGCCTGCGAAACCTTTCTCACCGACAACCTGGTGGTGCTCGGCGGCGAGTTCCACACCGTGGACCCGGCCGTGTTCGCGCGCATCCGCGACGAGGCCCCGGACCTGGTGCGCGCTCTCCTGCGCGACACCGGCTACAGTGGCGACTTCCCGGGCATCGACCCGGACCGCTGCGAGATCCTGCTGCGGTTCAGCCACCAGTCCGCGGACATCCGCCAGGGCGTGGAGCGGGGCGAGGAGATCGGCGCCGGCGACCAGGGGCTGATGTTCGGCTGCGCCAGCGACGAGACCCCGGAGCTGATGCCCCTGCCGATCCAACTCGCCCACCGGCTGGTTGAGCGCCAGGAGCAGCTGCGCCGGAGCGGCGAGCTGTCCTGGCTGCGGCCGGATGCCAAGAGCCAGGTGACCGTGCGTTACCGGGGCGACCGTCCCGAGGCCGTGGACACGGTGGTACTCTCCACCCAGCACGATGCGGGTGTGGACATCGACACCCTGCGCCGCGAGGTGGCCGAGCGGATCATCCAGCCGGTGCTGCCCGCCCATCTTTGCCCGCAGCCGCCGCGGGTGCTCATCAACCCCACCGGCCGGTTCGTGGTCGGCGGGCCCATGGGCGACACCGGCCTCACCGGCCGCAAGATCATCGTCGACACCTACGGCGGCCGCTGTCCGCACGGCGGCGGCGCCTTTTCCGGCAAGGATCCGTCCAAGGTGGACCGCAGCGCGGCCTACGCGGCCCGCCACGTGGCCAAGAACATCGTTGCCGCCGGCCTGGCCCGGCGTTGCGTCCTGCAACTGGCCTACGCCATCGGCGTGAGCGCGCCGGTGAGCCTGCTGGTGGACACGCAGGGCACGGCCACGGTGGACGAAACCCTGCTCGAGGCGGCGGTGCGGGCGGTGTTCGACCTCACCCCGCGGGGCATCATCGAGCGGCTCGACCTGTGTCGGCCCATCTACGCAGAAACTGCGGCCTACGGTCACTTCGGCCGGGAGTCGGCCGCTTTCACCTGGGAGCGCACCGACTGCGTCGATGCCCTGCAGCATTTCGTCGCCGACCACAACGGCGGCGGGGCCTGAGCATCGCATTCCGCGTCCGCAGCATCACAACGGCCGGGATCACTCGCCGTTAGGTCCGGGTGCGGCACCGTTTCCCCCGGGGGTCCGAAACCCCCGGGTCAGGTTCTGCAGGCTGAGCACCACCATGCGATGCGACTGGGTGAACGAACGGTTGGCCATGAGCAGCCGGGTCACCTGGTGTTCGCGGATGGTGTTGCGGGCAATGGCCCGGGAGCAGGCGCGGATGAAGGCCTTGTCCGCCTCTTCCGCGGCCTGCAGCGCCTGCTCCAGGACCGTCGCCACCTGCTCGTCGTCCGGTTCCCGGCAGACCCGGTCGACCGTGTCCCGCAGCTGTTCCAGCCGCTGTTTGAAGCCCTGGTGGGCCTTGATGAGGAACGGGTTGTCGTCCCGGCCGATATCCTCGATCTCGGCGACCAGTTCGTGCAGGTTCTTGGTCGCGTTCATGGCGCTGCGGCTCGAGCGGATGACCGGCTCGAGTTGCATCGCCTCCCTCTCCCCGATTTCGTGCGCCTGCACGTGGGCGTAGAAGGTGAAGATCTCGGCATGCAGCCGCTCCAGGTCAGCGTAGCCGATGGGCGGAATCTCCGCCGAAACCGCCGCCGCCGGGACGGCGACCGGTGGCGCGGGCCGGGACGGCAATTGGTAACGGGCGGCGATGTAGCCCAGGGACAGGGACAGCTGGTGCAGCACCTCGTTGCGCAGGGCGGTGGTGGCCGCCTCCGGCACCTCGGGCGAGGTGTTGCTGATAAACCGGGTGAGCACGCTGCGTTCTTCCGGGAAGAGCCGCTCCAGCGAGCGGGTGAGCAGGCCCACCGCCGGCAGGAAAAGGACGATGCCGACCAGGTTGAACAGGGTGTGGAAGGCGGCGATGGACAGCACCGCATCGGTGGCCGGGTCGAACGCCAGCCGGATGACCCGGGCGAAGAGGGGCAGGGTCGGCAGGACCACCAGGGCGGTGCCCAGGTTGAACACCAGCGAACTGAGCGCCGCCTGTTTCTTGGCCGGCGTGCCGCCGATGGCGCCGATGAGGATGGTCACCGTGGTGCCCACGTTGGCGCCGACGACCATGGCCGTGCCCTGGCTGAAATCGATGATACCGGCGAACAGGGTGGTGAGGATCACCGCGATGGCGGCCGAACTCGACTGCATCACCGCGGTGAGCACCAGCCCGGCGAGCATGTAGACCCACAGGCCCAGGTCGGGCAGGCGGCCCAGGTCGATGGTCGTTGCGAACGCCTCCACGCTGGTCTTCATGAAGTCCAGGCCAAGAAAGAGAAAGCCGAAGGCCACCAGCAGCTTGCTCAGGTGGATGAAGCGCGGGGAGCTGCCGAACACGATCAGGCCCAGCCCGCCGATGCCGATCACCGGCAGGGCCAGGGCGTCGATCTTCAGGGAAAAGCCGAACAGGGCGACGATCCAGGCGGTGCAGGTGGTGCCCAGCATGGCGCCCATGAGCACGGTGATGGCGTTGCCCAGGGTGAGCAGGCCCGCGCCCACGAAGGCGAGCACCATGAGCGAGACCGCGGAACTGGACTGGAGCACCGCCGTGGTGAGAATGCCGGTGGCCAGGGCCCTGGCGCGGGTGTTCGTGAACCGGCGGATCAGGGCCTTCAGCGATCGTCCGGCCAGCAGCCTGAGCGACTCCTCGAGCATGAACATGCCGAACAGGAAGATCCCCAGCCCGGCCAGAAATTTCCATCCGTCCAACATGAGGGCACCTTAAAAGTCAAAATCCACAACAGTACGTATCTAAAAACAGCCTGTTACGAAGCAAGAGACGTCGTTCTTGCGGTTTTTTACGAGTGTGGGGGGGCATATGAACTGAGCTTTTAGGAATGGTGGAGTTTGAAGAGATTTGAACGAGCCTTTAATGAGTCGTTTATGACACTTACAATACCAGTGGGGGCCGGCGAGCGGTTGGGTGGATTTACACTTGAATTGGGCTTTTGTCCAGGTTCGGCAAAAAAAACACACTTGAATTGGGCTTTTCCAAAAACCGTTCAACTCCTGTTTAAGACTAGGTTTTTTACCTAAAACAGCCGTTTTTTCTGTCCAGGTTAAGCCCCCGAACTTGGACATTCTCTGCAAAACCTTGGGCGTCATGTCCAAGTTTGCAACGTGTTGAAATTAGAGAAGAATCCAAAAACGTTTCGTCTCGTGAAAAAGGGGAACATTGGCACAACTTGGACATGAAGCGGGAGAAGCACGGGACGCGGACGACGCTGCTTCCCGGCTTTTTGTTGCACACTAAATGAAAAATTTGCGCACGCTAAATAAAAAATTTGTGCTACAAAAAAACTTTCAAGCCAAGGGCAAGCCAACCGTGCGCGCCTGAGAAAAACCCTCCGCCCGACCCGCCGCGCACCTTCCAGCGGGGCCAAGTCGGCCAGGATCGTGAGGGCAAGAGCTGCCTTTTGATGGCTTCTCAAGTTGCCTGCGCGATAGGTTTTCACTTCAAAAGTTGGACAATTTTTCTTATCATTTCAATCCCGACCTCCCTACTTGCGGTTTTTACCGCCTCTTCATAGACAAGCGCAATTAGATCGGCCTTTTTATCTATTGGAATAATAAGGCTATGCGCTTCAAGGGAGGTCTCAACCTCTCTAATTGACTCCGCAAGCAAGCCCGCGTCTACCTGTTCACCCCCGCAATTCCACTCTGGATTTTCAATTCTCGAAGCTCCCTTTCTTTTCTCGGAGACAAGTTCATATCTGAAAAAAACTCTATTGCAAAGGGTTTCAAGGGTTTGTTCGTCTATTGTGTCTTCTCCCGCGATGTAGGCAAGTAATTTCTCAGGAGAGACGTCAATGTGGGAAACGGTCAAAAAGTGTTGTGCTCTTTCTTTTGAATTGATTTGAAGGTCTTTTTCTAACCTTTCTCTGAGTTCTTCAAGCGCTACCGTGTAGGACGGCGCGGGCCTCGGCCCCTCCCCGTCTATGATCCAGCTGACCGTCACGTCCTCATCACCACTCATCCTGACTATTTTTGAAATAAAATCAATGTCCGGGATACCCTCTTCCTTTTCGTACCTGGCGAGGGTGTTCTTGTGAACGCCGAGCTTCGCAGCAAAAGCCGGCAAAGACTCATCCCCTCTCAAATATTTCAGCCTTTCACCGAACCCGGTCAAAGTCCGGCTGGCCCTTTTGGCTCCATCTTCCATAATTTTGCCGCACTCCTTTTTTTTGGTAGACAAATCAAAACTCGAACGATACGGTACGAGAAACAAAAAGTTGGCGTCCAATATTTTGGGCTATTGGGAAAGCGTGCTTCTTCCTCGAACCTCCCACGAAACTCCGCAGGATATGGCGATGAAAAAAGATTGGGACAGGTGGGACGTTAAGTCTGCCCTTGGAAAAAAGGGCTATTCGCTGGTTCGAGTTGCCAAAGAAAACGGATACGTCCCGGACGGTCTGTCGATGGTTTTTACTCGACCCTGGCCAAAAGTGGAAAGAATCATCGCGAATATCCTTGAGACGCACCCGGAAAACATTTGGCCCTCAAGGTACGACAGCAAAGGAAGGCCCGTTCGCTGCAACGCCTGGCGGAAGGAAGCCGGCAGCCAGAACAACGCGACCAAACGCAAGGACGCACCCGCAACAGCAAACAGTAGCATGGACGGCGGCGGGGCGGCCAAATGACCGGCGGTCGTGAGTGGTTTTCGGCGAGAGAGATTGCAGCCCTTCCGGGCCTCCCTACCGTGCAGCAAAGCGTGAACCGGAGACTTGGCAATCTTGGCGAGGGCCAGCGCAGGAAGCGCCAACAAGGGCGCGGCGGGGGCTGGGAGTATCACATAAGCGCTTTGCCGTTGGCGACACAGGCGACCCTGTTGACGATGAACGGCCAGAACCAAAGAGAGCCGGCGAGCCCGGCACCAGTTGAACAGGAACAGGAGCCGGAGGGAAAGAGCGCCGCCTTGTGGCAGAATTTTGAACGACGGCCCCAAACGATCAAGGCCAGGGCTGTAAGGCGGTTACAGACGGTCCTTGCCGTCGAACAGCTCATTGGCGGTGGCCACTCCAAGGGCGAGGCCGTCCGCGCCGTGGCGCAACAAACAGGCGTTAGCGTTGCAACGCTCCAGCGATACCGGCAGCGGACAAAGGGTGTCGATCCTGGCGACTGGCTCCCGATCCTTGCGCCACGGTACGCTGGGCGGGTGGCCTCCGCCGAAATACCCCCTCCCGCGTGGGAGACCTTCAAGTCGGATTATCTGCGCCTCGAACGGCCGGCCGCCTCCGCCTGTTATGATCGGCTGCAACGTCTCGCCGAAAAAGAGGGCTGGCCGCTCCCCTCTTACTCCACCTTTCTTCGGCGCCTGCGGGAAATTCCGCGCCAGGTTCGCATTCTCGCCCGCAAGTGGCGGGAGGCCGACAAATGATCAACAGCAGGGGGTGGTTTTCAGCGGCGGAACTAGTCGGCCGGCCAGGCATTCCCGCAACGCGACGAAGCATCAGCAGAACACTTGCCACACTCGGAGCGGACCAGCGCAGGAGGCGCCAGGGGCGCGGCGGGGGCTGGGAGTATCACATAAGCGCATTGCCGCCGGCGACACAGGCGGCCCTGTTGACGATGAACTGCCAGAACCAAAAAGAGCCGGAGGCGCCGGCAGCAACTGAGCAGGAGCCGGAGTCGGAGGGAAAGAGCGCCGCCTTGTGGCAGAATTTTGAACAACGCCCCCAGACGATCAAGGACAGGGCGACGGAGCGGTTACAAATGGTCCGTGCCGTCGAACAGCTCATTGACGGTGGCCTCTCCAAGGGCGAGGCCGTCCGCGCCGTGGCGCAACAAACAGGCGTTGGCGTTTCGACGCTCAAGCGATACCGGCAGCGGACAAAAGGTGTCGATCCTGGCGACTGGCTCCCGATCCTCGCACCAAGGCTTGCCGGACGGGTGGCCTCCGCCGAAATACCCCCTCCCGCGTGGGAGACATTCAAGGCGGATTATCTGCGCCTCGAACGGCCGGCCGCCTCCGCCTGTTATGATCGGCTGCAACGTGTCGCAGAAAAAGAGGGCTGGCCACTTCCCTCTTACGCCACATTTCTCCGACGTCTGCGGGAAATTCCGCACCAGGTCCGCACTCTCGCCCGCAAGGGGCAAGAGGCTTTGAAACGATCCTACCCCGCCCAGGTACGGGACCACACCGTTTATCGAGCCCTTGAGGCCGTCAACGCCGACGGGCACAAATTTGACACCTTCGTGCGCTTCCCCGATGGCGAGGTCTGCCGCCCGGTCATGGTCGCATGGCAGGACATTTCTTCCGGCAAAATCCTTTCCCACCGGGTGGACAAGACGGAAAACGCGGACATGATCCGTCTTGCCTTCGGCGACCTGGCCGGTAGGTTCGGCATTCCTGAGGTTGCGTTTCTCGACAATGGCCGGGGGTTTGCCTCTAAGTGGATGACCGGCCAGACAAAAACCCGCTTTCGATTCAAGATCAAAGAAGAAGACCCGCAAGGCGTGCTGGTCGCCCTTGGCGTCAAAGTACGCTGGGCAACCCCCTACCACGGCCAAGCAAAACCCATTGAGCGGGCCTTTCGTGACCTGTGCGAGTACGTCGCCAAGCACCCTTCGCTTGCCGGAGCGTACACCGGCAACGCGCCAGGCAACAAGCCGGCGAACTATGGTTCCCGTGCGGTTGACCTGGCCGAGTTCATGGCCGTTCTTGACGATGAAATCAAGCGGCACAACGCACGCAGCGGACGGCGGGGCCAGTCTTGCCGGGGCCGTTCGTTCGATGAGATTTTCAACGAGTCGTACACCACCGGGCCGATCCGCAAGTCCACCCGCGAGCAGCTGCGCCTGTGCCTGCTGGCGGCCGAGAACGTGACCTGTTCGCGGCAGGACGCCAGTATCAGCCTGCACAAAAACAGGTATTGGTCCGAATGCCTGGCCCCGCACGCTGGGCGGAAGGTGGTGGTTCGCTTCGATCCGCAAGACCTGCACGGCGTCGGCCATGTGTACCACCTTTCCGGTGAATATATCGGCGCGGCGGAGTGCGTCCAGCCGGCCGGGTTCGGTGACACCGAAGCGGCCAGGGAGCACGCCAGGAAGCGCAACCAGTACAACAGGAAGACGAAGGAACTGCTGGCCATTGAACGCACCATGACCCCGCAAGAGGTGGCCGCGCAGCTGCCGCAAGCCGAACCTGAGGTGGCACCGCCCCGGACCCAGGTTATCAAGATGGTTCCGTCGCCGGCGGCCAGGTGGGCAGGAGAGCAGGACGCGGAACAGGACCGGTTGCAAGAGGACCGGGCGGAGCCGGGAGGAATGGCCAAGCTGCTGAACGCCTTGCAGTTCGACAAGGAAGAGCAGGAAAAGAAGCGACAGGCCGACCTGCTGGCCCTTTTTGAATCGCCACAATGAAAAAACCGGCGTGCGAGCAGTTCGCAAGCCGGTTTTCCCCGGAGCCCCAACCCAAAGGCTCAGCGCATGTTCAAAGCAATAGG
>Ga0265295_1009505_pt1 | contig 10368 bp, 10 predicted proteins | sample Munlansysbiofilm_FD_192503 | JGI IMG/M metagenome (GOLD analysis project Ga0265295, IMG submission 192503) | Leachate microbial communities from a municipal landfill in Southern Ontario, Canada - Methane capture system biofilm | ecosystem: Engineered > Solid waste > Landfill > Unclassified ... | reverse complement strand
TGCATGAACACGAAAACCATGACGAGGGCTTTATGCGAACGAAAAAAATCAAGGACGGTGTTTTCTGGATGGGCGCTGTGGATTGGGATCGGCGACTCTTCGATTCCCTGGTTCCGCTCCCCGACGGGACGACCTACAACGCCTATCTCGTGGAAGGCCGCGAGAAGACCGCGCTTATCGACGCCGTGGACCCGAACATGGTCGATACCCTGATCGGGCATCTGGAAGGCGTGGAGAAGCTCGACTACATCGTGTCCCAGCATGCCGAGCAGGATCACTCCGGGACCATCGCCCTGGTGCTGGACCTGTACCCGGAGGCCATGGTGGTCACCAGTGCCAAGGCGAAACCCATGCTCATGGACCTTCTGCTCATACCCGAAGAAAAATTTATCGTTGTCGGGGATGGCGACACGCTCCTCCTGGGCGGCAAGACGCTGAAGTTTATTCTCACGCCCTGGGTACACTGGCCGGAAACCATGTCCACCTATCTGGTCGAGGACAAGATCCTGTTCAGCTGCGATTTTTTTGGTTCGCACATCGCAACCAGCGATCTTTTCGTGCGCGACCAGGGGCGGGTGCATGAGGCCGCCAAACGCTATTTCGGCGAGATTATGATGCCTTTTCGGAGCATGATCGCCAAGAACCTTGAAAAACTCGCCCCCTACGACATCGCCATGATCGCTCCCAGCCACGGCCAGATCTACGACAGCCCCAGGTGGATCGTGGACGCCTACAAGGACTGGGTTTCGGGAGTGGCGCACAATCTGGTAGCCTTTCCCTTTGTCTCCATGCACGGCAGCACGCGGATCATGGTCGATCATCTGACGGCGGCCCTGTCCGAGCGTGAGGTACGGGTGGAGCTTTTTAACCTCGCCGTGACCGACATCGGCAAGCTGGCCATGTCTTTGGTGGATGCGGGCACCATCGTGCTCGGTACTCCCACGGTGCTTACAGGCCCGCATCCTCTGGCCGCCTACGCCGCATTCCTGGCCAATGCCCTGCGGCCCAAGGCCAAATACCTGTCCATCGTCGGCTCGTACGGATGGGGCGGCAAGACCGTGGAAACCCTGGCCGGCATGATTCCCAATCTCAAAGTCGAGGTCCTGGACCCAGTGCTGTGCAAGGGCTTGCCCAAGGAGGACACGTTTGAAGCCCTGGATCGCCTGGCCGACGCCATCGCCGCCAAGCACCGCGAGAGCGGATTTCAGGCATAGCGCGAAAGCCCCCGTCCGGAATTTCCAGGCGGGGGCTCTTTTGTTGTTTTTTGCACGGTCGGAGCCGGGTTTGCGGGAGAAAGATCGGGTTAAGACTCGATCTTTTCGCTTTCGAGCAGAGTGGCCAGTTCCTCTTGGGAAAAGACCTTGCCGATGTCGAGGATCATGATGAACTCCTCGTTCTGCTTGCCCATGCCCCGGATGAAGTCGGCGCGGATGGAAGTGCCCATGCGCGGCGGCGGATTGATCTGGTCGCTTGTCATCTCGAACACTTCGCGCACCGAGTCGACGATCGCGCCCATGTAGCAGTTTTCTCCTTCAAGTTCCACATCCACTATGATGATACAGGTATTTACCGTGTCAACGACCTTGGGCATGTCGAATTTGACGCGCAGGTCGACCACGGGCACGGCGTGGCCGCGCAGGTTGATGACGCCGCGCATGAACGGCGGCGTCTTGGGGATACGGGTCACGGACACCAGTTCGATGACTTCGCGCACGGAGCCCGTCTCCAGGGCAAAGACCTCCTCGCCCAGAGCGAAGGTCAGGTACTGTAGGGTAGTGTTGTCACTCATGAGTTATCTCGATCTTTGGTTAGCTGACTGCTCAAAAAATTCAAAATTCACAGATCGCCATTTTGGGGCGGCCTGTTAGAAGCGTTCGAATTCATCGTCTTCATCGTCGCGCCCCATATCAAGGGCCAATCCACTGGCCGATCCCTTGGCGGCCAGGGCCTTGGGAGCCGCCTTGCGGGCGGGCTGCGGACGACCACGGTGAGCCGCCTGGCGAGTGACCCGGGCCGCTGTCGCGCCCAGATGGAAGAAGGAGATGGAGGACTGGAGCTGCTCGGCCTGGCTGGACAGTTCCTCGGAAGTGGAAGCCATTTCCTCGGAGGCCGAGGCGTTCTGCTGGATGACCTGGTCGAGCTGCTGCAGGGCCTTGTTGATCTGTTCGGCCCCCGCGTTCTGTTCGTTGGAGGCGGCGGAGATTTCCTGCACCAGCTCTGCCGTGCGCTGGATGTCCGGGACCAGCTTGACCAGCATCTGCCCGGCCTGATCGGCCACTGTGACCGTGGAGGAGGACAGTTCGCTGATCTCGGCCGCGGCCGTGCCGCTGCGTTCGGCCAGCTTCCTGACTTCTGCCGCGACCACGGCAAAACCCTTGCCGTGTTCGCCGGCGCGGGCCGCCTCGATGGCGGCGTTGAGGGCCAACAGGTTGGTCTGGCGGGCGATTTCCTCGACGATGGAAATCTTCTCGGCGATGTTCTTCATGGCGCCCACGGCCTGGACAACGGCCTGGCCGCCAGCTTCGGCGTCCTGGGCCGCCTTGAGGGCGATCTTCTCGGTCTGGGTGGCGTTGTCGGCGTTCTGGCGGATGTTGGAGCCCATCTCTTCCATGCTGGAGGAGACTTCCTCCACCGAGGCGGCCTGTTCCGTCGCGCCCTGGGAGAGCTGTTCGGCGGAAGCGCTCAGCTCCTCCGAGCCCGAAGCCACGTTGTCGGAGGCCGACTGCACCTCGGTCACGATTTCGCGCAGTTTGGCGACCATGTCGCGCAGGGCCTGGGCCAGGATGCCGAGTTCGTCCTTCTGGTTGACGTCCACTTCGGCGGTGAGGTCGCCCTGGGCGATTTTTCTCGCGAAATCAACCCCTTTGTACACAGGGCCGGTGATGGATTTGGTCAAGAGAAGCCCCAGGGCCAGGGCGATGACCACTCCGGTGACCATGCCGCCGATGGCCATGGTGGTGTCGCGGGAGGCATTGACGCGTGCCTCGCTCAGGTTGTGGCCACTTTCCCTGACCCCGAGTTCCACGATTTCGACCAGCAGCTTGTCCAGCTTGGCCTGCCCGGCTTTTGACTCGACCATGAGCAACTGCCCCATTTCCTGGAAAATTTTCTGGGAACTTTCCGCCTGGCCCCGGATGGTTCTGAAGTGGGCGAAAACTTCTTCCGCGATGGGAAGCAGTTTGAGATACTGCTCCTGCGCCTCGTCCCTGCGGCCGGCAGCAAGCGATTCCTTGATGGCATGGATGGTCTGGTGGAAGGCTTGGTGCGGAACGCGTACGGCTTCCATCAATCTGTTCATTTCGGCGTTGCTGGTGGAAAAGGAGGCCGACCACTTCCCGAAAGCGCACGCTTGGTGATCGGTGCCGCCCTCGAAGGATTCGCCTGTGGACATGAGCTTGCCGGTCTCGGTCATGAGCTTGTAATGGTCCCCGCGATACTGCTGCAATTTTTGCATCAGATCGTCCGGGTTCATGATGTCCTGGGCGATAAGGCGTTCGTTCAGTTCCAGCACGCGGTTGTTGGTGCCAGCCAGATTGGCAAGGGTTTCCTGGCAATCTTTCCAGATGGCCTGCGCTTCGGTCGTCTGGGGCAGAGTGACGTAAATGTCCAGGGACTTCCTGTAGGTGGCCCGGATTGTGGCGATGTTCGCCGCGATCTGTTTGCGATCATCGGGGCTGAGGTTGGTGCTCAGCAGGGTACGCAGCCCTGTTGTCAGGTCGGAGATGCTGCTTTTCATGCGCAGCAGGTGCTCGACGGTGGGCAGGGACACGGAACCGATGGATTCCATGCCGCGGGTCAGGTTTTTCATGCCGTTGATGGAGATGAGGCCGATAATCAGGGCAATGAGGGCGGTCAGACAAAAGCCGCCGATGAGTTTGGGACCGAGTTTGATGTTTTTCATGGAAATCTCCGGATGAAGGAAGAAAGATTTTTTTTGATCTTGCCCCCTATGTCACAACAAAGTAGTATATTCAATATGTATTACAAAAATTGTTGCTGCATATAGAAGGGAATAATTGCATGTCTTACCTTTATATTTTTGATTGAAAAATGTATGACGTTTTAGCTCAATGGGGGTGTTGACATATTTTTTTATTTTCATGCGATAAAAAAGAATGTTTATTTTCTTTAATAAATTTTTTTTGCATTTTTCGACGTTCAAATTTTATGTGATATTTGTTTTTAAACTGTGTTTGATGTATGGGTTGAATTTGATGATCGCGAGTTGATTCAGACAAGATAGTGCGTAATGAGTTGAGACGAGGGCTTTTGGTTGACAAACGCACACGCAAAGTTCCGCGAGTTTGACGGACGGGCGGCCCGCTTGACGCCTGCAGGCTTGGACTGGACGGAGGTCTTAACACGGATGGTGAGGTCATGAAGAGAATCGGCATCCTCTTTCTTGCAGTGACTATGGGATATTTGGCGGGCCTTGCCGGGTCTGCCTGGGCGCTTCGCTCTTTCGTGCTCTCGCAGGACTCGGCCCTGTACGGCCAGGTGCATCAGGTGAAAGTGGGGGATAAGGAGACGCTCCTTGATATCGCCCGTGAGTTCGGGCTGGGCTACAACCAGATCGTTGCCGCCAATCCGGGCGTTGATCCCTGGGTGCCGCCCAAGGGGGGGCTGGTCAACGTGCCGCGCGCCCTGCTGCTGCCCAAAGACAGGCTTTCGTCCGGAATTGTGGTCAATCTGGCCGAGATGCGGCTCTATTATTTTTTTTCCGACGGTGGGCATGATTATTTTCTCACGGCTCCGACGGGAATCGGCGCGGAAGGGTTTCTCACGGAACTTGGCGTGTACACGGTCAAGAGCAAGACTCCCAATCCGACCTGGGTCGTGCCGGAATCAATCCGGCAGGAGGACCCGAGCCTGCCCGCCTCGGTCCCGCCCGGCCCGGACAACCCCCTTGGCGATTATGCCTTTCGCCTTTCCCATCGGGCCTACGCCATCCACGGCACGAACAAGCCATGGGGCATCGGCAGACGAGTCAGCCATGGCTGCATCCGTCTTTACCCCGAGGACGTGGGCGCGCTCTATCCCATCGTTCCCGTGGGCGCGAAGGTTCAGGTCATATACGAGCCGGTCAAGTACGGTTGGGCGGAGGGACTCTTTTGGGTGCAGGCATTCGAGGATTTTGAAAAGAGAAGCAGCGATCCTCTCATGACCATCATGGAGGAGCTTTTGTTCCATCAGGCAACCATGGGCCCCCTGGACATCGATCGCGAGACCCTGGAGAAGGTTCTGCGCGAAAGGACAGGGGTACCCGTGGTTGTGGCGCGTCCGAGAGAAAAGTAGCCGTGGGCTATTTCTTCAAGGATTTGTCGAAGATGCGTTCGGCCTTCTGGGCGGCGGCTTCGGCGCGTTCGGCGGCCATTTCGGCCCTGGTGGCGGATTGCTCCGCGCCTGCGGCCGCGCTTTCCAGGCGCGGACCCATGGCTTCGAGCCTGCTGGCGGCTGCATCGGCCCGGTCTGCGGATGCCTGGGCTTCGGCGGCGGCCTGTCTGGTGCTCTCAAGCAGCGCGCGGTCTTCCTTGCTCAAGGAAGCGCAACCGGCAAGGCCGATGGTTGCCGCGAGGCAAACCGCCATGGACAGGTTTCGATACATTTTTTTCGTGAACATCGCACATCCTCCTTGTTTTTAAAGGCAGTTGCAGTGAGAAAATTTATTGCAAGAATAACGCGTAGTCAGCGTTCAAGTCAATTGACCATATTTTTGGTTGTGGTTCTTGTGTTCGCGGCACAGGCGCAGTCCGCTGGAGGCAGGTGTCTGGTCGTGGACAAAGGCACGCGGCAAGTGTCCGTATTCGAGCACGGCAAGCGACTGGCCACGTATCCGGTTTCCTTTGGCCTCGATCCGGTTTCGGACAAGCGCAAGGCCTTTGACTGCGCCACTCCCGAAGGCCTGTACTTCGTGTCGTACAAAAAGGACGTGACCCGTTTTCACCGCACTTTGGGTCTGTCGTACCCCGGCCTCGCCCAGGCCGAAAAGGCGCTTGCCAATGGCCTGATTTCGATACCAGAATACAGGAAGATTCGCGATGCGGCAGGCAAATCCCGGCCCGGCCCGTGCAATACGGGCCTTGGCTGCGGCATCGCCATTCATGGTGGCGGCGTGTTTCGGCAGTTTGGCGAATACAGGGAGCGGGACTGGACCGAGGGGTGCATCGCGCTGGACAACCCGGACATGGAAAAGCTCTTTGCCTTTTGCAGGCCTGGGGACCCGGTGGTCATCTTCAACAGTGAGGCGAACCTGTTCGCTTTGGCCCGGCCTTTCAGCCTGGCCAAGGATTTTTCCGCCGACGGCCTGCCGCAGTGTCCGCAAGGGGTTTGCCTTTACGAGGCCAGGTTCATGACCGCCCTGGGGGCTACGGTGGTGCGCATCACGGAAGGATCGCTCTGGTCGGTTCAGGCCACGGTGCATGCGTCGGGAGATGAAGATCACGTCCTCTTGGCCCTGTTTGACCGCAACGCCGATGGCCGCATGTCCTTCCAGGATAACGCCAGCGGCCCCCTGGCCGAGGGGCGCTCACTTCAAGAATCCTACGCCATGGTCAGGCAGGCCGTGGCCGACGCCCTGTCCGGCGGCGCATGCCAGACGCCATGACGCCTGATACCGCCGATTGCCGTCGCTCCGGCCCCAGCAGCCATCAGCCTCATGTCGCGCCCAGGGTGTTTGACGCTCTTGGTCTTGGGCCAGGCGGGGTATTTCTCGATTTGGGTTGCGGGCCGGGCGATTATGCCCTGGATGCGGCTGGACGGGTCGGGCTGACAGGGGTTGTACTGGCCCTGGACACCTGGGGCCGCGTCCTCATCGATCTGCGTGTGGAGGCAGCGCGCCGGGGGCTTGCATCCCTTTTGCCCATGCGCGCGGATATCACCCTCTGTCTGCCCGTGGCCGATCGCAGCATTGATGCCTGTCTGTTGGCCATGGTTCTGCACATGCCTGGCAGGGCTGCGCAACTGGGCCTCATGCTGGACGAAGTCCGGCGCGTGCTCAAGCCTGGCGGCAGGCTTGGCGTGCTGGAACACGCCGGTTACGACCAACTGCCTTTAACCCACCCGGCCCGCCGACTTACCCCGGACAGGCTCACGGCCCTGGCCGAAAGCCGCGGTCTGGTCCGCTACGACTTGCTGGAACTTGATCGGATGTGGCTTGCCGTCTTTGCCGATGGCGGGTTTCTGTACGGATAGGAAATGGAGTTTGATTATTTCAGGCTGCCGGGCAGGCTGTGCACGAAATCACGGATTTCGTCCCGTACCCGGCGATAGACGGCCAGGATTTCATTTTCGTCCGTCATTCCGGAACAGATGCTCGGCGGATCGTCAAAGCCTTGGTGCACCCTGCGGGCAGCGCCGGGAAAGAACGGGCAGGTTTCCTTGGCGTGACCGCACAAGGTGACCACGGCGTCAAATTCAAGGTTTGGCAGATCGTCCAGGGTTTTGGAAAAGTGGCCGCTCATATCCACCCCGGCCTCCTGCATGACCTTGACCGCGAAGGGATTCATGCCGTGTCGTTCGATGCCGGCGGAAGAGGCCTCGATTTCCCCTTTTTTTAGATGCTTGGCCCAGCCTTCGGCCATCTGGCTGCGGCAGGAGTTGCCGGTGCAGAGGAAGAGTATATTCATGTGAACTCCTTGCTGTGTGATGCGTGACGCGGGTTAGGACGGAGACCTGCCTGTTTGAGATAGGTTTGTCAGCTTCGCAGGTCCGGGAACCAGTCTGCGGTACGGTTGGCATATTTGACCAGGGCCAGCATGACCGGGACTTCCACCAGCACGCCGACAATGGTCGCCAGAACCACCGGGGACGAGGCCCCGAACAGGGTGATGGCCACGGCCACGGCCAGTTCGAAGAAGTTGGACGCGCCGATCATGCCCGCCGGAGCGGCGATGCTGTGACAGAGTTTCATTTTTCTGGCCGCCAGGTAGGCGATGAAGAAGATGAGCACGGTCTGGATGACGAGCGGAATGGCGATGAGCAGGATGTGCAGCGGGTTGCCCAGAATGATTTCGCCCTGGAAGGAGAAGATGAGCACCAAGGTCAGGAGCAGGCCGACGATGGTGGCGTTGTTGAACTTGGGGATGAAGGTATTGTTGAAATAGTCCAGCCCCTTGCTTTGTATGACGTGCCTGCGGGTCAGTACGCCGCCAGCCAGGGGGATGACCACAAACAGGATCACGGACAGGAGCAGGGTGTTCCATGGAATGGTAACGCCGCTCACCCCGAGCAGGAAGGCCACGATGGGGGTGAAGGCCACCAGTATGATGAGGTCGTTGGTGGCCACCTGGACCACGGTGTAGGCCGGGTTGCCCCTGGTCAGGTGGCTCCAGACGAAGACCATGGCCGTACACGGCGCGGCCCCGAGCAAAATGGCCCCGGCCAGGTAGTCCCGGGCCAGTTCGGGCTCGATGAAGGGTGAGAAGACCACGAAAAAGAAGAACCCAGCGATGGCAAACATGGTGAAGGGCTTGATCAGCCAGTTGACGATCCAGGTCAGGTAGAGGCCTGAAGGATTTCTGCCCACGTTTTTGACGCTGGCGAAGTCAACCTTCATCATCATGGGGTAGATCATGAACCAGATCAGCACCGCAATGGGTATGGAAACCTTGGCGTATTCAAACTTGCTCAAAAATTCCGGAATGAAGGGCAAAAACTTGCCGATGAGCACGCCCGCGACCATGCACAAGGCGACCCAGAGCGTCAGGTTCTTTTCGAAAAAGCTGATTCCGGCAGTGTTTTCTTTCGTCATGGGCGGATGTCTCCAGTATGCTATGGGGCTGGCCCTTTCAGGGGAGCTCTGTTTCGTTTCCGGGACTGTGGGACAATTCAATCACAAGAGTGTGACGGTTTGACGGCCAGATAGTCAAAGTAGCGGCGGTCGTCCTCCTGGCAAATGTCATGGAGGGGCAGCTCTTCCTTGAGGATGTTTCCGATGCGGGTCTGCAGGGACGGAGCGTTTTCAAGGAGGATATAATGCATCCACTTTCCGCTCCGGCGGGCTTTGACCCACCCGGCGTTCTTGAGGGATGACAGATGCCTGGAGACCGTCGACTGCGGTATCTGCAGGGCTTCCGTCAGGTCGCAAACACAGAGCTCCCCGTGGCGGAGGAGGCTGACGATGCGCAGGCGGGTAGGGTCGGACAGGGCCTTGATAATTTCTGAGGTGCGTTCCATGGAATATAACATATCCGGATATGCGAATATGTCAATGCAAAAAAATCGGACGGAAAGATGAGGTCGGCCTTGAGCCGATGGATGTTCAGGCGGGGAGGAACGGGCGGGCGATGAAATAGATGCCCATGAGGCCGATGAGAATTCCGGCCAGGCGGCGGAAAGCCGTGCCGCCGCGCTGCCAGGAGGCGTTGGCCATGAGGCGGCGTACCAGGGCCGTGGAACTCCCTGCGATGACGATGGGGATGCAGTGCCCCAGGCCAAAGAGGATGATGAGCAGGATGCCGGTGGCGATTTTTTCCTGCACCGTGATGACGGCCAGGATGGGGGCGATGAAGCCGAAGGTGCAGGAACCCGAAAGTATTCCGTAGGCCAGGCCGAGCACAAAGGCTCCGCCCATGCCGCGCAGCTTGAAGCGGCCCATGAGGTTGCCGCCCATGGAGCATTGGGCCACGCCGAGCATGTCCATGGATACCCACAGCAGAATAAGCCCTACGACGATGGTCCAATATGGGCCGACATCGCCGAGCATGCGGCCGAGCATGGCGCAGATTACGCCGATGAGGGCGATGGTCAGGAAAAGGCCGGTGGTAAAGAGACCAGCGTAGAGCGCCGCCTGTCGTCCTTCCACCATTTTGTCCTGACCGGCCACGTAGCCCACGATGAGCGGGATGGAGGCCAGGTGGCAGGGGCTGAAGAGCAAGCTGACCACGCCCCATAAAAAACAGCCCAAGGCCGCCAGGCCCACGCCGGACCCCATCCACTCGTGGATAAGGATCAGAAACTGGTCCATTATTCCACCCCGAGTTTGGTCAGAACCTTGATGATTTCCTCGTTGGAGAAGTATCCTTCGTGGCGCATGACTTCATTGCCGTCCTTGTCATAGAAAATCTGGGTCGGGATGGCGCGGATGCCGTATTTCGGGGTCTCGTCCGGGTTTTTCCAGACGTCGATGAAGACGATGGCGGCCCGCCCCTCGTATTCTTCGGACAGGGACTCTATGACCGGGATCATCATTTTGCACGGGATGCAGGCCTTGGCACCGACATCGACCATGGTGACCATGCCCTTGATGGGTACTTCCTGCGGGTCCCCGGAAATGAGTGGAGACGGCGCGGCCAGGGCATGGGAAGTTGCGGTCAGAAAAAACAGGGCAAGAAGAAGGCGAAAGATTTTCATGAAAACCTCGAAAAAGGG
>Ga0265295_1009504_pt1 | contig 10369 bp, 8 predicted proteins | sample Munlansysbiofilm_FD_192503 | JGI IMG/M metagenome (GOLD analysis project Ga0265295, IMG submission 192503) | Leachate microbial communities from a municipal landfill in Southern Ontario, Canada - Methane capture system biofilm | ecosystem: Engineered > Solid waste > Landfill > Unclassified ... | reverse complement strand
CGATGGATCTCGTCGATGAACAGGACGTCGTGGGGCTCCAGGTTGGTAAGGATGGCCGCCAGGTCGCCCGGCCGTTCGATCACCGGTCCAGAGGTGGATTTGATGTTCACCCCCATCTCCGCGGCGATGATGTTGGCAAGTGTGGTCTTTCCCAGCCCCGGAGGACCATAGAGGAGCACATGATCCAGGGATTCGCCCCGCCCCCTGGCCGCATCAATGAAAAGTTGCAGGTTTCCCTTGGCCTTTTCCTGCCCCACATACTCCGTCAGGGCCCGTGGGCGCAGGGTGGATTCAAAAAGGGAATCATCTTCGGTTGTCTGTGGCTCTATGATTCGGGTCATTGGGGAAACCAGTTAAAAGTGAAAAGTGAAAAGTGAAAAGTAAAGACGAAATCAATTAAAGTTCTTGGGTACACAGCAGTAAACTTTTCACTTTTCACTTTTTCCTTTTCACTTCCATCACTTCATCAACGCCTTCAGCGCCTGTTTCAGGGCCTCTTCCATGGATGCGTCGGGCGAGATATTCATCTCGGAGAGGGTTTTCTTCACCACCGCCTCCTTGTATCCCAGATTGACGAGGGCGGAGGCCACGTCCTCCTCAATGCCCGGCGCCGGGCCGGCGGACGCGCCGGCGCCGGCCGGGGGGGCGATATCGAGCTTGAGGACCTTGTCCCTCAGCTCCAGGACCATCCTCTCGGCGGTCTTCTTCCCTATGCCCGGCACCGATGAAAGGCGCGCCAGGTCGCCGCGGGTAATGGCGGCGGCCAGTTCGTCCACCTGGACGTTGGACAGGATGTCCTTCCCCATCTTCGGCCCGATTCCGGAAACGGAGATGAGGAGCTGGAAGAAACCTTTCTCCGCCGGGGTCCTAAAGCCGTAAAGGCTTATGGCATCTTCTTTCACATGGGTGTAAATGGCAAGGGATATCTGCGCCCCGATGTCCGGCAGCTCGTAGTAGGTGGAAAAAGGTATCTGGACCCGGTAGCCGACTCCGCTCACGTCGAGGATGATATATTCGGGTGATTTATATGCGATTTTACCGGTGAGAAGGGCTATCATACCGCTCGCCCCCCCCGCACGTTCATCCCCCTCGAGTGGGCATGACATATACCGACGGCCAAGGCGTCCGACGCGTCCTCCTGGGCTGCTTCCGGCAGATTGAGGAGCACCTTGAGCATCTGCTGCACCTGGACCTTCGCCGCCTTGCCGTGGCCGACCACCGCCTGTTTGACCTGAAGGGCCGAGTATTCAAACACCGGGAGCCCGGCGTTTACCGCCGCGACGATTGCCGCGCCCCTGGCCTGGCCGAGTTTCAGGGCGCTCTGGACGTTCTTGGCGAAAAAGATGTTTTCCAGCGCCACTTCCTCCGGGCCATAGCGCTCGATGACCTGGGAAAGTCCCGTGTAAATCCTTTGCAGGCGAAGGGGAAAGTCCTTCGCGGAATCGGTGAAGATGGCGCCGTTGTCCACATGGATCAGGCGGTTGCCTTCCTTGACGATGATTCCGTAGCCGGTAATGCGCGATCCGGGGTCGATACCGAGAATTCTCATTTACATCCCTTGGACCTAGAACCGGCAGTTGGAGGTATCCGAAGAGAGCGACTCCGGCATATTTCGTTGCTGCTCTTAGCGAAATGGAGCGGCCACAGCCGATACTGTCCGAACCCGAAGGGTGAGTTTATCGGCTGTAGCGGAATGAGCTTAGAGCAGCAGAAAGAGGGCCATCGGAGCGAACGAAGGATGCTTCCAACTGCCGAATCCAGGTTGCATGCTAAAAGGGCGGGTTCTACGCCCGCCCCAGGAGTCTTACATCATCTTTTCCATCTCTTCTTCCGAGATATCGAAGTTGGCGTAGACGTTCTGCACGTCGTCGTTGTCCTCCAGGCGCTCCATGAGGCGCAACATGCTCTCGGCCTGTTTTCCTTCCAGCTTCACCATGGTCTGGGGGATCATGGTGACCTCGGCGGAATCGTATTTGAAGCCCGCCTTTTCCAGGGCTTCGCGCACATCGAAAAAGGCGGATGGGTCCGTTGTGACCTCAATCTGCCCGTCCTCGTCAGCGACATCATCGGCGCCCGCTTCCAGGGCCGCCTCGAACAGCTTGTCGAAATCGGCGCCGCCGGAAAAGACGATCAGACCCTTTTTATCGAACATCCACGAGACGCAGCCCGCCTCGCCCATGTTTCCATTGCACTTGGAAAAGATACTGCGCACATCGGAAACCGTGCGGTTGCGGTTGTCGGTCATGACTTCCACCAGAACAGCCACACCACCCGGCCCGTAGCCCTCGTAGGTGGTTTCCTCGTAGGTGACCCCTTCCAGACCGCCGGTGCCCTTCTTGATGGCCCTCTCTATGTTGTCCTTGGGCATGTTCTCCGCTTTTGCCTTGTCTATGGCGGTGCGAAGCCGTGGATTGCCCTCCGGGTCTCCCCCGCCTATCTTGGCCGCCACGGTGATCTCCTTGATCAGCTTGGTAAAGATCTTGCCGCGCTTGGCGTCCGCCGCCCCCTTCTTATGCTTGATCGTGCTCCATTTATTGTGACCTGACATCTTCCCGCACTTCCTTTCATCGCGAATCTGTTGATAAATCCCGTAAATGGGAAATACTAGCATGGGAAAAAGCGGGTTGTAAAGAATGAAAATACCGGCGGGAAATGATCGGCGCGGCCATGGGGGATGGAAGCAATCCCGCCACACTTCCCTTGCCTGATCGCCGATTTACGTGATACACAATAGCAACCCCGCGGACCTGCTTCCCTTCCGCGGAAAACAGCCACCGAAAGGAGTCTCCACCATGCCTATAGCCAACAAGATTGCCGGTTTCATCGATAAATCATCATGGATACGCAAGATGTTTGAAGAGGGTGAACGGATGCGCGCCATTCACGGAGAGGAAAACGTCTATGACTTCACCCTGGGAAACCCCGACGTGGAACCTCCCCCGGAATTCCTTAAGGAGTTCCGCGAACTGGCGGAGCATCCCATCCCGGGCATGCACCGCTACATGAGCAACGCCGGGTATGATGAAACCCGCGGGGCCGTAGCGGAAATCCTGGCGGAAAAATCCGGACTTCAGGTTACGGGCAATCACGTAATAATGACCTGCGGCGCCGGTGGCGCCCTGAACGTTGCGCTGAAAACCATCCTAAACGCGGGTGAAGAAGTACTGATCCTCACCCCCTATTTTGTCGAATACAAATTCTACATAGACAACCACGGCGGCGTGCCAGTGGAGGTCTGGACGGACCGGAAGACCTTCCAGCTCGATCTGACGGCCATTGAAAACGCCATCACCCACAAGACCAGGGCAATCATCATCTGCTCGCCCAACAATCCCACCGGCGTTTTATACCCCTCGGAAAGCCTCAAAAAACTGGGAGACCTGCTGAGGCGCAAGGAAAAGGAGCACACACGCCAGATTCTCGTCATCTCCGACCAACCCTATGCCCGCATATGCTACGACGGGAAGGAAGCTCCCAATATCTTCCCTTTCGTGGATAACTCGGTCATCGTCACCTCCCACAGCAAGGACCTTGCCCTTCCCGGCGAAAGGATCGGCTACCTGGCGGCCAATCCACGCATGCAGAGCGTGGAGATGTTCATAAAGGGCGCCATATTCGCCAACCGTGTCCTTGGCTTCGTGAACGCCCCCGCGCTGATGCAGCGACTGGTCGCCAGACTGCAGCGCACATCGGTGGACATAAACATGTACCGGGAAAAGCGCGATCTGCTGTATGACGGCCTCACTGAAATTGGATTCAGGATGGTGAAGCCCGACGGCGCCTTCTACCTCTTCCCGGAATCACCCATACCAGATGACGTCAAGTTCGTGAAAATGGCGCTTCAACGGCGCATCCTGCTGGTGCCCGGCACGGGTTTCGGCGCGCCCGGACACTTCAGAATCGCCTACTGCGTTGACAGTAACATGATCCACCGCAGCCTGCCGGCATGGCGGGAACTGGCAAAGGACACAGGGTTGTAGAAACCCGGAGATGAATGAAAGGATTAGGGAGACGAGGGGTCTAGGGGTTAGGGGAACTGCGCCGCATCCCAGACCCTTTGCCCCTTGACCCATTACCCCGGACCTGTTTTTTTATTGCATACAATTGAACAGACCCATGCACCAGAAGCAGTCGCCGCAGGGGACCTTGTTCACAAAGCAGTCGTGGATAAACTCTTCGCTGTATATGTATTCGCACGGTACCAGGTTGCAGTTGGAACAGAACGGGTAGTCATGCCGCAGAACCTCTTTGCGGAAGGAACGGAACTCCTCGTCGTTCCAGATCTCCCGGATGCCCTTTTCGGACAATCTGCCGAAGACCCTGGCGTTCACGTATTTTTTCCTGCCCGCGAAATGACAACTGAACTTGTGCCACAGAAAGTAGCAGTTGTGGACAGCGCCATCCCATGACACGAAGACGCCGCCCCGGTCCACGAAGTCACAGCGCCGATCACCCTTGGGCAACACCTCCGGCAGGGTCAGTTCAACCCCCTTCTCTCCTGCAATCCTTCGCGCCTCGGCGAATATGCTTTCTATCTCGTTCGTCCAGCTCTCATCCCGGTCCAGAAGATTCCTCATGTTGAGGAACAACTCCCGATCTCTGGCTTCAGCCCGCATCTCAGCCACGAAATCCACAATGCGCTGTTCCTCGGCCGTGCGCAGATAGTGCAAAAGTTTGGTCTTGAAATAGTGGCGCAGGTCGATCCCCTCGGCATCAGCGCGTTCCTTCCATGGCCTGAAAAAGGCGATCGCCTCGTCCGTATTGCTGTCGTATGCAATTTTTTCCACATGATCGGCGTCATAGGGAAGGAGATGGGTGACAATGGCGAAATCAACGCCCCGTTCAGCGACCCATTCGATGACAGACGGCAGCTCGCGGGCGTTATCCTTCATCAGCACGAACTCGATCCCTAAGGACGGGGTAGCGCTGGTTGTCCGTTCCTTCGCCTTTCGCAGGGCATCCAGCGCCCCTTCCATGGCGGTCATCTCCCCTCCCTCCCGAAGCCCTCGGAAGGTGTCGGGGCATACGGAATCCATGGAGAGGCAGATACGGTCAAGGCCGGACTCCACCAGGGACAGGGCGCGCGCCTCATCCAGTAACTGTCCGTTGCTCTGGAATCCGACGCTGCTTCCTTCCGGCATCAGACTCTTCGCCCGGCGGATGAACTCCTCCAGGCGCGGATGCAGAAGGGGTTCTCCTATGCCGTTCAGGATGAGGGACTCGGCATGGAGCAGCGCGGGCGCCAAAGCCTCGAAGGTCTCCATGGAGAGATCGCCGTCCACGACCCCGCAGTCTCCGGTCTGCTTTACGCACATGGCGCAGCGCAGATTGCAGCGCGTGGTAGTCTCCACAAACAAGCGCGATGGGAATTCCCTCAGGGCCGGATGCTCCCCTTCTTCGGGAACCGGAACCAATGCAAGGCGGCGCGGTTCTTTCGGTTCGCATGCGAAATAATCCAGTATCGGTCTTACGGCCTGGTTTTGTGCTGGTGTCATGGCTTGTCCCTCCCTTTTCTATAGTGATTGCAGTATAGCGTCACAAGGGAAGGCGGCGCATGATCTAGGTCAAGGAAACAATAATCAGCTACGTCAATTTGACCATGGTCCGCCCGCAGGGTATAGTCATGTGCATGGAAACAACAAAGGAATCGGCACAACGCATATTCTCAGCGGCAGTTCAGGCGGCAAACCCCATGGACTCGGTGCGCCGCCACTGCCGCGACATCCTCTCCCTCCATCGCGCCGGCAGCTTCCGGAGGATCATATCCGTCGGGTTCGGCAAGGCCGCCGTTCCCATGGCCCTGGCCCTTGAGGAAGAACTGGGGGAGCTCCTGGATGATGGTGTCATCATCACGAAATACGGTCACACCTCCCCTCGCCTGCCCGGACGCTTCCGCGTTTTCGAGGCGGGACACCCCACCCCCGATGAAAACGGCGTCCTCGGGACAGGAGAAATTCTCCGGCTCGTTTCGGACTCGGACGAAAACACTCTGGTAATAGCGCTCATATCGGGAGGCGGTTCATCCCTGCTGGTCGCTCCGGACGCGGGAATCACCCTGGCGGCGAAACGCGAGACCACGGAGATTCTTCTCCGCGTCGGCGCCGGAATTCATGAACTGAACACCGTCAGGAAACACCTCTCCAGGGTCAAGGGAGGCCGTCTGGCCCGGTTCATCCACCCCGGCCGGACCGTTTCCCTGATTCTTTCAGATGTCATCGGCGACAACCTCGATGTCATCGCCTCCGGCCCCACCGCACCCGACACCACCTCCTTCGGCGACGCTCGGGAGGTCTTGCGCCGCTTCGCTCCGGCCGCCGGCATCCCTCCGGAGGTTGAGGCCCACCTGGCCGCGGGCGCCAGGGGAGCAATTCCCGACACCCCGGGAGAAGGAGACCCGGTTTTTGAACGGGTGACCAACAGGATCATCGGCGGCAACCAGGCGGCCCTGCGGGCCGCGAGGGAGGCCGCGGAAAAGCTGGGCCTCGATACGGAAACGCTCGCCGCGCCCCTGGTCGGCGAGGCGGCCGACGCCGGCCGCATGCTTGCCGGTCTTGCCCGGGAGAGCGCGGCGCGGCAAAGGGAACGCCCCTTGTGCATCCTTTCCGGAGGAGAGACCACCGTCACTGTCAGGGGAAGAGGCAAGGGGGGAAGGAGCCAGGAACTGGCCCTCTCCTTTGCCCTGGAGATCTCCGGCATCCCCGGAATCACCCTCCTTTCCGCCGGAACCGACGGAACCGACGGCCCCACGGACGCCGCGGGCGCGATGGTGGACGGAAACACCATCAACGCGGCAATCAAGGCCGAAGCGCTCAGTTCCCTGGCGGGAAACGACTCATACACGTTTTTCAGCCGTCACGGAGGACTCTTCGTGACCGGCCCCACCGGGACAAACGTCATGGACATCCAGATCATCATTATCCGCTAATCGCCGGTTCCACGGAGGCAACATGAAACCCTTTTCCCTCGATCCACGCCTGGCCGCCGACTGCATCACGCTGGGCGAAATGCCCCTCAGCCTGCTGCTCCTGTTTGACAACTCGATTTTCCCCTGGCTTATCCTCGTGCCGCGCCGGGACGCCGTGGAGCTCTTCCAACTGGCCCGGGACGAACAGCTTGCCCTTCTGGAAGAAATCAATCTTCTTTCCCGTTTCGTCAAGGACCAGTTCGGAAGCGAAAAACTGAACGTGGCGGCCATCGGCAACATCGTCAGGCAGCTGCATATTCACGTGGTGGGAAGGAGCTCCGCCGATCCCATCTGGCCGGGAGTGGTGTGGGGATACCCGGAAAGAACGCCGTACTCATCTTCAGACATCGTTTCCGTTGTTGCGGGACTGGAAAACAGACTGCCGGAAGGAATGTTCCGGAAAAGATAGCCGCCGCTTTCACCTGCGGAAAGAGACCCGACGTGCCGCCAAGACCTTGACATTGCTGAAATAATCCATATATTTCGAATGAGAACCGGCTGAAAAGCCCTCAAGAAAGGTAAAAACCAGGAAAGGAGGTGCCCGCCATGGCAGACAAGGAAAGCAAAGAGCTTGCGAAAAAGGAACATCGGGAGATATTGAAACCGGACAAGGGGTTTTTCTCGCCCTTTGAAGAGATGGAAAGATGGTTCGAGGAGGCATTCCGCAGACCGTTCTTCGCGCCCTCCTGGATGCCGCGCTTCAAGTTGCCCGAAGCCGGAGTGACCTTTCCAACGGTGGATATCTTCGAAGACGGAAATGACGTTATCGTCAAGGCCGAGCTTCCCGGAATGAAGAAGGAAGACATCGAAGTCAACATCTCCGACGACGTCATCACCATCCGCGGCGAAAAGAAGACCGAAGAGAAGGTTGAGAAAAAAGACTACTACAGGCTTGAACGCTCATTCGGCTCCTTCAGCAGAACCCTTCGCCTGCCGGCGGAAACCCAGATCGACAAGGCAAAGGCCGCCTTCAAGGATGGAGTGCTGGAAGTGCGGATACCGAAAACCGAAGAGGAAGTCCAGAAGGTCAGGAAGATTACCGTCGAATAAACTCCAGAATATCTTATTCCACTTTCCAGGCCGGGGAAACCCGGCCTTTTCTTTTTTCCGCTGACGGAAACCATCAACCCGGAAACACAACGCCAATTCCGCTGCATGTGGCCCATGAAGTCACATCCATCATCCCACTGGTCCAATTCGGTCAGCGCCCACATGCGGTCGATGCCGATGGCTCTGAAAAGATGCGCGAAGCGCCTTGGTCCCTTTTCCCAGGACAAAACCAGCAAGCATAATCAGCTGAGCGTCAAGAAACCTGGGCAGAAAGAGCAGCAAGGTATGGGCAAATCTCTTCAGAGGGTTCGAAGAAAAGTCCATGAAGGAACTCCATGGCGACCTCCCGCCCCTATACCGCGGGGCGCGGCATAAGATATCCCTCATGGCAAAGCAGCCGCAATCCCGTTGACCTCAGGGGAGGGAAGTGTATATTAACCAGCAGAGCAGGCAAGACTACGGTATTTTGCGGTAATATGCCTTCAACAGTGGTCCTGGATATCATGAAAAAAAACATGAGATCATAGCTTTCAGCGACCTCCCCGGACAGTCGCGCGCGGATGGCGTTGGCCCGGAAGGATGGCGCCAATCCATGCCTTCCCAGCTCGCGGAAAGCACCTGGATGAAGCGGCACAAAGAAGCTTGAGCGCCCCGCCCCCTGAGGAGTAACCTGAAAACGGCATTTCAGCCACAGAGAACACAGAGATATAATAGCGAAAAAATGAACCGCCAGACCCACCATAAAGGTGACGGTCGCAATATCTTTGTTTTGGAGTAACTGCCTGAAAGTTCCACAAAAAACCTCTGTGTACTCCGTGGCAATTTCTTTTGTTAGGATTAATCCTTATCACCATCCATTCCGGCCATAACCATCTTTTCCGGATAAATTGAATGCGTCTATTTTTCGCCACATACACCATGCCGCGACTGATTCTCGCCTTTCTCATCCTTCTTTCCCCATGGGCAACGGGGACTTCCCTTGCGCGGGAACCCCTGGAAATCGTCATCACGGGTATCGAGGACAAACCGCTGGAAAACGTCCGGGCCGCCCTGACCCCTCCTGAAGGCATAGTCGCCGACGGAAAGGTCAACCTGCCGTGGCTGGAACTGCTGGCCGCCGACGCGCCTGAAAAGACGCGCGAGGCCCTGGAGCCCTTCGGCTACTATGACTCGCGGGTGGAGGCGAACCTTCGGAAGGCGGACGATTCATCCTACACCCTGATGGTAACCGTTTATCCCGGCGAACCGGTAGTGGTCGAAGAGGTGGATGTGCGGGTGGGCGGCGCGGGCGCCGGGGACGAATCCATCCAGGAGCTGGTAACGGAATTCCCTCTTAAAAAGGGCGATATCCTGAACCACTCGTCATACGAAAAGGGAAAGAGCCTCCTCAAAGCGCGGGCGGTGGAGATTGGCTACATGGACGCGGATTTTCCCATCCACGAAATACGGGTATCCCGTGGCCAACGGAACGCCCGCATATCCCTGGAGCTGGATACCGGCATCCGCTACCGGTTCGGAGACACCACCTTCAGAGGCGCTCCCACCTATCCGGACCGCTTCCTCGAACGCTACCTGGACTACGAAAAAGGCGATTTCTTCTCCCCCAAAAAACTGGGGCAGACACAGATCAACCTGGGTTCATCGGACCGCTTCAAGGGGGTAGTCGTGACGGCCAATCGGAAAAAGGCTACCGACCAGGTCATGCCGGTGCGCGTGGAACTTTCTCCCCTGCCCAGACACAGGCTGCGGCCCGGCATTGGCTACGGCACCGACACCGGCGCACGGGGGACGGTGCGCTACAAGGACGTGAACCTGTTCCTCCTGGGCCACGAACTGAACGCGGAACTGAACATATCCCAGCGTCTCCAGGGGGCCGCAATCGCCTATACCGTACCCGGCCGGGACATTTACAGCTCCACCGGCCTCCAGCTCAACCTCCAGCGGGAAGACACCAGCACCTACACCAACAGGCTGGCCGCCCTGGAAGGGTCCTGGACCCGGAGTCTGATGCGCGGCCAGCAGCTGGCCATCTACACGAGGACCCAATGGGAAGACTATACCGTCGGCTCGCAGCAGTCTTCAGCCCTGCTCATCCTCCCGGGGATCCGCTTCACCATGAGGGACTTCGACAACCTTATCCGGCCGACCCGTGGCTACCGCTTCAGCCTCGAGGCGCGGGGGACCCACCAGTATCTCGGCTCATCAACCGGGGTCTTCCAGGGCATAGCTGACATCTATGCCATTATCCCCCTGCCGTGGCGTTTTTCCCTCATCGGACGGGCAAAGGGGGCCTTTTCCTTCCAGAACGAACCGCTGGTGGACCTGCCCGTCTCCCTCCGTTTCTTCGCCGGAGGC
>Ga0265295_1009500_pt1 | contig 10374 bp, 9 predicted proteins | sample Munlansysbiofilm_FD_192503 | JGI IMG/M metagenome (GOLD analysis project Ga0265295, IMG submission 192503) | Leachate microbial communities from a municipal landfill in Southern Ontario, Canada - Methane capture system biofilm | ecosystem: Engineered > Solid waste > Landfill > Unclassified ... | reverse complement strand
CAAAAAGCCGGACAAGCTGATATTCAAAATGCAGAAAAACCCGGTCTCCCAGACGGCTTTCCAGCTCCCGCGCCACGGCCTTTTTCCATTTTTCCCTGCGGGTGAACAGCACCGTGGGAACCACGCGGGCTTTGGGGTGGCTTTCCATGAGATCCGTGGCATAGCGGAGCAGGCGGTGGATGGAGAATTTCTGCTTGTCCTCCTGAAATTCCACCAGCCAGAGCACCACCTCACCTTTTTCAAAGCGAAAGAGGATGGGCATGTCCAAAGAAAGGTGGCCATCCTTCAGCTTCTGCTTTTTCGGCTCCTGACGGATGAACTCAAAGCTCTGTACCGCACCCAGATGCGTCATGGCTTCGGGTAGCAGCCAGTCAAGGGATTCTCTGGGAAAATCGAGAAAGATGTTCTTGAAATTGTGATCGTGGGAAATCATGGTGTCCCTTTTCTGTAGTCCTGTTGTGGCAGAAAAAGCATAGCAGCCGGAGACGCTGAATAAAAGAAGAGAAAAAGGGGTCGGACCCCTTTTTGAGCCCCGCCCACCCATCCAGCCTGATATATCAACCCCATGTTGTTTTTACGTTTTGCGGAAGCATACGCATAAAACCCTTTAAACACCTGATATTTTTTGGACTCAAAAACCTTTCCGATTGCGTTGCATCATTAAACACGGTTTACAATTGACAGGGCATTCCGATCTATGATTTCTTTAAAAAAACATCCAGCGAAAGGAAATGCCATGGAATGCCCAAAATGTGGGTACATCCGGAAAGCTACCGATCCATTTCCGGAATACGAATGTCCTGTGTGCAGGGTTATTTACAGCAAGTACAAAGGCCCCAGCACATTCACACCCAATGATGAAACCAGACCCAAAGGCCGCTGGTTTCCGAAAAAATTGCGGTTGTTCAGATAAAGGGTCCTGTTTTTCGCCATTTTTCGCTAACTGATATCCTTCATAGTCACAAAAAACTTTAAAGAATCGCGGAGTTCCATGGGAAGAAAGTTCAGCCCGCGCTGTCGCCTTTCCGGAGGCGGGAGCATGGCAGGCCTGAAAAAACCCTCTCCCGGAGCAAACTCCGGCCCGGTGACCCATTGCTTGAAGGTTCCGTCGGAATAATATTCCGCATGGAAAAAGGTTTGCTTTCCTCCGGGGCCGCCCACAGCGAGAAAAACCCGGTGCGGTGGCTGGCGGTTCAACATTTCCTGAAGCTGGCGATTCAGCCAGGGGCTTACGGTATACCCCGTGGTCAGGGATTCGTCCTGGGGCAGGGCCTCCGCAGCACATTCCCGCACCTTTCCCATGCCTGCGCCGGTTGTGCTGCGCCTGGCGCGGGTGTAGGCGGTTTTCAGGCCAAGGGTTACGGGCCCCCATTCCACATTCCTGGGGTAGGTTCCCAGAGCGCGGAAGGGGTCTGCCCCATTGGCTTCGTCCTGTTCCTCAAGCTCTCCCACCAGGCGCAGGTGCTCCAGCACCACGGCGGTGTTGGGCAGAAGGGCCGTATCCATGTGATAGGCGAATCCATAGGATACGGGGATTTTTCCGGAAGACGCTTTCAGGGGGTTCAGGGTTTTCATCTTCATGTTTTCAATGCTGTTGGCGCGGCAGTAGTAATTGTGCGGGTGGGGGGCGTCAATCCCAAACTCCCCTCGGACATGGATATGCTCCAGCATGCGCCGCTGTTTCCAGTAAAGGCCGAAACGGGTTTCTCCGCCCGGCCAGGTCAGCTTGGCGTAGGCTTCGTGGTGGCTTTCGCGAAGCTCCGAAAGGCGAAATTCCTGCACAATGTACATATGGATCCCTGTGGATGGATCTGAGCCACCAGGGGCGGGCGCACACCCTTCCTGGGGCTCTCCATAGGGGTCCACCATGTGATAGGTGGCTGTTCCCGTATGATTATACCGGGCATCCCTTAAAACAATGGGGTGCGGATGCAGAGGCGTTGGCTCAAAGGGTCCGATGTGTTCCGCTTCCGTAAGATCCCATGTGCTATCTTCCCACAGGTCTCCGTCAAGATTGCTTTTCTGGTAGATCAGTTCTGAGCAGAGAAAGGAGCCAGGTCCGGGAATGGGCCAGGTTGCCCTCTGACCCGCGCGGATATAGGCCAGGTACTCCGGTGAATAAGGATTCGCGCCTTCGTAAACCTGGGAAAAATCCTTCCTGGGATGCCCGCGTACTACCCAATCTGTCTGGCTGATCCGCGTGGATACCACTCCTTGCCGTATAAAATGCTTATGCCCCTGCTCCATTTCGTAATGCAGCCGTCGGCCATCGTCATCAAATTGCAGCACCCGTTTCAGATGCCGGGTGTAGGGCCAGGGGTCGCCCATCTGCCATTTGGAGGGCGGGCCGTAGTTCCAGCCGTCCGGCCAGCCTTCGGGCCAGGGATCTCCGGCCTTCCAGCCTTCAGGGGCCTGCCAGGGGATGTCGGCAAAATCATCGTTCACCACGTCCCAATAGAGCGCGCAGCGGTGAAAGACCACCCGCAAAAGGATATGGGTCGGGCAGGGCCTCGGGTGATTCTCAAAGCCGATGATGACGGGCGATTCCTGTTTCTGGCCCCGGAACTCGATCACCACCCGGTCGCCTTCTTCAAAGGCTTTGGCGTTGCAGGCCATGTATTCAATGGGGATGTCCGTCAGGGAGGTTTCCGTATGAATGGGCAGCCCCCGGACGGAGGAGGTATCCGCATCCAGGGTCACGCAGCCCGTATCCGCCTGAAGATTGCGGGATAAAAGGGTGGCCGTGCGGAAGGTGGGCTTCCATTTCTGCCATCCAGGAAAAAACGCCCAGTTCAGGGCCGTCTGGGCCGCTGTCATGGCAGAGATGGGGGTGAGCATACCCGGAAGGATGCCGGGCGGGGTGTGCCGGGTTCCGGGGGTAAGGAGGATTTTCCCCGGCTCTCCGTTGATCTCCAGGGTGTCCGCCGTGTCCGAAAGGGCAAGGGAGTGATCCGCACACCACAGCTCCCGAACATCCTGATCCAGCCCCTTTAAGATCTCCCGCAGACGCTCCAGCTCCGCGTCCATACTCCCAAGAACAAGCCGGGCCCCAGCCAGTCGGAGTTCCGCTCGGTTCAGGGTTGCCCGCAGTCGGAGAACCTCGGCCTGAAGGGAGCTCACGGCCTTTCTGTTTGCCTCCGATGCCTCTGCACGAAGGGCTTCAATGGCCGCGTTCAGCCGCAAAAGTCCTCCGTCCAGCTCCGCCCGACAGGTGGCCACCGTGCTTTCCGCCTCTTGTTTTTCCGCAGCCGCCTTTTCCCGCGCGCTTTCCAGCAGGGCTTTTCGGTCTTCCAGAGCCTTGCGGTTGTAGAGAATCCGGCAGCGGTACCGGCCTTCTCCCAGGTTGTGAAGAATCTCGGCCTTACCCATGGGTCAAACACTTAAGGGGTCTGACCCCTTTTTGAGACCTATCCATGCGCCAATACCTCCATGCTCTGGGTTTTATCGTTCACAGAAACGGCAATGCGGGCCACGCGCCAGGGGATACCTTCCACCCAGGCCAGGTCTCCGGGAAAAAGCCCCATCACCGGAGCGCATCGGAACCGGGTCATGCCGTCTGCCTGAAGGGAGACCGCCACCACAGGATCCAGCACCTTGGCCACGTTGGGATCAAAGGAAAAGGTGATCTTTCCTTCCGCGTTCAGGGTCAGAGAGCCGCTGCGGCCGCCCCGGTCGTAGCGAAAGCGCACACTGCCCGCACTGGCCATGTTCGTAAGCTGGCGGGAGCCGTCCGCATGGCGCCAGCCCTGACGCAGCACCAGACGGCCTTTGGGCCTTGCTGTGATCAGATCATTGAAACGCAGGGCATGGGGCAGCACCACAGAGAGGTAGGAGCCGCCGTTTTCCGTGAGGCGATACTGAAACGAGGCCATGGGCAGCTCCACGTCGCTAAGGCCGTCCCGGTCTCCGGTGAGGGTGCAGGTGTAGATTTTCTGGCAGGTCACGGGGATCTCCTTTTGCCACCAGATTTCCCGTTCTGGCACAGATTTCAGATGGCTTTGGGCATCAAAGGGTTTGAGGAGAAGGGGCAGCTCATGCTCTCCGGGAATGACCGGCTCTCTGAGAAAAGCGCTGGCGGTAAAACGGTTTTCCGGAACAATCAGGCAAAGGCCTGGCGGATGAAAATCCGCAGCTCCCGCAAAAGCGCTTACGGGCAGGAAGCGTGTGACCCTCACTGTCTGCACCCGGAGACCTGAGGCTGCGCAGAAGGGGCCGATGTCCATCTGTTCCTGCCAGCCCCAGAGAATTTCCTTCAAATTCGCGAGAGACTGGAAAGCTCCCGCCTCCAGGATCAGGCGTTCATGGGTATCAACAAAATCCCCGCGCATGCCCCCTTCTGCGGCAAAGGCTCCTGCATGAAGAACCACAACGGGCCGCAGGGGCGGCAGAATCACCGGGGGATTCCGACTTGCCAGAAGATGGTGGGCCGTACCAAAAAACAGGGGCGAGATGTGAAGGGTTGTCCGGATCATTCGCCACCGACAATGGGCAGTTCACGGATGCCCACACCAAAGCCCATGCCGTCCTTGGGATAAATTCGGACCATATAGGGGTTGTGCCCAAAACGGGCAAGACAACTTTTCGTTCCGCACTGTGAGGAACTGATGACGCCATTGCCTTGCCCGTTGTTCGCCCGCCTTTTTATTTCTGCGAAGGTATAGGTTCCGCCAGAAGTATCCAGTGAATCAATATGGTCGAGATCTGATTGCAGAAGCTGGGTCAGTTCCTGCGTGTTCGGAAGAAACCCGCCTTTGTTTGCAATGGTTTTTGCAAGGGGGCTATATGGAGTGCCATCGGTTCCTGTTTGCTTCAGAAACTCCGTATTATGCTTTCCGGTGTAGGGGTCATCCCTATCCGGCTGCACCTGGGGTTCAATACCCGGTATCAGTTCATAGCGATAAGAATATCTGTCCAATAACCGTTCCTTGGACGGAGCCACCAGAAGGGCCGTATTGCTGGCCTCATCCAGAAAGTACACAATCCAGCCTTCCACCACATCCCAGAGCTTCAGCGGGGGCGGCGGGCCAGGCCGCACGGCGTTTTTCGCTCCGTGGGGGTAGCGCAGGGGCATAAGCTTTTTCTGGTTCATGCGGTAAATGGCCATGGTTTTCTTTCAAAAAGGGGTCAGACCCCTTAAAGGGGGGGCTTTTTAAGGGGTCTGACCCCTTTTTTGTTGTTAAACCGCAACCCTCCGGCAGGGCAGCACCCAGAGCGAGGTGTTTTTCCCTACGGCACTTTCAGCCCCTGTCCCAAAATGCCGGGCCAGGGCGCGGGTGCTGGAGTTTTCCGTGGAGCTCCAGCAGTTTCTCTCCGAAGAGCCGGGAGCCGTTCCTGCGGCAATGGCCGCAAGGGTCATGGCCCCGCCGGAGGCATCTTTGCTGTCAATGAGGCTTCTCTGCTGCCAGAGGTGTTCCAGCTCATGCTTATTGGGCAGAAAATAGCCCCGGTCGTTGCAGTAATGGGCGGCTGCGGCATTGCTTCGGGTAATCCAGACGCTGGTATTATAAAAGCCGTCATTGGGGTCCGTTCCGTTCACCGCCACATTGGGGATAGAGAGGTTCACAAGGTTGGTTCCTGCGGCCTGTCGGCTGCGCTTTGCCGCAGGCGCCGCCAGAAGGTAAAAGCCGCCCTGAGTGGCAAAAAGGATATCCCCATCCAGCACATCCCCCACCACGGGATCCCGGGGCCGCACGGCGTTGGGGTACCCGCAGGGAAAGACCTTGGGCCTTAAAATGCGCTCTGAAAAGCGGAAAAAACCCATCAGCTCACATCTCCGGACACCAGCACAGAGACCTCGTTCCGGGTGGAGGCCACGGAAAGGCTGTCTCCCGCAGCCAGCACAAAAACCGTGTCCAGGGCAAAGGGGGAGTCTGTCGCTTCCAGGGTAATGCCCCAGCGGAAAAGGAGGCTGCCGCCCGCATCCCTGTGGAAAAAATCAATGCGCGCACTGGCTGTATCGGAAAAGTTGGAGACAAAAAAACTTAAAGCCAGCGTCTGCTGGTTCTGGGGCGCTGTCATGAGAAGGTATTCTTCCTGAAACACGGGAAACGCCGCCCGCGCCCATCGCTGCAAGGCCATTTTATCCTCCCTGCCTCAGGTCAAAGCCCATGTTTTTAAGCTGAAACATCACCCCGTCCGTCACGGTGACATTCTCCCCAAAGGCGATATGCCCGATGATCCTGCTGTCTCCGGGGGCGGATTCATTGAACTGCATGACCATGGCCCCCGCAGCCGGGCCGATGCTCCCGCCCTGAGCCGTCCACACCGCATCCTGCCAGGAGATGGTGGCCATGGCCCAGGTATCGTCCTGCCGCCAGCCTTCGGCATTGAGAAGGAGCACCCCCTTGTCCACATAGCCGTTGGCCGTGGCCACTTCCTGATCCAGCACATGGCTGTACAGGGTGTGCTGAATGCGGTCGAAAACAAAGGTGGGCCGCATCAGGATGGCCCGGAATGTGCCCGTTTCAAAATTGATGGTTCCCCGGCCCATCTCGTACAAAAGACTGTTTGCCAGGGTTCTTGTGATGGCCATGTCTCATGCCTCCCGTAAAATGAGCACATCCATGCCCGCCCGGTTGTTCTTTGCAGACCAGGCGGAGGGAATGCCGTAAAAAAGTCCTTCTTCCGTGGATACCCGCACTTCGGCGTACAGCTTCACCATGCGGGAAAGCCAGTCCAGATGGCGGATGTCCGTGGAGATTCTGATGGTGCGATCCGCAGCAGCGTAGCCCGTGTCGTAGGGGATGGCCCCGCCGTCCAGGGTGGCCGTGCGGGACACCCTGCGGGAGCCGGAGCGGTTCTCCAGCAGGGCGGAGGCCTCCTGCCGCAGAATGCGGGTGCCGTCGGGGTCAAATTCAGGGGCTGTGATGATGATGTTCATGGTTTTGCCTCGGGGGCATTAGTAGGGTTATTAGGGTCTTTAGGGTCCTTAATGTCCTTAAGGTCTTTAGGGTCCTTAAGAAGGGCTGGCCTTTGCCATGGGGCAAAGCCCTGTGGTTGCCCAGAACCGGGCAGGCACAGGGGCCTGCCCCTACGGTTTAAATCCCCAGCAGCATGTCCATGCCCTCTTCATTGACCCGCACCTGGATGGCGGACAAAACCTCCCACATGAAGGCCTCCAGGTGGGGGGCAAGGCCATCTCCCTGGATGGTGATGAGGGAATCCCCCTTTCGCAGGGCGTCCCTTTTTGCCTCCACCAGCTTCATCTCCGCATCCGCAATTTCCATCTGCTTATTGTGGGCTTCCTGACGCAGGGCCATCTCTTCTTTCACCCATTTTTCGATCTGCCACTTTTCGGAAAAGCTGTCTGCATTGCCCCAGAGGTCAAAGAGATCCCCCAGCACCTTGCCCGTGGACTCCATGGTGGTGGAAAGCCCGGAGATGATGGCCTCCACCTTTTTCGCATTGGCCTCCACCTCGGCTATGTCAAGTTTCGCCTGCCATTCAATGCTGGTTCCCAGCACCTCCAGCGTGGCCTTGATGCGCTCCGTTTCCTCGGCCATGCGGGCCTTTTCCAGCTCCACATGGATCTCCATGCGCTTTTCTGCGGGAAGTTCCTTTTCCAGTTCCTCTTTGGTTTTTTCCACGGAGGCGCTATCCGGCCCGGCGTAATAAACGATGTGCTTTTCATCGTCGATGCCTGCGAAAACGCCCTTCACCACCTCCTCATAGTTCTCATCCACCATGGCGGTGACGCGGGTGGTCTTTTCCGAAGGCAGTTCCGCCATGGCCGCCTTCAGCGCCGCCCAGGAGGCCTCGTCTTTGTGGATGAGAAATTCCATGATGACGTCATCCGACAGGCTGGAGACATCCAGCCCCATTTCCCTGATCTCCGCCCTGGCCGATTCCATCTGCTCCGTGGAAACCCGGATTTCCGGGGCAGGAGCGCTGGCAAGCTTTTCCATCTCCTGCCGCATCCCCCCCACAGACCCGCTTCCGCCCTCGGCTTCCTCGGCAATCAGGCCAAAACCCTTTCCGATGCGCTCAAAGCCCCGGAAGATGTCATGGCCATCCTCGTTGACGGATTTTTTCAGTGCCGCAATTTCCGCTTCCACCCGCGCCCGGTCTCTGCCGAACTGCTCGCTCATCCCGCCGAAGGTCACCATTTCCGCAAGGGCGAGAGAGGCTTCCTGTACCTCCAGAAAGGAAAGCTTCAGCCAGCGCAGCGTTCCCGTAAGGGTGTTCCACAGCACCTGCACGGCCCCGCCCACGACATCGAAAACGGAGGATACCGCTATGCCGAACTCATTCATCCCCACGAGAACAGCGGCAAACTCCAGCCCCAGCGCATTCACCGCCTTGCCGATGGCAAGGATCTGGCCCACGGCCTTCTGGGCCTCGGTGTCATCCTGAGCCATGAGAAGAAAAAACTCCCGGATCTGGTCAATGAAGGGCTTGAAGCCTTCCACCATGCCGGAGCTGATGTTCACCAGACCCTTCAGCATGTCCACCGTGGTTTGGATGAAGGCTTCAAGGTCTTTGGCCTTTCTCAGATCCAGTTCGCCAAAAAGGCCCATGATGGCTTCCCCGATTCCTTCGAGAGAATCCACCAGCCCCGAAAAATCCACATTCTCCATGGCTTCGGGCAGGGCCTTGGCCACATCCTTAAAAAAATCCTCCAGCCCGCCTCCCATGCGACGCAGGCCATTGAAAAGATCGTCAAAGGCTCCGGAAGAAACAAGCTGCTGCAACGCGGCCTGAATCTCCGTCATGCCATTGATGGCACCGCTGAGGCTGTCCTTAAATTCCGTACCCACCACAATGGCAAGATTCTGAAAAGAGGCCCCGTAGCGATCCAGCGCCACCTGAGAGGATTCAAGCTTCATCGCCACTTCTGCGGCCACGGCTCCGGTGGAGGCAAGGGCCGTGTTGGTGACCGCCGTGGTCTTGGCGAGGCCATCGAAAGCCACCATCATCTTGGCGGCATGGTCGGTGCCGGACAGAGCCTGCACCAGCACGGGCTTCATGCTGGCATCCACGGTCTCAAAGGCTTTGGCCACATCGTAGTAAATATCGCGGGAAGATCTCAGCTTGCCGTTGGCATCATGCTGGGCCACACCCAGCACTTCCAGGGCATCGGTGACGGGCTTTGCGCTGCTGGTGAGGCGCAGGAGGGTGGTTTTAAAGGCTTCCGAGGCTTCCACCCCGGAGCGGAACCGTTCGATCACCGGCACCAGCAGCCCTGCGGTTTCCTCAAAGGAGAATCCTGCCTGAGACGACAGGGGCGCAAGCTTGGCCATACCACCGGACAGCTCCACCACGGAGGTGGCGTAATCGTTGGAAACTTTGTTCAGGATGTCCGTAAGCCGGGCGGTTTGGGAGGCTTCGGCGTTAAATCCCTTCATGATGGCGATAATGTCCGAGGAGGCGCTGCTCACCTCATACCCGGCCTCTGCCGCAGCGATGACCAGCCGCATAGAGGCTTCCGCCATGTTGAGGGAGGCATCCAGATCAAACCCGGCTTTTTTAAAATCCGTGACCGATTCCATGATGGATGTGGCGGACTGGCCATAGGCGTTGGAAAGGGAGAGTACATCCGCTTCCACCCTGGGCATGAGGGGCCGGAGATCTTCATCCAGAATCTTGGCAAGGTTGGTGCTGGCGGATTCAAAGTCCACGGCCTTGACATAGGCATAAGTGAGGCCCCCCACGGCAAGGGCCAGCAGGGCCGCGTCCGTGGCCAGTACGGCATCGGCAGCCTTGGCCAGCGGAGAGGACACCCTGTCCGCCATGGAGGAAATTAGAGAGAGGGTGTCTGCCACATCCCGCGCGGTTTTTGAAACCTGATCCTCCCCGGAGAAGACGATTTTGACGATTTTTTCTACGTTGGACATGCCTACCCCTTTTTGTAATTGGTTACCGCAAAAGCCCTGCTGTGCTTTCGGGGTGAAAGCCCGTCAAGGGCAGCGGCGGCTCTGCCTGCCACAAAAGACTGCCTTCCTTAAAGACCTTAAGGACTTTAAGGAGGGCTGGCTTTTGCAGCAAACAAAGCCCGGTCGCTGAGGCTCCCGAAGCGCGGCCCGGCTTTAAACCCGAAAGACATACAGGGCCTTAGGGCCGTCCCCTTTGCAGTATAGGGCCATGGGGGGTGGCGTTTGCTGTTTGGGCCTTAGATGTGCGTGGATGGGGGTTCTTTTTGCCTGATTGAGCTATGATTTAGCTTGACGGGGGGTAGAGCCAAAAACAAAAACCCCCGCACCGGAACCGATGCAGGGGCTTTCTTTATGGGATCAGAAAAGACTTACTTTCCGCCGCCCTGACTCCGGAGAGACTGAACAAAGGCCTCATGATGAACTTCCGGGTTCAGCACACAGACCGTCCGGAGTACGTTGTTGACGGATACCACCATATTCTGATGAAGCTGGCCCAGGGTGC
>Ga0265295_1009499_pt1 | contig 10375 bp, 6 predicted proteins | sample Munlansysbiofilm_FD_192503 | JGI IMG/M metagenome (GOLD analysis project Ga0265295, IMG submission 192503) | Leachate microbial communities from a municipal landfill in Southern Ontario, Canada - Methane capture system biofilm | ecosystem: Engineered > Solid waste > Landfill > Unclassified ... | reverse complement strand
ACAGCTAATTTGTCTTTGCTGGAAATATGAACATGCGGATTTTCAACCAATCCTTTTACAACACCATTAGCATTAACTTGGGTTACAATTTTACCAATTGGACCGCCACCGTCTATTCTAATAGTTAGGCTTTGATCGCTTTTATACATTGCACCCATAATTAAAGAAGCTGTCAATGTTCTTCCAAAAGCAGCGCTGGCTGCTGGATAAGTATCGTGTATTTTTCGAGCTCTTTCGACTAGATTTGTAGTTGTAGCTGCGTAAATTCTCACAGTTCCGCCAAAAGCATAGGCTTTTACCAAATAATCATTCATTTAAATCACCTTCCACAAAGTGTATTATAACATAAACGAAATAAAAATCTATTATTTTGTAATTTGTTATTTTTATTGTATAATTGTTCTTGCTAAAGGTGATATTATGAAGTTGAAAATCAAAAATTTAGTTTTAGAAAATAATGTTTTTGTCGCACCAATGGCTGGTGTGACCGATTTGTCTTATCGCTTGATATTAAAGGAATTTGGAGCTGGCTTGATTTATACAGAGATGATTTCTGATAAAGGGTTATTGCATGATAATCAAAAGACTAGAGATATGATTGAAATATCAGATTATGAGAAACCAATAGCATTGCAATTGTTTGGTAGTGATGTAGAGTCGATGGTTAAAGCAGCTATAATAATTGATAAAGAATCAAATTGTGACATTATTGATATTAATATGGGTTGTCCGGTTCCTAAGGTAACCAAAGCAGGAAGCGGGTCCAAACTAATGACAACTCCAGATTTAGCTAAAGAGATTGTTAGCGAGATAGTAAAAGCAGTTAATAAACCTGTCTCAGTTAAATTTAGAAGCGGCTGGGATCATAAAAGCATAAATGCTGTTGAGTTTGCAAAGGCTATGGAAGAAGCCGGAGCTTCTTTAATAGCCATACATGGCAGAACAAAAACTGACATGTATTCTGGCAAAGTTAATTTGGATATTATCAAAGCTGTAAAACAAGCAGTCAATATACCGGTTATAGGTAACGGAGATATTAAAACACCAGAAGATGCGAAAAACATGATTGATTATACTAATTGTGATGGAGTAATGATTGGTAGAGGTGTTATGGGGAATCCATGGCTGATAAAACAGACGGTTGATTATCTAAATACTGGCAAATATGAGAAAGATATCAGTATAGAAACTAAGAAAGCCTATTTATTAAAACATCTAGAAAATTTAATTAAATATAAAAGTGAACATATAGCGGTTTTAGAAATGAGAACTCACGGTGCTTGGTATGTCAGAGGTCTTCCTGGTGCTTCAAAGATCAAGACTCAGATTGTTAATGCTAGCAGCGTTCAAGAAATTGTTAGTATTATTGAGGAATACTTTGATTCGATAATATAAAAAAATCATCTCAAATTAATGAGATGATTTTTATTAGATTATGTATTTTTTATATTTTTGATAGTGATACTCGTTAACAATCGCCTTGATATGGATTCCATCTTCAAAATACATAGCTTCCATTATCTTTGAGTTTTCTTTTAAATCTGAAAAGACATTGCCATTATCATAGGGAACAATCAAACTTACTTCGATTATTTTATAGAGAATTCTATTGATTTCTTCAAGTAATCTAGGTATATTTTCGTCATTTTTGGCTGAAACAAAAATAGAATCTTGTGTTGTTGTGACAGGAATATCTGTCAGTAAATCAATTTTGTTATAGACATGAATTATTGGAATATCATGAACACCCAAATCTTTGAGAACTGTTTCTACAGCCTCAATTTGATGTGGGAAGTTAGGGTTTGATACGTCAATAACGTGAAGAATTAATGATGCTTCAGTAATTTCTTCAAGGGTAGACTTAAAAGCTTCAATTAAATCGTGAGGAAGCATTCTGATAAAACCGACTGTATCAGTCAAGAGAAAGTTATTGTTGTTTTCCAGTTCGATTTTTCTAGTTTTAGTCTCTAAAGTTGCAAATAGCATGTCTTTGCTAAACATTTCATCTTTTTCTGGTTGTTGAGAGTGTTTAATAATAGCGTTCATCAAAGTAGATTTACCTGAGTTAGTATAACCGGCCAGAGCTACAGTTTTTACTATGCTATCATTTCGTTTTTGTCTTTGTGTTCTTCTTACCTTGACTAGATCTTTAAGCTCTCTTTTTAGTTTTGTAATTTTATCTCTTAGAATTCTTCTGTCTAATTCTAATTGTTGCTCCCCAGGACCTTTTGATCCAGTACCGGATTTTTGTCTTGATAGAGACTTATACATACCTACAACTCTTGGAAGCATATATTGCGATTGAGCAAGTTCCACTTGAAGCATTGCTTCTTTTGTTTTGGCTCTTTTTGCGAAAATATCAAGTATTAAAACTGTTCTGTCTATAACTTTAATATCTAGTTTTTCTTCTAAATTTCTTATATGACTCGGACTTAATTCATCATTAAATATAACTAAATCTGCATCGTATAAATTGATAAGTTTTTTAAGATCTGATATTTTTCCTTCTCCAATAAAAAAATTCGGAGTAGGAGCCTCACGTTTTTGGATTAATTTGTCTTGGACTTCGACATCGCAAGCTATGGCTAAGTTTTCAAGTTCTTCCATAGTTTCTTCGAAATATCCATCATTACGGTAGTCTAAACCGACTAATATTGCTTTTTCCATATTATTACCTCATATATATTATATATAAAACCCCGATTTAAAGCAATTAAACTTAAATAATAACTATATAATCAATTCGAATTATGATATAATAATATTCTATGAATATTAACAAAATTTAGGAGTACAAATGGCACATATCAGAACGTTCGTATCTAAAATTAGAGATTCATTCTCTAATTACTTCTCATCTTGTTTTAAGAGTAGAAGACAAACATTTAAAATTCTTGCTTTAGTAGTTTTTACTGCTTTGTTCATAATTCAGGCTAGTATAATCATTATCAATAACAGTTTCTACAATAATTTCTCTGACGATATTTTACAGTATTATACTATAATGAATGATTTTATAGCTTCCGTTAAAGGAGGTTCTTTGTCTTTATTTAACTTAAATAATTATCTTGGTGCTTCATTTTTTTCTGATGTTTACTATATTCCTTTAGATATATTCACATTCTTGACTTTTATTTTAAGTTATGTAATGAATGTTGAAATAGCTTATTCAATTATGGAGTTATTTAAGATTTTTGCTGGAGTTATTGCTTTAGCATATTTCTTACATCTCGAAGGAAGAAAGAACAGAACAATTTTTTGGGTCGGAATCTTCTATTTTGTAAGTGGTGGAATGGTAAGTTTTATGGCTTTTCCGGCTTTTCTTTCAATGGCATTTTATCTACCGCTTTCATTAATAGTAATTCATTACTTCTTTAATAAGAAGAGATGGATACTACCTCTTTTCGCGCTTATTATCATTTTTTACAATTTTTATTTAGGTTACATGATTCTAGCTTTCACATCTTTTGCGTTTATTCTAGAGTATTTTAAGAGATATAAATTCAATTTATTTGATTTTCTGAAGAAAGGAATAATTTTCCTTGGATTGCTACTATTAGGTGTTGGTATGGCAGGGGTAATTTTACTTCCTTCGATCAATTTTATTCTTGAAGAAACATATAGAAGCACGGCTACTTTCAATGCTTGGATTATTAATATCGGATCCTTTGAATTGAAATTATTCCGCCCAGAAATTTATATTAGATATTTAGCTAAATTAGTCGCTGAACAAAAACCAATTGGTTTCTATGGATTTGAGAATGACTACGGTTTAGAACACGCTTCTTTATACATTACAATTATCGGCTTTGCATATATGAGTTTGATTTTCTTTATGAAAGACAAGATTAGTAGAGTATATAAGATAAGTTTCTTAATTGCTTTAATATTCATGTTCTTTCCGCTATTCTCATATGTTTTTTCAGGTACTCTAGATAAACCTTATACTAGATGGATAAACTTGTTACCACTAATTGAGGTTCTAGCTCTAGCCCATGTCTTTGACCATTATGGTTTTGAAAAAATCAAAATGAAACAGATGACTATAGTATCTTCGTTGTTGATACTTTTATCGGCTTTTCTAGTTTATTACTATATTCAAAAATTAGATATAAATATTCGGTATGCGGGAAGAGAAACCTTAACTGCCGATACGGTAATGATAGGAGTTTCAATTGCTTACTTGATTATCATTATTGTTTTTGGATGGCTAAAAAAATTTACGGTCATTAAATGGTTTGTTTGGGTAGAGGTTATAGTAGCTTTAGGATACATTTATTCTGGACCTTTCTCTATTAGTGGAAAGATAGATGTTTTTGAAAGAAGTCACGACGTTAATGAGTTTTTATTAGATAATTTAGATCAAGATGAATTTTATCGTGTTTATATCGATATGAGTAGAATTGGTTTAGACAAAACTAATTTTAATAGAATGACTGCTTTCCCGACCAACACTTATATATTTCATTCATGGACTGATTCAGAAACTAATGGAATCGGAAAAATGATTTTTAATTCTAATGAATATCAATCAAAGAGTCGAATGAACTATTTTGGTTTTTATATTAATCATTTTCTAGGTTACAAATATGTTTTGGTAGACGCTACCTATGAGTTTGATTTTGAAGAAGAGTATTTCAGTTTAATTGCAGAAAACGAAAAATATCAGCTATATGAAATCAATTACTCATCAAACTTTAGAGTATATGACACTTATTTCTACTCTAATGATATAGATATGGAGATAAGTAATAGTTTACAAGATATTAGTTCTGCTTTGGTTAGACAAAAGGCATTCCTTATGTCGGCTATCATTGATCCTGAAAAAGAATATGATATGAATCAATATGATTTAAACTATCTAGACAACTTTGAGTCTGAGGATATGCAATCAATTGCTTCATATACGGTTATTAATGGAACGACAGTAGTTACTAATGGCTTTAATGACGAGATCGAGAGAGAGTTTTACTTGTATGACGAAGAAACGATTGATATTAATTTTACTGTTGGAGCTGCATATATAAAATTTTTAGATACAACTAGCTTAGTATCAAATTTAAGCCAAGTTTTTATGGAGTTTAGTGACGGAACTAGACAAGCATGCAGTGTTTATACTTTTGGATTCGGTGAAAACGAAATCAAATCTCCATATCATATAAAATGTGAGTTTTGGAAGAGGCCGGTAAAAATCTATGTAGAGAAAAATGAAAATCTTACATCTGCACCAGTTTTCAAGATGAGAACGGAAAGAGCTTTAGATTTTGCTGCTTATCTAACGTATGATTTATCACAACTTGATTTGCCAAACGATAAAGGTTTTATCGTGTTTGATATGGCGATTGAAAAGCCTTTTGAAAAAGTCTTTATAGTTGATGAATTTGGTGATAGATATGAAGTTTTAGATGGATATTATCATTATGAGACCAAACCTGATAAGCTCTATATTTTTAAAACTTCGGGTATGTATAGCTATTACGATTTGTATAATTTAAGATTAAGATATATTGCTGATTCTTATGAAAATCTTAGTGATACTTTAATACAAGAGAACATCGGTGAAAAATATTTGAGCATTAAGCATGCAAAAATAGATTTGAGGTTTAACAATCTTGTAAATTCAGAAAAAGATCAAATTGTTGTGATACCAGTAGCCTATTCTGAAGATTGGCAATTCACATCAGAACAAGTATATGATACAATTAGTGTAAGTGGAGGTTTTTTAGGAATTGTTATTCCTAAAGGAACTACACAAGTTGATATAACTATGAAATTTTCGCCAAAATATATGGATTTGGGCTTATACTTGAGTTTAGGCAGTTTAGCAGTTTATGGTTTGATTTTTATAAGTCCAATGATAATTAAAAAGAAAAAAAGAGGATGATTAAATGAAGAAAGCAAGACTAATTGTTCCTGCATATAATGAGCAAGAGAATATTTCTCTATTTTATGCTGAGGCAACTAAATACTTAAAATATGATGATATAGAATTTGATATCTTATTTGTTAATGACGGTTCGAAAGATAAAACATTGGAAGAAATTGTTAAACTAAACAAGAATGATAAGTCTGTAAAGTATATTTCTTTATCAAGAAACTTTGGTAAAGAGGCGGCAATGCATGCTGGATTAGAAAGTTCTAGAGATAAGGATTTTATTATCATTATCGATTGTGATTTACAACAACCACCTCACTTGATAAGAGAGATGATTGAATATTATCGCGAAGGGTATAAAATCGTATATACTCGCAGCAAATCAAGAAAAGGCGAACCAAAGTTAAGAACCTTCTTTGCGAATATTTTTTATAAAATCTACAATGCTTATACAGAAAAGCCTTTAGATAATGGGGCAAAAGACTATCAATTGATGGATAAAATAGTTGTCGATGCCTTCTTAAAGATTAAAGATAACTATCGTTTTATTAAAGGAATATTTTCTTGGGTGGGTTATCCAAGAAAGTGTATTGAATATGATTTTATTCCAAGACAACATGGAAAAAGTTCATGGAGTTTTAAGTCTTTAGTTAAATATGCTTTTAATGGAATGAATCAATTTTCAACAATCTTATTAGTACTACCAGTAATATTCTTCTTTTTAGGTCTATTATTAGTAGCTGCAGATCTAGTTTTATACTTCACTAACGTAATAGATTTAACGAGTATGATTTTAAGTTTACACATGTCATTATTATTACTTGTTTTAAGTATTTTTTCATATGTTGTAATTTACTTGCTTTACTCTAATCGTAAGCAAATATTGAATCGTCCGATTTACTTGGTGGAAGAAACATCGGAGGATATAACATTTGAATAAGATTTGGGTATTTGTTAAAAAGAATTTTTTGACAAAAAAGTTTTTGACTTTCGGAATTATCGGAATTTTAAATACTTTTATACATCTACTAGTTTACACATTGATTTATGATGAAAATACAGCAGGTTTCATAGGTGGTGCGTTTTTTTCAAACGCGATAGCATTCATTGTTGCATCAATTTTTTCTTATTTTGCTAATGCATATTTTACGTTTAAACCTAAAAACAAGAATACAATGCAGTTTTCAATAGTGATATTGGTATTCTTGTCAAGATTGATTGTAAGTAGTCTGTTAGCTGAATTATTTGACTTTATTGTGATTAATTGGATAGGAATTGATTATGCTGTTTATCCAATAGCTAAATCAATAGCGCCATTCTTTGCATCTGCACTTTTGATCCCAATAGCATATTTTGCGTTAGACATTGTTTTTAAGAAGACCGATATTGCAAAATAGTGTTTATTTCATAATGTATATGGTTTATAATTAAATTAGATTAGAGGTAATATTATGAGTATATTTGAATTATTAGTTTTAATTACATATCTATATGCTGTGTTTGTTCTTCAATTAGAATCGAAAGTAACATTCATTAAAGCAGGAATCACCAAGATAATTTTCTTGGTTTTATCCATTGCCAGTTTGTACTTTTTAATTACGGAAGAAGTAACAAACTTGCCTATGTGGTTAAGAGTAATGATTTATTTACCGGTAATCTATTTAATTTTCATGATATTTACTGAAGATATTTATAGATTTGCTAAGAAAACAGGTATAAAATCAGGAAGAGACAAATCTTCTTTCGTCAATAATGATTTAGCTGATCATTTGTATCAATCTGTTGAGTTTTTATCTAAAAATCAAATAGGAGCTTTGATAACAGTAGAAAGAAATGATGACTTGTCTAGAATAGTAAATAAAGCTTTGATGTTAAATGCTGATGTTTCTAAAGAGCTAATAACTTCTATTTTCATTCCTAACGCTCCACTACATGACGGTGCTGTAATAATAAGGGGAGATAAAATTCTTTGTGCTAAAGCTTATTATCCTTCAACGAAAAGAACAGATTTACCAATGCACTATGGAACAAGACATAGAGCAGCAATTGGAATAAGTGAACAAAGTGACGCTTTCACTATTATTGTTTCTGAAGAAACAGGACATGTAAGTATTACTGTGAATAAAGAAATTGAATATAATATCAGTAGAGAAACTTTGAACCTCTATTTTGAAAAATTTTTAAAAATGTAATAGAGCGCTTTTAGCGCTTTATTTTTTTGCCTGATAGAAATATATATTAGGATATGTTATAATTTGTGTTGACATTAAGGTGGTGAGAACTTGAAAATATACGATTTAATTGTTGTCGGAGAAGATTTATACGCTCTTACCGTCGCTTTATTTTTATCAAGAAAAATGAGAAAAGTCTTGGTTTTACAAGACTCTTTTAAAAGCGCTAATCATGAAAAAATTAAGTTGGCATATTCTGACAAGAAGTTTAATGTTATATATAGCCGAAATAATATCGTATCAGGTTTAAACAAATCGGGCCTTCTATATGAATATCTAGATAATTTAGGTTTAATGAAGTCCTTGTCTTATGAAAAAATTGAAGAGGATACATTAGTCGATAAAAATAGTGAGTTTCAAAAACAATTAAACTCATTAGAAGGATTTAGAATATATCTTGTAAGACATTATCCTAAAAACATTAAAGAAATAGATAATTTCTTTTCTATATTAAAAAAGCATTATATAAATTATAAAGAGCAGTTCTTAAACATGCTGATAAATACAGATTATACTTTGACTTCTCTGATGATTGAATGGGGAGATTATTCTTTAGATGAACTTCTAACAAAGTATTTCTCTAGCGAGAGTTTAATTAAAGAATTCACGTATAATAACTTTATAAGCGGTTTGCCTATTGATCAGATTAGTGCCTATAGCTTCTTTTCCAATTATTTTTTAGGTTTGGAATCAGGATTTTATTTATTAAACAACTCTTATAAAGAGATATGTCAAAGCTGCATTGAAAAAATCAATTTGGTTAATCCCAAAGCTTTTTTGTCGACTACTGTAAAAGAATATATTGTTAAAGATAAGAAGATTGAATGTATTGTCGACAGTAACAATAATCTAATTTATGCAAAATACTTCTATGTTAGCGGCAATCCTGTTGAGATATATAATAAGTATTTTGAAGTATCCAAAAAAGATATGGAATTACTTAGTTTATATTATCCTAATTTAGACAGCGAACGAAAGGTCTGTACATTATATTTAGCATTAAATACAAAGCTGCCCGATATCAGCATAGAGGATTTGGTTTATTATTTTAAAAACGATGATGAAAATCCTATTAAATTAATTAGACTTTATAATTACAGCAAATCGATTAATCAAGATATGCGAAAAAAAGAAGGGTTAATCTGCGTTGATTTTACATTTATTGGAAAAGAAAATCCAAAACAAGAAGAGGTTTTAACTTTGTTAGATGGTTATATGCCTAAGATAAGGAAGTTTATCGTTGATTCTAAGTTTGGTAAAGCTACTCAATATTTATCAATGATAAGAGATTCAAAGTTAAGAAGGAACTTATCGATAAATGAAATGATTAATGTAGAAACTTTAGAACATATTCAAGTTTTTGAAAATCTTTTCATTGGCGGAGAGTTTATTCGTCCGGAAGCCGGCTTTTTCGGGACAATCAATCAAAGCATAATTTATGCGGATAAGATTGAAGATAAGCTTTATTATGGTGATAATACCGATGATTTTGAATACTTTTCTAATGATGAAATTATGATGATGATCAGACATAACTATGATTATCAAAAACTAGGAAATAAAGAAATACACATCAATTTCCATATTGGTAAAAGTAATTATTATATTAGAACAAAAAGGAAAAATATAATTGTCCATCATGGCAGACATAGCAATTCTGATTTATCAATATATTCCACTAACGATAAGTTAAGTGATTTGTTATTAAAGAAAACCAGCTTTAAATCAGCTCTTGATTCAAATTCTCTAAAGTATCGAGGTGATATTGACTTACTTTATAAAGCGGTAGATGCATTTAATTTGGATGATTATCAAGAGTTTGTTCAGGAAGAGTATTTGACATCTAAATATAAGTATTTTGGAGTTAAGTTATTCTTTGTACATATATTTATTTATTCATTAGCAGCTTTTCTAAGCAATTATTATCCAAATATCTATATTTTTCCAGTAGCTTTTTGTTTAAGCTTGGTTGTGAGTATCATTAAATATCAAACTTATGAACATATCAATTGGTTTGAGATCGTATTAAATTCCTTCCTTCTAATAGCGTCAGTCTTATCAATAGCGTTAAGTGAATTTAATCATCTTTACTCAGATAATATATTTTTAGGTTTCATTATTCTAGTATTTTTGATTTCAGTTTTTATAAATCAACCGATAGTTTATCTTTATCATCGCTATGATATGAAAGCGGATTATCGGAATACTAAATTATTTAAGATTATTACGAATGGACTGACTTTTATTTGGGGGTTCTTATTTATAGTTA